>ERZ1669250.18-NODE-18-length-108160-cov-45.585755_pt1 | contig 108160 bp, 119 predicted proteins | sample MGYA00579295_ERZ1669250 | MGnify/ENA primary metagenome ERZ1669250 (study PRJEB41166, sample SAMN08046056) | hot springs metagenome | biome: hot spring; feature: acid hot spring; material: thermophilic sediment; isolation source: thermophilic sediment from acid...
AAAGGCGACGAGCGGATTTGAACCGCTGTAAAAGGGATTTGCAGTCCCGCGCCTCGCCTCTCGGCCACGTCGCCTATTGTAGTTAAATATTATAGCATATCATATTTTTTTATGCAATTAACTTTATCAGATCATCTAAACTGTTTGCTGGATTAAGACAAGTGTAATCTTTGCAGGCTATAAACTTATAATCAGGGGATTCTTCATGGTATTGGACAATATTTGGTATATAGTATTTGTAAAGATTGATGATTTCTTTTTGGGCTTTTGATAATGGCATAGAAAGTAGAAGTTGATAACCGTTTTTGTATAATAAAAAGCTCGTCATGAAAAAGCTAGCGGCTGTAGGATTTTGAGACAACATGCTTCCATAAAGGGAAGATAGTATATTGTAAAGATTTTCATAGATATCTTCTTTGGTGATGAAAAATAGCTCTATTAAATTTTGCGCCATCACAGAGTTGCCAGATGGTATAGCTCCGTCGTACAAAGGTTTTTGTGGTATCAAGACATCTGCACTAACGTTTAGGTAAAATCCGCCTGAAGTTTTATCCCATAGTTTTTTGATGGCTTCATCCATAAAATGCTCTGCTTTTTCTAAATACTCTTTTAAAAATGTAGCTTTATACAACGATAAGTATGCTTTTATTAAAAAAGCGTAGTCGTCTAACATAGGTTCTATGTGTTGATTGTGATTTATAACGTGGGCAAGGGGAGTCTTAGAAATGAGATTTAAGTTTTGAATAGCCATGTTGAGGAATTCGTTTTCCTCAAATACAAGATAAGCCTCTGCTAGGGCAAAATCCATCATGGCGTTTTGATCAAGGAGTATTTTATCGTCTATAAGAGGTTTTGGTCTTTTGTCTCTAAAAGCCTTTAAAAGCTTCAACTCGTCTTCAAATTTGGTGGTTGGCTCTTTGGCATAAAGGATATTTTTGCCCGTTGGTATTTTCTTAGCTTCGTCTAAAAAGTTTCCTTCTTTTTTAATATTAAAAAAGCTTATAAACTCTTCGGCTTTTTCTTTTAATATGTCTTTAATCTCATCGTAGGTCCAAAGATAGTACCCACCTTCTTCTCCTTCTGTATCTGCATCCATAGAGGTATAAAAATATCCATCTTTGTAGAGATTTTCTTTTACGAAATCTACTATCTTATAAACGGTATCTTTGAAAATCTCATTTTTTGTAAGCCTGTAAGCTTCTGAGTAAGCTAATATGCTCATAGCTTGGTCGTAGAGCATTTTTTCAAAGTGCGGCAAAAGCCAATATCTATCCGTAGAATATCTATGAAAGCCACCACCCACATGATCCCAAATGCCACCTCTTCTCATATTTAAAAGCGTTGATATTGCCATATCCTGAAATGGTTGTCTATGGCTTTTAAGAAGAAGTAAAACATTTTGAAGGCTTGGAAATTTAGGGATCGTGGCAGACTTGTGAGATTCGGAAAATCCACCAAATTCTTCGTCGTATCTGTTTGCAAGACCAAAAAGTGCTTTGTCGATAAAAGTTTCGTTTATATCTCTTTTTTCGAGAGAGCTCATGAAATATTTAAGCTGCTCTACGACTCTTTTTGATTTTTCTATTATATTTTTGCTGTCTTTGTCCCATAGTTCTTTTATCTGGGTTAAAAGCTTTAAAAAATGACTTTTAGGAAAGTATGTACCTGCAAAAAACGGCTCTTTTGTAGGTGTTAAAAATACAGACAATGGCCATCCGCCGGAGTTGTTTAAAAGTATGCAGTATTCCATGTAAACACTATCTATATCTGGTCTTTCTTCTTTATCTACTTTTATGCTTATAAAATAATTGTTCAAAAAAGAAGCTATCTCTTTATCTTCGAAGCTTTCTTTCTCCATTACGTGGCACCAATGACACGAAGAATAGCCTATAGATAAAAAGACCGGTTTGTTTTCTTTTATGGCTCTTTCAAAAGCTTCTTCTGACCAAGGATACCAGTCTACTGGGTTGTAGGCATGCATTTTAAGATAAGGGCTTTTTTCGTTTATAAGCCTGTTTGGTTTTGATAAGGTTGTTTTGTTTTCCATGCTTTAAATATAAAAATTAGATGTATATTTAAAATGTCTATAATCAGCTAATAAAGTTTTTAAAAAAAGTTTCCTTATCTATTATAGCGCCAGCGGCGTTGTCGTGTCCTCCGCCCCCAAGGGATTCCGCTATTATCCTTGCCGAACCATCTATGCTTCTAAAAGATAGTTTTACAAAATCAGAGGTTATATAAAACATACAAGCTATGTTGTGCTCTTTAGCTATAAGGCTACCTATCTCGCTTTGGTATATAGGTGTATTTATGGCTGGTATCTTTTGGTCGTTTATCGTTATATAAAGTGGGGAGTTTGTCCAGGATTCTTTTAACTTTGATACCATGAAGTGTTTGTATTCTGAAAGTATCTTGCTTTTAGAGGCAATTTCGTTTACATCTTCTTTTAGAAATTCCTTCATAGCTTCTGGGTTATCTGTATACATGTATAGGAAGTCGTTTATTTCGTCGGTGTTAGGATATCTCCAAAGCCATATATCCTTATCCTTTACTATATCTACTATCAATGGTATATGTTCATTTACAATCGTTTTGTAGGTAAGGGATGCTCCGCTTTCGTTTGGGTCGTATATAAATGTAATAAAATCGTATTCTATGGTTGTAGGTTTGTCTTCTTCTATAGGTTTGCCTATAAATTTTGATATTACGTTGGCGGCGGTTTTGTGATGGTCTATGATAACAACTTCAGTATAACCTTGTTTTTCTTGTCTTAGACTTTGAAGGTACATTAGATCATCCCACTTTGGGGCTATATCCAAAAACCATATTTTTGAAATCTCCTTAAAGTTCTGCCCTTCTTGAGGCAGATACTTGCTTAAAGCCTCTTTTACGCTGGTACCGTGGTTTAAAGGGATAAAAATTATATTGTCTTTGTCTTTTAGATACTCCTTTAATATGGCGGCAGACATTGTACCGTCTATGCAGCTTTTATGAAAAAAACATATCTTAGTCATTTTAGTTTGCTTTTTAGTATGTCGCCTAGTTTGAAACCAGATGAAGAATCGTTCACTTTTATGAAGTCGTTTTGCTCTTTTTGTTCTTTTTGCTGCTTTTTGGACTCTTGCTGTATCATGCTAAAGGTAATTTTTTCCTCTTTTGGGTTTACTTCCAACACCTTAACGGTTATCTTTTGGCCGGGTTCTAAGTTGGTGTTCTTGGGTATCTCAGATATAGGCAACAGTCCATCGATGCCTTCTGGCAATTCCAAGAATGTTCCAAAAGGTCTTACCTCTTTTACCGTAAGCTCCACTTGTTGTCCTGGTTTATACTTCTCTGGGATTATGCTCCATGGGTTTTGAGTGAGTTGTTTTAAACCAAGTTTTACTTTCTTGCCATCCAAACCTAAAACAATAAACTCCCTTTCTTCGTTTGGAGTAAGTATCTCTTCGGAGCGAGCATTTTTAAACCATGACATATCTTGTTTTTTCACTATACCTTCGACGTTTGGAGCAAGTTCTATGAAGGCTATGTTTGGATGTACAGTTTTCACTTTTCCTTTTACTACAGTATTTGGTGGATTTGCTTTTACAAATTCTGCCGCTGGATTTTCGTCAGATGTCAATATGTTGACGTCTACTCGTTTTTTATCTCTATCCAGTTTAGTAATTACAAGCTTTAGTTTGGTGCCACGTTTTAAGGATTTGGTGTTTATATTTTGCATATTTTCTTCTGGAACAAGCGCAGTGATGCCCTCGTTTAGTTCTACGAAAAGGCCTTTTCCTTTTCTATAGAAGGATACTTTTCCTTCTGTTTTATCACCTTCTTTTAGTTCAAGTGTTTCCCATGGGCTCTTTTTGGGTTTCTTAAGGCTTAGTATGAGAAAATCACCTTTTTTGGCTTTTTTTACAACCCTTAACTCTAAGGTATCACCTTCTTTTATTTGGGTACCTTTTGGTATTTCATAAGATGGTACAAAGCCTCTTACGTTTTCTTTTAAAAGCACAGTCACACCTTTGGACGGGTCTACTTTTACGACTTTACCCTCTATCATGGAGCCCACTTCTAAAGAATTTATAAACTCTTGCTGTTTGGCTTTCTTTTCGATATTTTCATATTCTTTGTATGAAACGTTTACCATCGGTTTGCCGTTTTCGTATATAGCTTTTGTTACTAGGACATTTAGCTTGTCGCCAACTTTTACATTTTTTGGTGCTTCAGAGAAAGGCAAGAAAACTTTTATATCTTCAAACTGCGCTAAAAATCCATTTCTTACCTTTGAATCTATGGTTATCTCTATAGGCGTCTTATCTTCCATAGCCTTTTTAGCTACCATAAATCCTTTCGAAGATTTAAGAGGTTTTGTGGAAAGAATTGGATTTTCCAAACCTCTTATTTTTATAATAACCGCTTCTACCTCTTGGCCTATTTCTACTTCGCCTATCTCATGTTTTTTTATGATGCCTTCTATCTTGTAGCCTATATCTATGTAAACGTTTGAGTCCGTAATTTTTACTACAGACCCTTTGACTACGCTTCCGGGTGAAAGTTGTTCTTCTTGAGCTTTTAACAACTCTTCAAACTCTGTTACCATGCCAGTTTTGCCTCCAATCTAAATTTATAATAAAAGCTAAAAAATTATTCATAATCAAACTTCTTCGCCTCTTTCCAGTATATATCCATATCTTCTAAAGTTGCTTCTTTTAAAGACTTCCCATTTTGTTTTAGGCTTTTCTCGACAAAGTTAAATCTCTTTACCATTCTATCGTTTGCTTTCTGAAGAGCCCTTTCTGCATCTATACCCAAAAATCTACCATATTCTACTATAGCTATTAGTATATCACCAAATTCGTGTTCTATTTCTTGGAAAATACCCTTTTCTATTGCTTCGTTTAGCTCTTCAAGCTCTTCGTTTAATTTTTCTTTTACTTGGTCGATATTTTCAAAATCAAAGCCCACCTTTGCCATTCTGTCTTGAATTTTCTGACATCTCATAAGAGCGCACATGGATTTTGGTATACCATCAAGAAAATATTCTCTTTTTTCTGCCTTTTTGTGTTCCCAGTTTTCTAAAACAGAGTTTGCTTCTTCATCACCAAATACATGAGGATGCCTTTCTATCAATTTTTTTATTAAAAGCTCAAAAACTTCGTTTATATCAAATTCACCGTTTTCTTTTGCTATTTGAGAGTGAAATACCACTTGGAGTAGCAAATCTGCCAACTCTTCTTTTATAGCGCTGATATCTTTTGATTCTATCGCATCTACTAGCTCGTAGGCTTCTTCTATAACATACTTTATGAGGGTCTCGTGGGTTTGTTCTTTATCCCACGGGCATTTTTGCCTTACTTTTTCAAAGGTTCTGATTAGATCTTCCAATATACAACTCATTTTAAAAAACTTATTATAAGGCTTAATATTATAAAAAGCAATGTTTATTTTCTACGTTTTTTAAAATACTTAGCAATGTATTAAAAATATATGATATATATTGTAGATATTTCTTTAGCTTTTAATATATTTAACTAAATTGATAGGGGGCGAACGGTTTCGACGTTGGAGCGCCGGGCAGATGATAGCAGGCCAGGTGGCGACTGTGATAGCCAAAACAAACAGCTCCCGAAGCTGAACTCGCTCTCGCTGCTTAATTAACAAGCAGCGCGTCCTTGCTGGTTTTGGTACCTTGGCCAGCTATGGGCGTCAGAGAAAGGTGCCCTGGTTGGTGATTTGCTACCTTGCACCAAACCAGTATTAAAGGTAGCCTCCACAAGTGGTTTTTCATAGGTTTTACCACAACGTGGAGTATCATAAAACCTATGTAAGCCTGTAGAGGTCATTTGTCCCGGTTCTGACGGACGCGGGTTCGATTCCCGCCGCCTCCACCATAAAAATCACATTTGAAATAAAAATAACAAATTCTTATAGCACAAATCTATTGCATAGGTTAAAATAAAGATATTAGTTTATTTGGAGGTAAATATTAAATGGCAAAAATCTATTACGATGAAGATGCTTCTTTGGGTATTTTGGCTATGAAAACAGTGGCCATAGTGGGTTATGGTTCTCAAGGGCATGCTCACGCTCTAAATCTTAGAGATAGTGGTATAAGAGTGATAGTTGCTTTGGACGACAAAAGCCCACATAGAAAAACCGCTATGGATGATGGATTTAGTGTTTATACTACGTCTAGGGCTACTCAGGAAGCAGATGTAATAATGATATTAACACCAGATACAGTGCAACCGGCCGTTTACAAAGAATGTATAGAGCCAAATTTGACGCCGGGTAAAGCTATAGCTTTTGCCCACGGTTTTAACATACACTTCGGTCAAATAGTACCGCCAAAAGATGTAGATGTGTTTATGGTGGCTCCAAAAGGTCCTGGGCACTTGGTAAGATGGATGTATGAAGAAGGTAAAGGCGTACCTGCTCTTGTATCTATTCATCAAGATGCTACAGGCTCTTGTAGAGATATAGCCCTAGCTTATGCAAAAGGAATAGGTGCCACAAGGGCAGGGGTTATAGAAACCACTTTTAGAGAAGAAACTGAAACAGACCTATTTGGTGAGCAAGCGGTGCTTTGTGGTGGTGCTACAGCTCTTATAAAGGCTGGTTTTGAAACGCTAGTAGAAGCTGGCTATCAACCTGAAATGGCTTACTTCGAATGTCTTCACGAATTAAAGCTTATAGTAGACCTTATATATCAACACGGCATAGCTGGCATGAGATACTCTATATCGGATACTGCCAAATATGGTGATGTAACAAGAGGCGCTAGAATATACGAAGCGGTAAAACCTCTTATGAAACAAATGTTAAAAGAGATTCAAGATGGTGAATTTGCCAGAGAATGGATATTGGAAAATCAAGCCAATAGACCAGTTTACAACGCGCTTTTAAACAAAGACAAAGAACATCTTGTGGAAAAAGTTGGTAAAGAGTTAAGACAAATGATGCCTTGGTTGTCTGGTAAAGAGTTAAAATGAATCTTACAAAAAGGCGTTATAAACTTAAAAAGCTCTATACACCTATGGGACATGTGTTTGTGAAGATGCATATGTCCCCAAATGTTATAACCTTGCTATCTTTGGCTTTTGGTCTTACAAGCGCTTACTTTTTTTACATACACAAGCCTCTTACTGGTGCATCTTTTCTTATAATATCTGGATTTTTAGATTTAATGGACGGTGTGGTGGCAAGGCTTGAAGATAAAGCCTCTAAATTTGGTGCGGCTTTTGATTGGATAGCAGATAAAACTGTGGATGGTTTTATCTTAGGCAGTATAGGTTTTTCTTATGGCTCTCCTTTTATAGCTATAAGCGCTATCACGTTTTCAATGCTTCACACGTTTATAAAGCCTGTGGTATATGCAGAAATTGGATTTTCTGAAAGACAAAAAGGTAAAATAGACGACCCTTTAGAGGGGATAGGATTTTTTGGTAGACCAGAAACTCATATAAGCATAGTATTTTTTAGCATATTAGAGCGGATAAATCCATTGTTTGGCCTTCATCTTGGTATAAAGCTAATAGTTCTTTTTACCTTTGGCTCTCTTTTGATAAGGATATTGTATCTTTTGAAAAAATACGGTAAGGATTATGAATAATCAAGATAAACCTTATGTGATAATAGTGTCAGAACTTACCCTTGACGGTAAACTAACTTTGTATAGAGGTGCTTCTTCTAAAGAGTTAATGACTCTTATGGACGATGAGGCTTACAGATACCTTCACGAGGTAAGGGCAAAAGTAGATGCTATAATGGTAGGTTGTGAGACTATAAGGACAGACAATCCAAGCCTAACAGTAAGATATGTAAAAGGAAAAAATCCCATAAGGGTAATACCTTGCTCTACTGCCAATATACCTTTTGATGCCAACGTGTTGTCAAAAGAAGCTCAAACTATCATAGCTACTACAAAAAGGGCTCCTGAAGAGAAGGTAAGAAAGCTTACCGAGATGGGTGTGGAAGTTTTGGTGGTAGGGGATTACCTTGTTGATTTTGAGCTTTTATTAAAAAAGTTAAGAGAAAAGGATATTAAAAGCCTAATGGTGGAAGGTGGCTCTTCAATAAACTGGGAACTTTGCAAGTTAAAAGCTGTAAACGAGGTCCGCATTATACATCTTCCGGTGATAGTGGGTGGTGAAAACGTGCCTACGTTGGTGGGTGGAGAGGGCTTTAAAACGTTAAACAGCATACTTCAGCTTAGATTAAGGGCGCACTTCAAAAGAGGATATCACCTCATAACAGAATGGGAAGTGGTATAATAAAGGTATAAATTTTGGAGGTATTTATATGATGGAAGAAAATCAAGAAGGTTATTACGCAGTGCCCTTCAGTATAGTAGGGTTGTTTCTTACCAACAAAGATGTAGAGCAGAGCATTAGGGAGGAGATAAGCCCTGAAGAGCTTGAAAAACTTCAAGATATAATAGCCAAAATGCTTTTTACCTCTGGAGTTAGTGTAGCTTTGTATCCTGGGGTAGTACCGCCAGACCAAGCTATGGAAGCTGTAAATGAACTTGAAGACCTCATCATGGGTGAGGGAGAAGAGTGATATCGGATAAACCTATTTCTGTTGCCTTATGCGGCTTTTTGGGTCGCATGGGTAGTAGTATTATAGAGGTCTCTAAAAGCTACCAAGACCTTTTAATAAAAGCTGGCATAGACAAAGAAGAGTATATAAAAGATAAAAGTTTTTCTTTGGAATATGTATCTTCCAATCTAAAGGATGTAATTAACTACGTTGATGTGGTAATAGAGTTTACCGGAAATGTTGATGTGGCTATACAAAATGCATTGGTATGCAAAGAACATGGAAAACCTATCGTCATAGGTACTACAGGCTTTGGAGAAGAGCATTTCAACATTTTAAAAGATTATGCTAGGTATATACCTATAGTTTTTTCTCCAAATATGAGCCTTGGTGTAAATGTGTTGTTTAAGCTTTTAGAGATAGCTGTAAAAGCCTTAAAAGGCAAAGGTTATGATATAGAGATATCCGAAATCCATCATCGTTTTAAAAAAGATGCACCGTCTGGCACAGCTTTAAGGCTTTTAGAAATAGTTAAAAAGGAAATCCCAAGCTCCAAAGAAGTGTTTGGAAGAGAAGGGATATCTCCAAGGGATGACAGCGAGATTGGTGTTTTTGCTATAAGAGGAGGAGATGTTGTGGGAGAACATACTGTTTATATGTTTGGCATGGGGGAAAGGTTAGAACTCACACATAGAGCCACCGATAGGAAGATATTTGCAAAAGGGTCTTTAGAAGCTGCTAAGTGGGTTTATGCAAAGCCAAGCGGATTTTATTCTATGTTTGACGTGCTTGGATTATGAAAATCTATAGTCTTTTGCTGGATAAAACTTATAAGCCCTTGACGCTTATTGATTATAAGAAATCTTTCTTGTTAGAATATACTGAAAGGGCTACGGCGATTGAATACCATCCTTATGCGGTGATAAGGTCTACCTACAAGACCTACAAAGTACCTATAGTGCTTAAAACCAACGCTTTATCAAAGACTTTTTATAAAAATATACCTACTCGTTACAACGTATATGTGAGGGATAACTTTACCTGTGGATATTGCGGTAAGGTGTGTGATGATAGCGAGATTACAGTAGACCATATAGTACCTGTATCTAAAGGTGGTAAATGGACTTGGGATAATCTTGTGACTGCCTGTGAAGCTTGCAACGCCAAAAAATCTGATAACATTATAATGCCAGTATATATAAAACCCCATAAGCCTCAGTATTTTACGCTACTTTTAAAAGAACACATCAAAAAAATGGATGAAACCACTTTGAACATCATAAAGCCGTACTGCCAGCATTATTTGAAAGAAATATCCTAAACATTATTTTATGCTATAATATTAGCTTAAAACTTTAGTAAAAGGAGTATGGTATGGCAGCATGTTTTGTATGCAATAAAAAACCTGTTTACGGTAAAAGCGTGACGTTTTCCGCCGAGAGAAACTCCAGAGTGTTCAAGCCAAACCTTCAAAGAGTTAAAATAAGGATGCCAGACGGTACCGCAAAACGAGTGATGGTATGTACCAAGTGTTTAAAAGCCGGAAAGGTGGTAAAGGCAGTTTAATTTAAGATTTTTCAAATAGCTGTGATATAAGACATTATTAAAAAGAAAATTAATTTTATATTGTAAAATATGAAGGTATTTGTGGCAGGGGGCACCGGTTTTGTAGGTAAGTATGTAGTTGAAGAACTATCTAAAACAAACCATGTTTATAAGCTTTTAACCCGTAGAAAAGTTGATAAGCCTCATGTAGTAGTGGATTTTTTTGATAAAGATAGCCTTAAAAAAGCTTTTGAAGAAGAAAAACCTGATGTTTTGATAAACCTTATAGGTATTTTAGTGGAAGAACCTTCTAAAGGTATAACCTTTGAAAATATGCATTATCTTTTACCAAAATTATTGTATGAAGTAGCTAAAGACCACGGTATAAAACACATAATACATATGAGTGCTTTGGGGGTTTCAGAAGAAGCTCCGTCTACTTATCATCACACCAAACTTTTGGCGGAAAAATTTCTCATGTCTTTAGGTGTAGATTATACCATTATAAGACCTTCTTTGATAATAGGGCCTGAGCAAAGGCTTTTTAGAGATTTGGACTTTTTCGGAAAATATTTTCATGTGATGGCACATCCTGGTATTTTGCCTTACTATTTTGCTCCGGTGGATGTTAGAGATGTGGCTTTTGTATTTGTAAAAGCTATAGACGACCTAAATCTAAGAAATAAAATTATAGAGCTTTGTGGTAAAAAAGCGGTGTCTTTTGATAAGCTTTTAAAAGATAGTTTTAAGCTTTTGGGAAGACATGCTTTGATATTGAGATTACCAAAACCTCTCATGTATGTGAGTGGAGCTTTGGTGGAAAAAATATTAGAACCACCACCTTTTAGCAAAGACCAAATTCTCATGATGTACAAAAACAACGTTTGTCAAGGTCAAGACCCTTGGCCTCTTATTGAAAAAGAACCAATACCCTATGAGGAATCTTTGAAGTGGGCTATAGAAAACTACAAATCAAAAACTGCTAAAACATAGTTTGAAGAGCTAACGTATAATCCCAATAGTTTTTTAAAGTAGTTTGCCCATTGGCGGTATCGTATACCAAATTTGAATCTGGGTTTATAAAATCAGCTCCTAAAGATATCTTAGCGGACTCACTGTTTATATAGTAAATAGCAAATATGCTAAGCCTATTTATTTTTGCCTTATTTTGGTAGTTGTTGGTGTTTTCGTCGGTTTCGTATCTAAAAGCCAAAGATGGTTTTCCTATACCTACGTATTTGTCGTATAGCAAAGCTGTTTGTAGATAGTATCCAGTAGCTTTGATGGGTGCTTTTACTGTGTAATTGGTAAGTTTCATACCGTATGGTAAGCCTGTTGTATTTGAATATCCTATCTGGAGATTTGGTACTATACTTTTAAATTTTTTCTCAAAAAGAAGGTCTGTGTCAAAGGATTTTGAATTTGTAGAACCGCTTTGGTTTGTAAATTTATCTTGCTCATAAGCAATACCCAAGGCTAATATATTCTTGTGGCCAAAATATGTATCTTCATCCATATAACCTTCGTTATTTGAAAAGCCCAAAAACGTTGGTGATAATTCAATTCTAAAACCATATTTTAAACTTGGGGATGTAATGTTGTTTTGTGAAAGCTCATAATCGTATCTTCCGTTTGCTATATCTACATAGTATTTGATAGCACTGTGGAATTTGGAGCCCCATAAAACTATTCCCATATCTCTATAACCGTTTTGTATATCAGAGCCTATATCAAGGGGTGTAAATGGGTTTACAAACATAGGTCCTTTTAAATAGCCATCCATTATGGCACTGTTTATGGTGCCTATACCTTCCATGGTAGGTATTATGGTGTAATAGCTATCTGTTAATGATATGCGAGAGTAAGGGTCCATAAAAAGCCCGGTCATTATGTTAAAAGCTCTTGAAAATCTAAGGTTTATGTATGCATCTTTTACAACGCTTTTATGCATGCCCGTATGGGCTCTTGCCGTACCGTCTGGTGGTATCAAATTGTTGTCTGAAAAATCAAAGTTTGCTCCAAACTCGACTATTTTGTTTAGCCTGCCCATAAAGTATATACGGGCATTTTGCACTGAGAAGTTTGTGGAAGAATGGTCTTTGGTGGTGATAGCACCGTCTTTTTGGGCAAATATTTGAAGTTTGAGGCCAGCCATAACATCTTGCTGGCCTTGTTTTATCTCAAATCCAAAAGATGAGCTTGCTAATAAAGTAGCTAAAAATAACCTTTTTAAACTTTTAAAAGCCAAAACTAAATCCTAAGTCTGCGTTTACATCCTTTACTTCTTTTATATCCGGGAACTTTTGCTTTAGGGCTCTTTCTACACCAGCTTTTAAGGTGAGAGTGGACATACCACAACCAGAGCATGCCCCCATAAGCCTTACAAGGATAGTACCATCCTCTTCTATGCTTACAAGCTCTATGTCTCCGCCGTCAAATCTTAAAGCTGGTCTTATTTCGTCTAACGCTTCTTCTACTTCTTCTACCGTTGGTAAAGCCATAGGCAATACCTCCTATCAACAAAAACCTTTTAAGGCTTCGTATGCTTTTATAGCTTTTTCAAATCTTTCGTTTATTACGTCCCAGTTTAATGAGTTTAAAAACGCATCTATATAAGGTGGGCGTTTATTCTTTTGGTCTACATAGTAAGCGTGCTCATATGTGTCAAGTACTATAAGAGGAATTAGACCTGTAAGGTTGTATACGTTGTGAGCGTCTAGGCCGTTTATCATAAGCTTGCCTGAGAATATATCAAGACCCAACATAGCCCATCCTCTAAAAGCTATCCCTGCGGCTTTTAGTTCAGCTACGCAATTATCCCAAGAGCCAAAATCTTCTTCTACCTTTTTCTTTAGAGCTTCTGAAGGTGAACCTTTTGGTGTAAGATGTCCAAAGTAGAGCTCGTGTAGTACAGTACCCATGTAGTTGAAGGTTTCTTCTACTTTTAACTCTCTATATTCAGAGTAGTTTTGGTTGGCTTTTGACCTATCTGAAAAGTTTAAATCAGCCAACTTATCTTGGATTTCGTTAAACTTAGCTACATAACCTTTGTAGTGACCTTCAAAGTGCGGCTCTATTTGCTCATTAGATATACCGTTTAGGTTTGACGGTTTAAGATGGTTTTTTGGTTCTAACTTCATGTTTTTTACCTCCGTTTTAAGCTTTTAACAAAAATTAATTTTTTATGAGCACTAGTCAATGACTAATATTATATAAACTTTGAAATATCTTCCTTTGTGTTTATATTTACAAAGGATTTAAGCTCTTTATCTATTTTTTTTGCTTGTTCTTCAGTTAATATGTTTAAATCAAGCATATTTAAAAGTTGCTGAAAAGACGCTTTGTTGTTTTCTATGCAATATTTTATCTTATCTTTTGCTGAAGGGCTGTAGATGGCTAAAAGCGGTTCAAAAAAACCTTTTATTTTGAAAACAGTTGCTTCTTTTTTGTGAGATTTTAGCATATACTCTATCAATTCTTTTTGTATAAAAGGCATATCTGCGCCAACTATAAGAAATGGTTTTTCTGTATAAGTGCATGCTGTATAAAGGCCGCTTAGTGGATTTTGGATATCTATTATATCTTTAATGGATATTGCATTTTTTATAAACGAGTATTTCTCTGGGTTTTTAGAAACTATATATATGTTTTCTGAAAAGCCGAACAAAGCATCCGCTACATGCTCTATCATAGTTTTTTTATGAAGAACAAAAAGCGTTTTATCTTCTTTAAATCGCTTGCTTTGACCACCAGCCAGTATGAAGACGTCTATGTTATTCACCGGCAATTAGTTTTCTAATAGAGTCGCTAGCGGAAGCCTCCTTTGGATATGGTTTTCCAAAAGATGGTATATAAACATAACCTCCAGGTGGGACTATACCTTGTCTTATCTGAGGATTTAACCTCTTTAAAAGATAATAATTTACACCATAAGCTAAAGCTATATTTCTTAAATCCTGAGAAGAATATGGCTTATAGATATGTAAAGTGTAGTTAAAATATCTTTTTTTTATGTCAAAGCCAAATTTTCTAGCGTTTTTAACAATGGTGAGCAACGCTAAGAACCTTGGTACATATTGCCTGGTTTCTGGTGGAAACGAGTCCTTAAAAGCCCAAAAACTTCCCCTAGGGTCTGATTTAAAAATAGAAGATACGCAGTAAGGTCCGCAGTTGTAAGCAGCTAAGACTTTGTTCCAATCTCCAAATTGGTTGTACAAATCGCTAAGATAATGGGCTGCCGCCTCTGTAGATTTTATAATATCAAACCTTTCGTCAATTTGATTGTTTACCACAAGCCCATAATCTCTAGCCGTTTGAGGCATGAGCTGCCATATGCCTGCTGCTCCTGTACTAGACACCGCATACTCGTTGTAACCGCTTTCTATGATAGGAAGATATATAAAATCTGATGGAAGGTTGTATTTTTTAAGTATCGGAAGTATGATAGGAGAGTAATATATGGCTTTTTCTATGCCTCTTTCTATGAAGGCTCTATCTTGATATACAAAATAATTTATATACTTTTTAACATCGTTTGTATATATAAGGTTAAGCGCCTGAGGGTTGTTTTCGTATATAGGGTGATAGGTTATTTGTGGTCTTGTGATGTTTGTTTTTTTATAAGCGTAGTTGTTACCATACAAAGAAGCGTTTGTAATCTCAGCACTGCAAGAGCTAAATAGTATTCCTAAAAGCCCTATACCAAAGCCTTTTATTAAGTAGTTTTTCAAGCTTTTAGTACCCATAAAATATATATCGTCATTTTAAGATAACATTAAAACTTTAAAGATTATATGACATATATCAATATTTTGCTTTTTTAACGCTTTCGTATATCCTATGAGCTATTACTTCATTTGCTTTTGTTATCTTAGCAAGCTCTGTTGGGCTTTTAATGATGTATGGGGTTATAAATATAAAAAGCGTAGTTTTTTTGTTTTCGTTGTTTTGATATTTAAATAGATTTCCAAGCACCGGTATATCTTGAAGAAGCGGTATTCCGCTAATGTTTTTTATTGTGTTGTTGCTTACAAGCCCACCTAGTATTACTGTCTGACCGCTTTTGACCACCACTTCAGAATTTAAAACCCTATCTGTGGTAATAGGTATAGGCACTGTTTGGCCGGCTACGTTTGTGTTTGTAAAGCCTGTAATATCCTGAAGGTTTAGGTTTATTCCAAGTCTTATATTGTCTTTTGATACTGTTGGTATTACATCAAGCTCTAACCCTATATCTTTATAGTCGTATGTCAATATTGGAAATCCGTTTATGTTGTATTGAGTACCTGTGACGTACGGATAGACCTCTGCTTCTTTTATAATGGCCTCTTCGTTGTCAAGGGTTAACACTTTTGGGTTTGATATGATTTTAAAGCCGTTTCCTTGCTCTAACAAGCTTAAAAATACCGCTAAATCTGGAAATATAATTACGTTGCCGTTTACATTTGCACTGACGCTTGAACTAGATGTTACACCTACTACGAAGTTTCCTGATAAAAGCCCTTGGTATATGGTTTGTAGTGATGCTGGGTTAAATCCTATACCGCCGTTTTTACCAAGAGCTTGCCAATTTACGCCGGTGGTTAGTTGCTTTGTTATGTTGGCTTCCACCACAGAAGCTGCTATCAACACTTGTATGCGCTTTTCGTCTAATTTTTTAATAAGGGTTTTGAGGTTTTCGTATTGAGATTTTGTAGCGTACAGTATTACGCTGTTGGTAGCCCTATCAAAACCTATTTTTGTGCCATCTGAAAGAGATATTGAGCCTATGGGAGCGTTGGATGATACAATATTTGTGGGATTAACGGTTGTATTTTGAGGTTGGGCTTGAGGACCGTTTGGCTTCATACCAGCTAGAGTTGGGATGGGTCTTTTTACAGTAGAAGATATGGCGCTGGCGCTTCCAAAAAGACTGGCAAGGGTTTTTGCCATCTCCCCCACAGAGGCATTTTGAAGAGGGATAACATAGTAATGTCTTTTAAAATGAGAAGCGCTTTTGTTTATCTTTTCTATAATCTTTTTTATGGAGCCTTGCATAAGCTTTGGAGCGTAAACCAAAACAAAACCACCTTTTGAATGCCTTTTTTTGACAGAAGATATCACCATAGGTATACCAAACTTTTGACTTACTGGATTTGCCAAAGGGCTTAGGGCTTTTACGACGGCGTTTGTATCTTTTGTCTCATACATTTTTAAACTAAAAGCTAGATTTGGTATATCTATATTTTTTAAAAGTTTTTGGATTTTATCAACAGAAACCCCTATATCGGATATTATAAGGGCGTTGGAGGGCATATAAACGGTGGCATTTCCATATTGGCTTAAAAAGGGTCTTACGGCGTTTAAAAGTATCTGGGCATTTGTATGGGCAAAGTATATGTAAGTTTCTATAGATGGACTTGGGAAGGCTTTTTTGGTGACATTGCTGCTAAAAGAGGTGGCTTCTTTTATTGGTACTATCTTGTAAAAGTTTTTATATTTTACAACAGTGTATCCATCTAAGGCTAAGCTTGTGAGGAAAAGATGCCATGCATCTTCTACGCTTACAGGTTTTTTAGAGCTAACTGTTATCTTAGGAAGATTTCCACTTACCCCCACTACTATAGTCTTACCAGTAAGCTTTGACATGAAAGTAGCTATATCCTCTATGCTTTGGTCTTGAAAGTTTAGCGTCACATAAGATAAACTCTTGGGTCCCCTGTTGTTTGTTTTGGCGTAGGTATTTGAAATATTAAAAGCTAAAAGACCCAGCAAGAAAACAATTGTTTTAAGCTTTTTCACATATCTAATTATAGCATCTTTAAAAAATCCTTGACAAAGATGAAATTATGTTATAATAACTAACTATCTTTTTTCTGGAGGTATTTTTATGAGCGAGCAGGATAGTAAATTCCGAAAGCGCATGGGTGGTGCTGGTATTTTTGAGCAATCTGGTTGCTCCACGACCGATTCCCATTTTGTAGTATTTGTATCTAGGGAGGTAAAGAAATGGCAAAAACCCTCGGACTCCATATTATAGCTGACCTTTATGGAGTAAACCCTGATCTCATAGACAGGGAAGAAGATATCAGGCACCTTCTTGAAAATTCCGTAAAAGCTGGAGAGCTTACAAAAATTTCATCTCATTTTTACCAGTTTAACCCTCATGGAGCTACAGGTGTTATCCTGCTAGCCGAATCTCATATATCTATACATACATGGCCAGAGCACAAAACTGCTACTGTGGATGTGTTTACCTGTGGAGACCCGTCAAAGGCCTATAGAGCTATGGACTATATAATAAACACCCTATCTCCTACACATGTTGATAAGAAGGTCTTTGATAGGGGTATCATAGAAGATTCTAAAGAAAAAGATGTGCTTTGGATAATGTCGAAAGCTGGCTGTTGCTAAAATCCGTCAAAGGAATAGGCAACAAGCTACTTTACAAAGCGTTTAGGCATTTTGGTGGTGCTGACGCTATAATAAACGCCGATAAATCTTCCTTGGAGTCTATAATGGGCTCCAAGGCCATAAATATTTTTAACAAAGATTTTGATAAGGAATACGTAAAGAGCACCATTTTTAAATTAAAACAATTAAATATTGAAGCTATTACCTATGAAAATGAAATATATCCTAAAAATTTGCTAAGCCTACCAGATCCACCGCCGGTGTTGTTTTTAAAAGGTAATAAAACACTTTTAAATAGAAAATCCATAAGCATAGTAGGCTCAAGAAAAGCAACGTTGAGCGCTTTAAATATGACAAAAACAGTTGTGTCTGGTATAAAAGATGTGATAGTATCAGGAGGTGCGGATGGAATAGATAAAAAAGCCCACGAAAGCGCCATGGAGTATAGTATTCCAACTGTTGCAGTGCTTGGTTTTGGATTTTTGTATGCAAAATCAAATTTATTTGATAAAATTTTAGATAAAAATGGGCTTCTTTTAACGGAGTTTACGCCCTTTGAAAAGCCGTCAAAATTTACTTTCCCAATGAGAAATAGGATTGTGGCTTCACTGGGAGAGACTCTTTTGGTGATGCAAGCCTCTTCAAAAAGCGGCGCTCTTATAAGCGCTTACTGGGCACATAAACTAAAGAAAAGGGTTTTTGCTTACATAGGAAACCCTGTAGAAGAGTTTGAAGGTTGTGCAAATATCGTAAGAGAGGGCGTGGCAAGGCTTTTTATAAGCAAAAATCAACTTTTTGAAGATTTATCAATATCTTATGAAAAGCCAGAAAACCAACATCCAATACTCTCTTATCTTGATAAACCATCTACCTTTGATGAGCTTTTAATAAAAACAAACTACGATGAAGAAAAGCTCACATTGGAACTTACGATGCTTGAATTAGATGGGAAAATTTCAAAAGATGGTGCATACTTTGTAAAAAATGCATAGGTTTTTTGCTTTTAGGAAAAACAGTATTATAGAGCTTTCCGAAGAAGAAAAAAAGCATTTTAAAATCTTGCGCATTGAAGAAAACGAGCTTATAGAACTTGTTATAGAAGATAGGATATACGAAGCTAAGTTTACAGGACAAAGCTTTTTGCTTTTAGAAGACAAGACAAAAATACCAGATGTAAAAATATATGTAAACGTATGCATACCCATGAAACTCCAAACTTTAGAGACCATCATAGATTACGCAGTCCAAGGAGGGGTGTTTGAAATAACGCCTGTTTTTTGCAAAAGAAGCTTTCAAGATAAAAATAAGCTTTTAGAAAAATATCAAAGATTTCAGAAAATTTTAAAAGAAGCGATAAAGCAAAGCAGACCTTCTTTTTTGCCAAAGTTAAATTATCCTATACCTTTGAAAGATACGGTATTAAAAGGTCATGGTGTTGTATTTGATAGTTTTGAAAAGCCAAAAAACGTTTTGCCAATAGACAGTGAGTATACTCTTGTTTTTGGTCCAGAAGGGGGCTTATCAAAAGAAGAGTTGGAGCTTTTAAAAAGCATAGGTTTTAAATCCTATTCTTTGGGAGACAATATATTACGAGAGGAGCTGGCGGTCTTTGCAGGTGTTTTTATGATAAGATGTAAGTTGTAAGCTTTGTGATAAAATGATAACAAGGAGGTGTAAATATGGATTTGACGATGATAGTTGGAGGAAAAGCTGGAGCTGGTATAAAAGAGGCTGGGAGGCTTATTTGTTCTGCTTTAACTGAGCTTGGATACTACGTTTTTATGTATGTAGATTATCCGTCTCTTATAAGGGGAGGACACAACTTTGTAAGTATAAGAATGGCTGATTTTCCAATAAACAGCGTTCACAAAAAAGCCGATATTATAATAGCTACAGATAAGCGTTCTGTAAAAGAGCACCTCGAAGATGCAAAAGAAGACACACTTTGGATAATAAACGAAGTTACCGACAAAGATATGATAGCAAAGGCAAAAGAGATTATTGTAATGCCTTTTAAGGAAGTAGCACCAAGTTTTTTCAAAAGCACATCGGTGTTTGGCGGTGTTTTAAAGCTTTTAAACATAGACTACAACGTGGGTCTTCCTTTTGTAAGAAAACTAAAAGAACCAGATAAAAACGAAGCTATATACAAAGAAGCTTATGAAGCAGGTGTGGTAAAGTTTGATATAAAGCCAATTGGTCAAAAGAAAGGCGAGCTTGTTTCTGGAAACGATGCAGTAGCCAACGGTGCCGTGGATGGTGGGCTTGATATATATTTTGCCTATCCTATGACTCCTTCTTCTTCGGTCTTACATACGCTGGCTGCTAAAAAAGATGAGCTTGGCATAAAGGTGATACATCCAGAGAATGAAATAGCTGTCATAAACATGGCAATAGGGGCAGCTTACGCGGGCAAAAGGTCTATGGTGGGTACATCTGGCGGTGGTTTTGCTCTTATGGTAGAAGCTCTTAGCCTTGCTGGGATGAGCGAAACCCCAGTGGTGATATATGAAGCTCAAAGACCAGGCCCAAGCACTGGGCTTCCTACTTACAGTGCTCAATCTGATCTACTCTTTGCCATTTTTGCAGGGCACGGAGACTTTGGTAAAATTGTGGTAGGACCATCAGACGCTGAAGACTCTTATCTTCTTACCAAAGAAGCCTTAAACTTAGCTTGGGAATATCAAGTGCCTGTCATAGTGTTAAGTGATAAAAATATCGCTGAAAATTACTATATATCTTCTTGTAACGATATATGTAGCAGGATAAAGGAAATAAGACCTCCCAAGATGTATGAAGGTGACCCAAAACTTTATAAGCGTTATCAAAATGTGGAAGATGGTATATCGCCTTTGCTTTTTCCGGGTACAAAAGATGCCGTAGTAAAAGCTAGTTCTTACGAGCACGACGAAAGAGGCATCACCATAGAAGATGCTCATACTACAAAACTTATGCAAGATAAAAGACTAAGAAAGTATCAAAAGATGAAAAAGGATATATTAAGCACTAAAAAGACTTACGAAGTATTTGGCAACAAGGATGCCGATATATGCCTTATCTCTTGGGGCTCCAATAAGCATGTACTCAAAGAAATTGCAAACGCCTTAAATATAAAATTTGTACATGTTATATATCTTGAGCCTTTCCCGGAAGAGGATATAAAAAAAGAGGTAGAAGGGAAAAAGCTTATAGCGGTAGAATGCTCTGCCACCAAACAATTTGAAAGGCTTCTTCATATGTACGGCATAAGGCCCCATGCCAATATAAACAAATACGATGGAAGACCATTTTTTGAGGATGAAGCTTTAGAACTTGTTAAAAGCTATATAAACTGAGATTTAGTGAACAATACAAAACTATTTGCCCTTTACGAGTTTGGTGAGTCTTTCCTTGCAAATGGCCTGGGGCTTGTCCTTTTCCCAATACTCTTTTATGAGTTTGGTGTAAGTATATATACGTACTCTTTTATAATAGGAATTTCTAACCTCATCGGTGTATTTTTAAATATCTTTATACTTAAAAGGCAGTTATCCGTTGTAAAAACGTTGTTCTTTTTTTCTTTATCTACATTTTTCGTAAGTTTTGGGCTTTTGGCAAAAGAAAAATATATTTTTGCTTTGTTTTTTGGGATATTTACAATCGTTCACATGCAAGCTCTTTTGTTTTATCAAATATCAATATTAGAAACCAAAGACCCAAAAATTTCATCTTCTTTTAGCAGCATCCTTGGTTATCTTGGGTATTTTGTAGCGGTTGTTTCAATGTTCTTTCTAAAGGAAAAAAGATTTTTGATATTGATTGGTATTTTTATATACATAACCTGTGCATTTTTGTTTTACAAATTCTCAGATAAAAGCGTTTTCTTAAAAGCCCAAAAGTTAGATTTTTTGAAGGATAGCTTGTTTTTAAAATATATGATATCTTTGTTATTTTTAAGTATAGCCCCTCAATTTTTTAACAACTCCATGACTATGTATCTCAAGACGTATCTTCTTTTGCCAAACAAAGAAGTATATATACTTATGTTTATAGGGCTTTTATGCGCCATAGGGTCTTCTTTTTTGCTTAGTCTTGTTTGGGAAAAAGAAAATACCGGTTTTTATATAACTGTATTTTTCTGGCTTTTGGTATATATATTTGCTGTTTTGGTATTTTTTATACATATAAAACACTTATTTATTTACGGTGTTTTGTTGGCTGTCTTAGGTGGTACCGCCACTGGTTTTTTCTGGACATTTTTTAAGGCTATAACGGTTCTAAAGTTTAACGATGAAAACGTGGGTGTAAGGATAAGCTCCATATATGGTCTTTCTTCTTCTTTTGGTCCTATTTTGTTTTTTGTTATGTCTAATATAAACCCTGTGTTGGCTTTTTCAAGCATAGCACTTCTTCTTATAATATCGTTTTTTATTTATGTTTTATTTTTTGGCTTTTAAAATCTTGAAAACTTTATAAATATATAATTATAACTTATTGACTTTTAAGAAAAAACTATAATATAATATTTGCTACGAGGGTTAAACTATAAGATAACTTTCTAAAAAGGAGGAAACGTTATGGACCAAAGTAGGAGAAGCGTATTAAAAGGAGCCATATTGGGTTTAGGAGCAGGTATGGTGGCTTCAGCTCTAAATCCTACAGCTGCCAGAGCCGAAGAAGTGGGCGCTCTGATACCAAAAGGTGCTAGGACATTAAAAGAGCTAGCAGAAAGGCTTGCGAAAGCTCCAAGAAGAAGAAACTTCAAGTCTTTACCAATGATTCTAACAGACAAAAACCAATGGGACTGGGAAGCTTTAGATGAGGTGTTTAATTATAGAGGTGGTCCAAAACAAGTATGGGATAACTACGATATACACAGCGCTTGGCTAAACGTAATGAGAAACGCCATGAACGCTCAAATATGGTCTTATAAAAATCCAGATTTTCTATGTGTAAGCGCAACACATGGCAACGCTCATTTTGCTATATACGATGATTATGTATGGGAAACATATATTACACCTTTAACAAAGGGTAAATTGAAAAAGAACGTATGGCTTAAGATGAAACCCGGTATGCTTGAAAAGGATAGCCCAACCGACGAGTCTGGTGCTTTCTCACCAGCAGACAACAGCGTAGAAGCTCTTATAGAAAGAGGTGCAGTATTTTTAGCTTGTCACAACCAAACCTGGGAAATGGCAGGAGCGCTTTTAAAAGCTGGTATAAACCCACATCATCTTACCCATGACGAGCTTTCTGCAGATTTAACCAATCATATAATACCACAAGCTATAGTCACACCAGGTGTAGTGGCCACAATACCAGAGCTTCAATTAAGAGGCTTCCACTATATAAGTACAGCAGATTTTCCAAAATAAATGTTAGGAGGTTAGCAGTATGAAAAAAGCTCTACTAGCTTTAAGTGTAATGGCGTTAGGCGCCGCAGCTTTTGCAACCACAGATTTAAACCCTTATCAAATGCCACCGCATACACCACCATGGAGCAGAAAGCCAGTGGTAAGCCCAGATGTTCACAGCACAAACAACCCGGCCGTTTATAAGGGCTTTGACTTTACGATACCACCAGTGGATAACGTAGTTGACTTCCACGGTGATCTAAACGCTGCCAATAAAGATGGTTTGGTGGTATACGTAGGTGGTAACTATTATTTTGCTGTTACAAGACTGATAAAGGCTTTTGAAAGAGAATACCCTCAGTACAAAGGCAAAGTGTTTATTATAACGATACCCCCAGGTAAGCTTTTGCAAGCTATAGAACATTACCACGATACATTTACAATAGGTGATATGACATTTACCGCCAAACCAGATATATATGCTGGCGGTGCTTTTGGTGTGAAAAAATGTATAAAAGATGGTTTCTGCGAAGCTTCTACGTTCACCCCATACGTTACCAACACGTTGGCTATAGAAGTCTACAAAGGCAATCCAAAACACATACATAGCTTGCAAGACTTGGCAAGACCAGACGTAAAAGTAATTATGCCAAACCCAGCTTTTGAAGGTATAGCAAGAAGGATAGAGGATGCCCTTGAAAAATGTGGTGGCAAGAAGCTAAAGGACGCCATATTTGGTCCGCATGGTAAGGCTATATTGACAGAGATACACCACAGACAAACTCCACTAGCCATTATGGAACATATAGCTGATGCTGGTGTGGTATGGCACTCTGAAGTAGAAGCTCAAATGAAACAATATCACAACCCACTACAGGCTGTGCCAATACCAGCAAAATGCAACTACGAAGCAATATACGCAGCTGCCGAAGTAAAAGGAGCCCCACACCCACAAGCAGCTAAAGATTGGTTGCACTTCTTAAGAACCCCAGCAGCTCTAAAGGTATTTGAATTCTACGGCTTCAAGCCTTACGAAGGTAAAAGATAATTTCTTAAATTGGTCCGCCTAAGTGGGCGGGCCATATTCTTGTTAATCTATCTAATAAGAAAACTTCATCTATTTTTCATAATTTTTGTGATATTCTTATATGTTTCTTTTCATATTGACATATTGGTCAATTTGACTTATAATAATTACATAAAGTTTTAAGATGAAGTTAAAAAGCGAAGGCGAGTTTAGATACTCCCTCCCTCCCCCTCCCAAGATTTTTTGCACCGCGCTCCCGCGGTGCCTTTCTAAAACATGACCTTGATTAAAATAGAACATCTTTATAAATCCTTTGATAAAAAACACTACGTATTAGAGGATATAAATTTAGAAATTTTTTCAAACGAATCTTTTTGTCTTGTAGGGCCTTCTGGGTGTGGTAAGTCTACTATAGCAAAGAGTATGCTTAGATTTATAAAACCAGATTCTGGAAATATTTATTTTAAAGGAAAAGATATATACGCTATAAAAGATTATCAAAAATATGTATCCTTTGTGCCCCAAGACCCTATGTCCTCTATAAACCCACGCTTTAACGTGCTGGATGCCGTATTAGAGCCTATTCGTATAATGTCTTTAGCTTTTAATACGGATGATGTTTTAAATAATATTTTAAGATTAGGCTTAAAAGAGGAGCTTCTTCATAAGAAGGTAAGAGATTTATCTGGCGGGGAACGTCAAAGGGTGGCGATAATAAGGGCTTTTACTACAAAACCAGAGCTTATAATAGCCGATGAACCTACCTCTTCTTTGGACGCTATTCACAAAAACACTATAGCATCCTTATTTTCGGAAATTAAGGGTAGTAAGACGCTTTTTCTAATTACACACGATATAAAATTTGCACAAAAGATTTGTGATAAAATTGGGATTATGCATGATGGTAAACTGATTGAGATAGGGGGTAAAGACGATATTTTCAAAAGCCCAAGACACTCTTTTACAAAGAAGCTTTTAGATAGCTACTCTTTGAAATGTGAAGAGTGATATTATGGATAGTATACTGTTTGATGCTTTTCTTGTTCTTTTTTTACTATCTATATCTGGATTTTTTGCTTCTTCGGAAATAGTATTTTTTGGCGCTTCTAATATAATAGAAGAGAAAGACAAGAGATTCTACAAAAGGATTATAGAGAACATATTCAAGGACCCCCAGTCTCTTTTAGTATCTATGCTCATAGGCAACGAGTTTGTGAATGTTTTGATATCTTCTATTAGCTCTGCTTTTGTTATAAAAACTATAGGCAAGAGGTGGGTATTTTTATCTGGTATTCTGGTTAGTGTTTTGATATTTCTGTTCGGAGAAACGATACCAAAAAATATAGCGCTGTTTATTAAAGACAAGCTTTTAAAAGTCTACGCTGTACTTTTTTATCCTTATCTTGTTGTTGCAAAGCCTTTTGCCTATATATTTGTAGTACCTGTTAAAAAGATATTAAAACTTTTTGGTGTTGATAACATAAGCTTAGAAAAGAAGTTTTCCTTAGAACATATAGTGTATATAATGCAAAACCCTGCTAACGCTGAAGAGTTTTCAGAAGAAGAAACTCAAATGATCCAAAAAGTTTCTCAAATGAGAGAGACTATAGTAAGGGAGATAATGACGCCAAGGCTTGATATATTTATGTTAGAAGCTACTAAAACGGTCAAAGAGGTAATAAACGATATATTAGAAAATGAACATAGTAGGATACCTATTTATAAAGATACAAAAGACAACGTAATTGGTTATATACATATAAAGGATCTAATGCCGGTTTATCAACACAAAGACGATACGCTGGAATCTTTTCTAAGACCCATTGATTTTATACCAGAAGTTATGAGTATAAAAAATCTCCTTCAAGAGATGAAGAGGTCTTCCAGCCAAATTATGATGGTGGTGGATGAACACGGGGCTATATCTGGGCTTATCACAAAACACGATTTACTTGAATGGCTTGCTGGTGATCTTCCTCAAGAGTGGGAAGATGAAGATGAATTTACGAAGATGTCATCCGATGTTTACATAGTGGAGGGTTCTGCCTCCATAGAAGAAGTTGCTGCTACCGTTGGCTTTGAACTTTCCGAGAATTATGATTACGATACGCTAAGTGGTTTTATAATGGCAAACATGGGTAAAATCCCGAAAGAGGGAGATGAGTTCGAATATCAGGGCTTTAAATTTATAGTAGACAAAATGGATGGTAAGAAGATAGAACATGTACTTATCAAGATTCCAGCTAATAAAGATACAGATAGCTAAACTATTTGACAAACTTTACCTACCGGACAACGTTTGTCTTAGTTGTAAGAATTATTTTAAGCCTAGCTTTCAAGGATATGTTTGTGATGATTGCATATCTTCTATAAGCCCAAAAATTTTTGAGAAAGAACCCTTTGATTATATAGATGATTATAGAATTTTTAGCTCTTACGAAGGTGCTTTAAAGGAGATGATAATAGCTTTAAAATTTAAGAAAGCCTCTTTGTTTGCAAATATAATAGGTGATATTGTGGAAAACGATTTTTTTGCTTTTGTAAAGTCTGTAAACCCTGATATTGTTACATATGTACCGGTTTCTTTTTTTAGATTTTGGCAAAGAGGTTACAATCAAAACGAGCTTATATTAAAAGCTCTAAACATTCGTTATAAATCTATATTAAAAAGAGTAAGACACTCAAAAGCTCTATCTCTTGGTATAGAAAAAGTCCAAAGAAAGAAGATTGTTTTTGGGGCTTTTAATATAAAACAAGAGTTTAAATTTGGTTTAGAGGATAAAAGCATTCTTGTAGTTGATGATATTGTTACTACGGGGGCAACAGCCACTGAAATAGCTAGGATTCTGAAGTTGCATGCAGTAAGCAAAGTATACTTTTACTTTATAGCCTCTCATAAAAGAGCTGTTGGTATGTTATAATAATTTTATCAATGTTGGAGGTAATTGTATGAGCGACGAAGTGCTTTTGAAGGTAGAGGAGAAGATAAACCCACCCTCATACATATTGGAGGAGGCCCATATAAAAGATTATGAATCTATTTACGAAAAGTCCATAAAAGACCCCGAGGGTTTTTGGTCTGAAGTGGCCAAAGATATCACATGGTTTAAACCATTTTCAAAGGTATTAGAGTGGAACTTTCCATACGCTAAGTGGTTTTTGGAGGGCAAGCTAAACGCTTCATACAACTGTCTTGATAGACATATAAAAGAAGGCTTGAGAAACAAAGTAGCTTACATAGGGGTAAATGAAGATTTAGAAGAACATAAAATCACCTACGGAGAGCTTCTTGAGCTTGTAAATAGACTTGCAAACGGTTTAAAAAGCTTAGGTCTTAAGAAAGGTGATAGAGTATCCATATACATGCCAAATACGGTAGAAGCTGTGGCTAGCATGTTAGCTTGCGCTCGTATAGGCCTTATACATCAAGTGGTGTTTGCGGGTTTTAGTGAAGGTGCTTTAAGGACAAGGGTAGAGGATGCAGGGGCTAGTGCCATCATTACAGCCACGTACACCAAAAGACGTGGCAAAAAAGTCGAGCTTTTACCAACAGCCTTAGAAGCTATAAAAGGTCTTGACTCTGTAAAGCATGTAATATGCTGGGATAGAGATAATGCTGGTCTTCCAGAGGGGGTTTTAAACTTTTATGAGCTTATAAAAAGCCAAAAACCAGAGTGTGAACCAGAACATATGGATTCAGAAGACCCACTTTTTATACTTTATACCTCAGGGACTACCGGTAAGCCAAAAGGTGTTATACACACTACCGGTGGATATATGGTAAATGCGTATTTTACCACGAAAAATGTCTTTGCTTTAACACCAAACGATATATATTGGTGTACTGCTGATATAGGCTGGATCACAGGACACTCTTACATAGTCTATGGTCCTTTGTCAGTGGGTGTTACAAGCGTGATATTTGAAGGAGCACCTGATTATAAAGACCCATCCACATGGTGGAGAATAGTAGAAAAATATAGGGTAAATAAATTTTATACAGCGCCTACGGCTGTTAGGCTTTTCATGAAATACGGTGAAAAGTGGCCAGCAGCACACGACTTGTCTTCTCTTAAAATACTTGGTTCTGTGGGTGAGCCTATAAACCCAGAGGCATGGCATTGGTATTATGAGCATATAGGCCATAAAAATTGTGCCATAGTGGATACTTGGTGGCAAACAGAAACCGGAGCCCATATGATAACTACGTTGCCGGGCAATCCTATGAAACCAGGAAAAGCTGGCAAACCACTGCCTGGTATAGAAGTAGCCATAGTGGATAAAAACGGAAATCCCGTACCTCCAAACACCGTAGGTTATGTGGTCATAAAAAGACCGTGGCCCTCTATGATGAGAGATTGTTGGGGTCAACCAGAGCGCTACAAAAAGTATTGGACTGAAATACCAGGAAACGTTTACAACGCTGATGACTTAGGTTCTATAGATGAAGAAGGATATATAATGATAGTGGGTAGAGCCGACGATGTGCTCTCTGTGGCTGGTCATCGTATAGGTACTATGGAAGTAGAGAGCGCCATAGTAGACCATGAAGCTGTGGCGGAAGCAGCTGTTATAGGTAAGCCAGATCCCATAAAAGGTGAGCGTATAAAGGCTTTTGTGATATTAAAACAAGGTTATAACCCATCAGAAGAGCTTAAGAAAAGCATTCAAGACCACGTGAAGCATGTATTGGGAGCTATAGCTTATCCAGAAGAGATAGAGTTTGTAGATAAACTACCAAAAACAAGAAGTGGAAAGATTATGAGGAGAGTGCTAAAAGCCAAAGAACTTGGTCTTGATATAGGTGATGTTTCAACGTTAGAGGACTAAATGAGAGCTCTTGTATCTGTATACGATAAGACCGGTATTGTAGAGCTTTCTAAAGAGCTTGTAAATCAAGGCTATGAGATTTTGTCTAGTGGTGGGACTTATACACATCTAAAAAGTGCAGGTATAGAGGCCATAGAAGTATCAGAGATTACAGGTTTTAAAGAAATTCTTGGAGGTAGGGTGAAAACTCTTCATCCTACCATACATGGCGGAATTTTGTTTAGAGATGATGTAGAAAAGGATTTAGAAGAAATAAGAGAAAACTCCATAGAGCCTATTGATATTGTGGTAGTAAATTTATATCCTTTTGAAAAGAAGATGAGGGAATTAAAGGATATAGATGCCCTAATAGAGTTTATAGATATAGGTGGTCCTGCCCTTATAAGGGCTGCAGCCAAAAATCACAAAAGGGTTAGTGTTTTAACAGATATAGAAGACTATGGATGGTTTATAGAAAAGCTAAAGATGAACGCAATATCTCAAAAAGATAAAAAATATTTGGCCTTAAAGGCTTTCTGGCTCACATCTTATTATGATGCCGTGATAGCAACCTATTTTTCTAAAGTGTTTGGCTTTTCGGAAAAAGATTTCAAACATCATACTGTACCTATGCTCTTAAAAGATGAGTTAAGATATGGAGAGAACCCACACCAAAAAGCTTATATATATGAAAATCCTTTTGAAGAAGATGGAGTGACAAGAGCAGAAGTTTTGCAAGGCAAAAAAATGTCTTATAACAACTATCTTGATGCAGATTCTGTAATAAAGCTGATATCGGAGTTTTCATATCCTTGCTGTGCTATTGTAAAACACAACAATCCAAGCGGAGTAGCTATAGACCAAAATCTTTTAGAAGCTTACAAAAAGGCTTTTCAGACCGACCCGGAAGCTGCTTTTGGGGGTATAGTGGCTTTTAATAGAAAAGTAGATGAGGAGCTTGCAAGTCTTTTAACAGAGCATTTTTACGAGATAGTGATAGCTCCTGACTTTAGCGAAGAAGCGTTAAAGATTTTTTCCAAAAAGAAAAATTTAAGGATAGTAAAATCCAAAAATTACAATCAAGAAATGGATATAAGGAGTATATCGGGCGGTTATCTAAGCCAAGATGTGGATAGCAAACTCTACGAATCTATAGAGGTAGTGTCTTTAAGAAGGCCCACAGAACAAGAGCTTGAGGATGCCATATTTGCTTGGAAAGTGTCAAAGTGGACAAAATCAAACGCCATAGTAATAGCTAGAAATAATCAAACCATAGGTATAGGGGCAGGCCAAGTATCAAGAGTAGATTCTCTAAGGGGTGCTATAAGAAAAGCCAAAAATTTTGGGCACGATTTGAATGGTGCTGTGGTAGCTTCAGATGCTTTTTTTCCATTTAGAGACAGTATAGATATAGCTTCAAAAGAGGGAATATCTGGTGCTATCCAGCCAGGGGGTTCTATAAGGGACAAGGAAGTCATAGAGGCTGCCAATGAGCATAATATGTTTATGATATTTACTCATATGAGGCATTTCAGACATTGAAGCTTTGCAAATTTAAAATTTGTTTTTATATTTTAATTATTATCATCAACGTGAGAGGTTTTTATGAAATTACCACCGCTTAGAATAAGGCATATAGAGGTGGAGATACCTATCATACAAGGGGGTATGGGCGTAGGTATTTCTTGGGAAAAGTTAGCAGGGGCTGTTGCGTCCTGCGGCGCAGTTGGCGTTGTTTCTTCCGTAGGCACAGGATATAGATTTTTAGAGCTTGTAAAAAAAGATAAATTTGGAAGACCAATAGGTACAGAAAACGCTCACAATACAGAAGCTCTTAGGCTTATAATACAAAAGGCAAAAGAGATAGCTGGTGGAAAAGGCGCTATAGGTGTAAATATATTGTCGGCTATAAACGATTATGGTAGGGTTGCCAACGAATCCGCTAGGTTTGGAGCAGACCTGATCATATCTGGAGCAGGTCTTCCTTTGAGGTTGCCAGAGTATACAGAAGGGTATGATACGGCTTTGGTGCCTATAGTGTCGTCGGCTAGAGCTCTTAATCTTATAGCCAAAACCTGGAAAAAACGATACAACAGATTACCAGATGCTGTAGTTTTGGAAGGGCCAATGTCTGGAGGTCATCAAGGCTTTAAATATGAAGATTGTTTTAAACCAGAGTTTCAACTTGAAAACTTGTTTGATGAGGTTTATAAAGAGGCTCAAGAATGGGGCAATATACCTCTTATAGTGGCGGGTGGAGTTTGGGATTACAACGATATCAAGACGTATATACAAAGAGGTGCAGCTGGTGTGCAGATGGCTACTAGGTTTGCCGTGACAAAAGAAAGCGATGCTCCTCTTGTATACAAGGAGCTTCTTTTAAATGCCGAAGAAAAGGATATAATACTGCTGAAATCTCCGGTGGGGTATCCTTTGAGAGTTATAAGGACTCCTTTTGTAGAAAAGCTTTTAAGCGGTCATAACGGTTGGAAAGGGTGTGTATCAGACTGTGTATCACCCTGTAAGCATGGAGAAGAGGCTAAAAAAGTTGGATTTTGTATCGCCGATAGACTAGGAGCTGCTTGTCTTGGTAATGTAGAAGAAGGTATTTTTATAAGCGGTGCCAACGGATACAAGTTGAAAAAGCAAGGTATTATATCTGTGTGCGAACTTATAGATATGCTAACCGGCAAAATACCAGACCCTACCGTAGAGAAAAAAGAGACCTTTACAGAGGTAAGCTAAGTTGAGGTTTTATGGACTTTTAAAGGATGAAGATTTTTTAAATATAATACAAAAAGTTTCTGGTGATGTTTGGATAGTAGAAGATTTAAAGTCAAAAACAAAAGAAGAGCTTTCAAAAGACCAAACAAAACACCGTCTTTTAGAAATAGCAAACGAGATAAACTCCTGGAAGCAAACCCTTACCCTTATGCCCAGCAACACGATATTTGTTTTCGTGGCTGATAAAGATGATCCAAAGGCTTTTAAAATATACGACACTAGTTCTTTGGGATGTTCTACCACTCTTCCTCCTCCAAGATGGAGAATATATCAAAAGGGAATATCCATTGAATGATTTATCTTGTGATGGTAGGTCAGCAAAAACTTAGAGAGCTTATATACCTTTGGACACTGTTAAATGTTAATAAAGTAAAATGTTTTATATCTTATATTCAAACAGAACCAAACTACGAAAAAAGCGCTTCTTTTGAAGGTGTAAAGGTGTTTATCAAAGATTCATCTTTTGATAGGATAAACGTTATAGATATAAAAAGTAATATTTTTCTTTTAGAAAAGCCTATAAACTTGGACAATGTACAAAAAATATACGAGGATATATTGTCTTTGGTATGAGTAGCATTGCGCTTTTTATGATATCTACATGGTTTGGTGTCAGTTTATTTTTTAGCTTTGATGTAGCTCCTGTTTTATTTGATACGCTTTCTACGTTTCTGGCGGGTGAGGTAGTGGCTAAGATATTTCCCATATACTTTGGTATTGGGCTTTTCATATTCTTACTTTCTTTTTTACTTTTGTTTATAGGCGAAAAGCCCATATTTAAAAAGACGTTTTTTTTATTTGTTCTAAATATAGCAATTTTCATTTCTTTTCTCGTTTTCATATTGCCTGAAGCATCTATTTTAAAACACACAAACTATCACGAATTTCTTCGTTTGCACGCTTTTAGCATGGTATTAAACCTTTTACAGATGATAAACAGCTTTTTTATAATATTGACATTGTTATGATAAAACTTGGTATTCTTGGTTCTACTGGAACTATAGGTAAAAACGCTATTGAAATAGTAAAAGCTCACAAAGATAAGATAGAGCTAATTGGTATAGGAGCTTATAGAGCCTCTGAGGACCTTCTTAGCCAAGCAAAAGAGTTAAGACCGAAGTTTGTTTTTAGCATAGAAAAACCTACAAAAGAATGGCTCCAAGAAATTTCAAAATATTCTAACTATCTAAACGAAGAAGAAGGGCTAAAAGCTATAATAGAAAACTCTGATAGAATTTTAAATGCTATATCTGGGACTTCTGGTATAAAAGCCACTTACAACATACTAAAAGCAAAAAAAATACTTCTTGCTTCCAACAAAGAATCGATTTTATGCATGCCAAATCTTATAAAGAAGAATATAGATTTAGTGATACCGGTGGATAGCGAGCACAACGCATCTTTTGAGCTTCTTAAAAGCCATAAACACGTTAGAAACTTATACATAACTGCTTCCGGTGGTCCTTTTAGACAGTATAAAGAAGAGCAGCTTAAAAATGTCACTAAAGAAGATGCTCTAAAACATCCAAACTGGAAGATGGGACCAAAAATAACCATTGACTCTGCTACTTTGATGAACAAAGGTATCGAGCTTATAGAAGCGAGCGTTTTGTTTGATATACCGCTTGAGCATATAAAGATACTCATACATCCTCAAAGTATAGTGCATGCTATTCTGGAGTTAGAAAACGGTTCTTTTATAGCAAATATGTCACTCCCTGATATGAAGCTTCCTATCCAAAACGCTATTTTTTATCCTGATGTCGTAAGCTATACCTTTGAAAGGCTTGATCTTAGTTCTATATCTTGCCTAAGCTTTGAAAAGCCCAGGAGGGAAACCTTTAGAGCGTTGGAAGTGTGCGAATGGGTAGCTTCTATGGGAAATCCTTACATATCCGTTTTGCTGGGAGCCGATGATGAAGCTGTAAAGCTATTTTTAGAAGGCAAGATAGGCTTTTTAGATATACCGATTTTGATAGAAAAAGCTCTTTCTTCTGTGAATTTTCATATAGAAGAGACCCTTGAAGATATACTAAAAGCTGTGGAGTTTGGAAAAAAGAAAGTATTAGATTTATCAAATCATAAGATGTGATAAAATATACATTATGATAGGAACCCCTCTTTCTTACAACGCTACAAAAATCCTTCTTCTTGGTGCTGGTGAACTTGGTAAGGAGTTTGCTATAGAGGCTTTAAGGCTTGGTATAGAGGTAATAGCTGTGGATTCTTACCAATATGCCCCAGCCCAACAAGTAGCTCAAAAATATTATGTAATAGACATGAAAAACAAAGAGCTTTTAAAAAGCATAGCCTATAGAGAAGCCCCAGATTTTATAGTCCCAGAGATAGAGGCGATAAATACAGATGCTCTTATAGAGCTAGAACAAGAAGGTTTTAACGTAGTCCCTTGTGCAAAAGCTGTAAAATACACTATGAACCGGATAGCCATAAGGCGTTTTACTGCCGAAGAATTAGGGCTGCCTACTTCTAAATATAAGTTTGTAAACACCTTTGAAGAGTTAAAACAAGTCGCCAACGAGCTTGGTTATCCTGTAGTGGTAAAACCTGTTATGAGTTCTTCTGGTAAAGGTCAGTCTATAGTTTATAAAGAAGAGGAGTTAGAAAAAGCTTTTTACATAGCAAAAGAGAAAGCAAGAGGGGATTCAAAAGAGCTAATAGTAGAGGAGTTTATAGATTTTGATTATGAGATTACGATGCTTACAATAAGCACCAAAAATCAAGGTATTTTGTTTTGTCCACCGATAGGTCATATACAAGTAGAAGGGGATTATTACGAAAGCTGGCAACCCCATCCTATGGATGATAAGCTTTTACAAAAAGCTAAAGACATTGCAAAAACTGTTGTAGAAGGCCTTGGTGGGTATGGGATATTTGGATGTGAGCTTTTTGTAAGAAAAGATGAAGTCATATTTAACGAGATATCTCCAAGACCTCACGATACTGGTATGGTGACTATGATTTCTCAAAATATGTCGGAGTTTGAAATACATCTAAGAGCTATACTTGGCCTTCCTATACATATTGAGCTTTTAGGAGCAGGAGCATCTTATTGCTTTCATGCAAAAACAGATAGAGTCATTCCAGTTTATGACAACCTTGAGGAAGCTCTTTCTATACCAAACACAAAGCTAAGGATATTTGGAAAGCCCATCACAAGACCAAAAAGACGCATGGGAGTGGCTTTGGCTTTGGCAAACGATATAGAAACAGCTCGTCAAAATGCTAAAAAAGTGGCAAGCTCTGTAAAGATGATAGAAGAGAATATATGATGGAAAATATAAGAAACTTCTCAATAATAGCTCACGTAGACCACGGCAAATCAACATTGGCAGATAGGCTTATAGAGTTTTGCGGGGCTATCACAGATAGAGAAAAAAAAGATCAAATGCTTGATACTCTTGATATAGAAAGAGAAAGGGGTATAACTATAAAACTTCAAGCGGTAAAAATAAATTATCACAGCAAAATTCAAAATAAAGATTTTACACTACACCTTATAGATACGCCGGGGCACGTAGATTTTTCTTACGAGGTGTCTAGGTCTTTAGCGGCTTGTGAAGGAGCTTTGCTTTTAATAGACGCATCCCAAGGTATAGAAGCCCAAACGGTGGCAAACTTCTGGAAAGCTGTTGAACAAAACCTTGTTATAATACCAGTGATAAACAAAATAGATTTACCAGCGGCAGACCCAGATCGTATAAAGCTTCAAATAAGAGATATACTAGGATTAGACCCAGATGAGGCTATACTTGCTTCTGCAAAAGAAGGGATAGGTATAGAAGAGATTTTAGAGGCTATCACCAAAAGAATACCACCGCCAAAAGGAGATGTAAATGCTCCTTTAAAAGCTCTCATATTTGATTCTTACTACGACCCGTATAGAGGTGCCGTAGCTTTTGTTAGGATATTTGATGGGTCTTTGAAAGTAGGCGATAGGATAAAGCTATTTTCAACGGGCAAAGAGTTTGAAGTTACCGAGGTGGGTGCTCAAACCCCAAAAATGACAAAGCTTCCTATATTAAAAGCCGGAGACGTTGGATATATAGCAGCCTCTATAAAAGATGTGAGAGATATAAGAGTCGGTGATACTATCACGTTAAAGTCAAACCCTACTAAAGAAGCGATACCTGGTTTTAAAACTGCTAAACCTATGGTGTTTGCAGGGCTTTATCCCACCGAAGATTCAAACTTTGAAGAGCTAAGGGATGCCTTAGAAAAATACTCTATAAACGATGCAGCTATCACTTACGAACCAGAGACATCGCCTGCTATAGGTATGGGTTTTAGGTGTGGATTTTTGGGGCTTTTACATATGGAAATAGTCCAAGAAAGACTTTCAAGAGAATACAATATAGATGTTATCACAACAGCCCCAAGCGTTGTCTATAGATTAAAGCTCAAAAACAAGCCAGAAATTTTAGAGGTTAAAAGCTCCAACGATGTACCAGACAACTTTGGACTTATAGAATACATAGAAGAACCATATGTGCTTGCTACCATCATCACTCCCAAAGACTATGTAGGAAATATAATAAGCATATGCCAAGATAAAAGGGGTATCCAGGTAAAGTTTTCTTACCTTGACCAAAATACAGCGTTGCTTGAGTATGAGATGCCCCTTCAAGAGATAATAGTGGATTTTCACGATAAGATAAAATCCGCCTCTAAAGGTTATGCGTCTTTTGACTATGAGTTTTTAGGATACAAAGAATCAGACTTGGTAAAGCTAACTATTATGTTAAACAAAGAACCCGTAGATGCTCTTTCATTCTTGGTGCATAGGGATAAGGCTTATAGAAAAGCAAGGGCTTTGGTGGAACAACTAAAAGAGACCATACCAAGACAGCTTTTTGAAATAAACGTCCAAGCGGCTATAGGTAGTAAAATTATAGCTTCAGAAAGAATACCGCCCATGAGGGCAAACGTCACTGCAAAGTGTTATGGTGGTGATATATCAAGAAAAAGAAAACTCTTAGAAAAGCAAAAAGAAGGTAAAAAACGCATGAAACAGTTTGGTAAGGTATCTTTACCTCAAGAAGCGTTTTTAAGCGTTTTAAAAGCCCAATGATAAAAACAAACGATATATCAAAATGGAACGACTGGCGCTGGCAGCTTCAAAACCGTATAACCACGTTAGAAGAACTATCAAAATACATAGAACTAACCGAAGAAGAGATATCATTTTTCGAGAAAGTATCTGATCAATACCCATTTGCCGTAACTCCTTATTATTTATCGCTTGTAAAAGATAAAAAAGACAAAAAAGATCCAATAAGGCTCCAAATAGTCCCAAGCCCTCTTGAAATAGATGAAAAAGCCCAGCAAAACTCTCATCCAAACGCTTTAAACGAAGAAACTTTTATAAAAGGCCTTACCCATAGATACGAAGACAGAGTGCTGATAAGCGTCACCTCTTACTGCGGGGTTTACTGTAGGCATTGTATGAGAAAGCGTATTTTCAAAGAAGGTACTCATGCTACACCGAAAGAGCTTTTGGATGTTTATTTTGATTATATTAAAAGCCATAAAACTGTAAAAGATGTGCTAATATCTGGAGGAGATCCACTTACTTTAGACAACGAAAGACTAGAATACATATTGGACAACCTTTCTTCTATAGAGCATCTTGAGGTGATAAGAATAGGCTCAAGAGTCCCAGTAACGCTTCCTCAGCGCCTTTACGATGAGGAGCTTCTTGATATACTATCAAAATACGACAAACTTTGGATAAACACCCATTTTAACCATCCAAACGAAATAACAGAGGACGCCAAGAAAGCCGTAAGAAACCTATTAAAAGCAGGAGTCCCTGTCAACAACCAAGCGGTGCTTTTAAAAGATGTAAACGATGATAAAGAGCTTATGCTTGAGCTGATGAGAAAACTCCTTAGCATAAAGGTAAAACCTCAATACCTTTTCCACTGCGATCCTATAACCGGCACAGTTCATTTTAGGACTTCCATAGAAAAGGGCTTAGAAATTATGGATTACATGAGGGGAAGGCTTAGTGGATTTGGCATACCTATATACGCAATAGACCTTCCTGGCGGTAAAGGTAAAGTCCCTTTGGTGCCAAACTATTTCAAAAAGCTTGAAGACGGCTCCTACGAGTTTACAGCTTTTGATAAAACAAAAGTGATAGTTGTTGAATAACACTGTTTTGTCTTTACTGAAAAAATTGTAGCAAACAAAGTCAGAAAATTTGCTTTTTTTGCGTATTTATATGATATGATGGTGATAAGAAGGGAAGGTTATGAATCATCTGGTATGGGAGTAAATGAGGGATTGCGGTGGGCTTACTTGATTAGAAACGGTAAAAATTTTGATACAATATATTCCATTGCCTATATGACTTTCTTTAAACTTTAATCAAGATTGGCTGCTTTGGGCGGTCTTCCTCTTCTTGTCATTGGTAAAACCTCCTTTTAAAATGTTTAAACATAACATTTTGCAATTGCACAATTTTGTTTTTGGGCCCATAGATGTTTGTAATAGTAACCTACGATATAACTGACAACACAAGGCTTAACAAAGTAAGAAAGATACTTAAACAGTATCTTTATTGGACACAGCTATCTACGTTTGAAGGCGTCATAACAAAAGGTGATTTAGCAAAATGTATGGCACAAGTAAATAAGGTTATAAACCGACAAGAGGATAGCGTATATGTTTATGAACTTGAAAATCCAAACCTAATATCCAAAAAGGTGCTTGGCATAGAGAAAAACTTTACTGATAATTTCTTATAAAATATTGTCATTCAAGACTATATAAGTTATAAACACTTTACGGTAAATGTTTACGATATGCCAGCCTCATTTTCCTCTTTACAAAATTAAAATTTGTGCTATAATGTATATACTACGGGGTGTGGCTCAGGTGGTAGAGCGTCGGCTTTGGGAGCCGAATGTCGCAGGTTCGAGTCCTGCTACCCCGATTTGATTATTATATCGTATATAAAGTCTGCTATTTTTTCTGTGGCGTTTTCTGGGTATAGTCTTTCTCTTAAAAGCTTTAGACTTTCTTTCATATCTTCTATGTTTTTGGGATTTTCTAAATAATAAGATGCTTTTTTTATGATGTCTTCTTTGGAAGGCTGGATTAGCTCTGGGATTATCTCTTTGTCCATTATGATATTTGGAAGACCTATGTATTTTGATTTTACAAGACGCTTTGCTATTTTAAGCGTTATTGGATTTAATCTATAAAATATTATATGAGGTAGTCCTAAGAGCGATGCTTCCAACGATGCCGTACCAGAGGCTATAATGCCAAACTTTGCTTTTTTCATCACATCCAAAGAGCTTTCTATGGTGGTTTCTATATAATCTTTTGAGTATATGGGATAATCTACCGTGCTTGCTACAGGTATTAGGCTTTTCATATGAAAAGTTTTATAAATATAATAAGCTACTTCTTCTAAAAGCCCGATATGTCTTTTAAATTCAGAGTTTCTAGACCCAGGCAACATCGCTATTATATTTTCTTTTTGGACGCTTGAGGGTTTTATAATATCAAGAAGTGGATGACCAAAATAATGTACTTTAAAATGTTCATTTTCATAGGGTTTATATATATCTAACTCAAAAGGAAGTATTACTATAAGGTGTTTGACGTGATTTACAATCTCCTTTACCCTTTGGGGTTTCCAAGCCCATACTTGAGGAGATATAAAGTATATTATGTTGTTGTGTTTTAGGTTTTTCATAAGACGGAAGTTAAACCCAGGAGCATCGCAAAGCATCACCCATCTTGAATTGTTGGCCGCTTCCAAAGAGCGTTTCATTATTTTTTTTATTTTAAAAATCTTTGGAAGGACTTCTACTATGCCCACCAAATTTAAATCTTTTATATTTGCTACTGATTTTACGCCGAGTTCTTCCATTCTTTTATCTGTGATGCCAGATATATTAAGAGCTTGTGGTTTTTCTTTAAGATGTTTTAAAATATTTACTACGTAGTTAGCAGCCGATAAATCACCTACTGATAAAAATAAATCATCCACTTTTTAAAGTGATTTTAAACTTGTCTTTGGATTTTTCTATTATAGCTTTTATACCATCTACATCTATAAAGCATCTGTAAGAGATTTCTATTTTGGCGTTTGATCTTATATTTACGTAGCGCTCTGATGATATATTTTCTATAGCGTTTATAAAAGTGCTTTTTAGATAAACCCCGTCGTGATGCTCCAACACTTCGGTTTTTACATCGTAGTAGTTGTTTTGCTCTATTGCGCTTTCCCAGAGTTTTTCATCTAATGGTTCTTCAAAAGAGTACCCAAACTCCAAATCATCTTCATCGGCATTTTCTATCTCTTTTTTTATGATAGGTTCAACGTAGTTTCTAAACTCTAAAAGCTTTGATAAGTCCATATTTTTATACGCTTCATCTATCGGCATAGTACTATTATAATGGAATTTAGAGGGTTTTGTAAAAGTTCGTAAGTACTACAAACATCCACATTTATTCAAATGTTGTTTATAATTTGGTGTTAAGTGTAAAACCGTGGTAGACTTATATTGCGTGGCAGACTTGTAAACCGTGGCAGACTTGTGGTGCGTGGTAGACTTGTCAAGATGTGCTAAACTTTAACAAAATTCAAAGAAACACTGCCATTTTTACCAAAGCAAGAGCAAAGGCTATATTTAGAAGAAGCATTGACAATTTATTCTCTAAATCCTAAATTAAAGATAAGGCTTTCGCAGGAGGTAAGTATGCCAGCGATTATAACCAGAGAAATCATTGAAAACGACCCATTTTTTAAAGAAGGATTGCAAGAAGGATTGCAAAAGGGATTAGAGGAAGGGATGATAGAATCTGACAGAAGGTCTATACTGGATATTTTAGAGCTTAGGTTTGATGTAGAAGAACTTGGTGAGATAGAAGATATGCTAAAAGACGTGAAAGATATAAAGATATTGAGGGATTTAAGAAAGAAAGCTTTGAAGGTCGAATCTTTAGAAGAGTTTAAGAAAGTGCTTAGTAACATATAAAAAAACCTAAGCGCTATACAAGGAATCTAAATAACTTCTGAAACTTAATGATTTTATAATAGCTTATATGCTTTAAATACCTACTTTATAAAGTATTATAATGGAATTTAGATGATTGTGATGAGAGTTTTTATAATTTTACTTTTGTTTTTGGGCTTTTCTTATGGAGACAGCGTTGTTAAATATGCTACAAACTTTATAGGCTTTTCTGCTGGTGTTGTAAAAGTTGATATCAAAAGCCCACAAAACCTAGAATGTGAAGGTAAAACTGGCGGTTTGTTTTCTATGTTTTATAACTACAAATTTAAATTTGTAGAAAACGGCGATAACTATACATTGGAAGAAGAAGTAAACGGTAAAAAGCGTGTTTACAGCAAAGATGAAATACTAAAGAAAAAAGCTTGGATACCAGTTTTTATATCTATGCTTACAAAATCAAATTATGAGCTTGGAAATCCTATAAAAGTTGGAAACATACTTATAATACCAGAAGAAAACGTTCAAAATGAAATATACTTTTTTAAGGTAAAAAACAGCCACAACGTAAAAAGAGTTGTTATATGGTATGATAGTGCTCATTATTCAAAGGGTTTTCCAAAGCTCATAAGGATAGAGACAAAAGAGGCAAATATAGATTTAAAAAGATTGTGATATTAAAACACCGTTCTAAAAGCCAAAGACCAATCGTTAAAAGCCCTCAACGTATTTTCTCCGTTTGAAGTGACATCTATAAGGTTTGCATCTGGGTTTACAAACTGAACACCAAGAGATACATTTGCATTTTCACCCTTTATATAGTAGTTTAAAAATAAATCTGTCATAAATATTTTTGTGTTTATAAAATCATTTTGATTGGAAGGGTTTATATAGTAGTTTTTATTTTCATCTTCTTCGTATCTCAATACAAGGGCTGGTTTTCCTATGTCGACATATCTATCGTATAAAAGCTGTGTTTGAAGGTAGTATCCTTTTGCTTCTGGATGACCTACGCTGTTTCCTGCTTTTGAAAAGCCTAAATCTTTTTGGAGAAGCCATGCCGCTTGGAAGTTTGGCACAAAATCACCAAACTTTTGTTCCCAAAGCACGTCAAACGTATAGGCTTTTGCCGTGGTAGAAGATGTCTGACCATTGCATATGTTTGTCAGCGCATTAGAGCAGTCTATTTTTTGCTGTTGGTAAGCAAAAGAAAATGTAAGGGTTTTTCTTTTTCCAAAAAATGTATCTTTGTCTACGTAATCCGGTTCTCCTTTATAGCCTAAAAACGTAGGCGTAAGTTCTATTCTAAAACCGTATTTTAGATTGCTTTTGGCGTTTGAGCCATATTGATAGTCGTATCTTCCATTACCTACCATAATATAGTATTTCAGTGCCGTATGTTTTGCTACATCACCCCATATGGCTATACCTGTATCTCTAAAAGCGTTTCCTACATCGGAACCAAACGTCAAAGGCACAAGGGGTTTTATAAAAGGCTTAAACTTATAAACACCATCATAGTTAAGGTAATTTGGGTTTACAGCATACTTTGTTTGTAAAAGCCTAGCGCCATCTACATTTATCTCAGATACCCCTGGGTTGTAATCTTCTATGGGCACTATAAAAGAGTACAAATCTTCCAAAGGTATCCTTGACCAGGGGTCTAAGAAAAGGCCAGTAGTAACTTGAAAAGACTTCTTAAATTTAAAATTAATAAAGGCATCTTTTACTATGGTATACTGCATTTTATCGTGAGACCTTGCAGACCCATCTGGTGTCAAAACGTTGTTATCGGAAAAGTCTATATTTGCACCAAACTGCACCACTGGGTTAATCTGTCCTGCAAAATAAAGCCTTGCGTTCTCCACCGAGAAATTTACGCTTTTATGATCGTTGGTGGTCACTTTTCCATTGTCCTGAGCCCATATAGAAAGCTTTAACCCTACATCTGCAAATTTATCGTTTGAGGCTTTTAATAAAACACCGTAAGAGTTAGGTACCATAAGACAAAAAGCTAAAGCAAAAATAACCTTTTTCATACTAAAATCCTAAAACTTAAACTTAGAAACTTCTATTTTAAGCTTCTGAGCCACATCCACCAAAGATTTTGCAGTAGCTGAAAACTCTTCTATGATAGAAGATATAGATTGATATGCTTCTTGTGCCCTTGAAGTATAATTTTCTATATCTTTACAATATTCATAAACCACCAATATGGATCTTACATTGTCTCCAACGGCATTTGTTTCTGCGTTTTTGGCAAAATCAAGACTACCCATCCTCTTGATATTAACTTCCAGTTTATCTATTGTATCCCTAGGTAGTTTTTTAGATAATGTTTGTAGTTTTGTTAAAGATTTGGTAAATTGCTCTTTGTAAAGGTAAGCACTCTCTTGATTATCCAATATTTTTTCTACGATAAGTCTAAAATTATCATTTATGTATGTCTTATAAGCGTTGGCAGACATATGTACTTCGTTGTAAAACTTATTGGTTTTGGCGCTTTCGTTGTAAAATAAACAAGCGTAGTGTATATGCTCTCTTATGTTACTCAACAAGCCTGACATATCTATAACCAAATGGTGTATATAAGCATTTCTTGATTCATTTGAACCACTGCTTTGTGAGTATCGTAGAAAACCATAGTACCGATTGCAACATCAAAGATAATCACTTTGCACCCAAGATGTATAGCTTTGTTTTTACTGATATATTTGTCATGTGTCCTCCACTTTATAAAGTTTCTACCTATTATAGACCTATTTTTTGTTTTGTTGTATGAGCTAAGGCGTATCATAAATATAAAAACATTTATAATACACTTACATAATCAGATATTTAAAAAGGCTTTAAAAGTTTTTTCTAATAATATCTTCGCTATAAACCTATAAATATGTTTTATGGCTTTTATAAAAAGAAATCATTGACAATCAACATCTAAAGTGTTAGCATAATTAATGAATGTTTATTCATAAGGAGGCTTTTATGATAGATGGGAAAGAGACCTTTTGGGAAGCACTTAAAAGACATGGAGTCAGCAGGAGGGAGTTTCTTAAGTTTTCAGCAGTTATCACTGGTCTTATGGGCTTGCCACCTGCAATGATACCAAAAATAGTGGAAGCTATGGAAACCAAGCCGAGAGTACCTGTAATATGGGTGCATGGGCTTGAGTGTACTTGTTGCTCTGAGTCTTTTATAAGGTCTGCTACGCCACTTGCTTCTGATGTGCTTCTTACCATGATATCTTTAGAGTATGACGATACGCTGTCAGCGGCAGCAGGCGAAGCTTTGGAAAAGCATAAAGACGATATAATGAAAAAGTATCACGGCGAATATATATTGGCAGTGGAAGGAAACCCGCCTCTTGGCGATGATGGCATGTATTGTGTTGTAGGGGGTAAACCTTTTTTAGAGGGACTTAAGAAAGCGGCAGAAGGGGCGAAGGCTGTTATAGCATGGGGTTCTTGTGCGTCTTGGGGCTGTGTACAGGCAGCAAAGCCAAATCCTACCACAGCTGTACCTATTCACAAAGTAATAACGGATAAGCCCATAATAAAAATACCCGGGTGCCCACCTATACCAGAAGTAATGACTGGGACTATCATGTATACGGTGCTTTTTGGAAAATTACCACCGCTTGATTCTCAAGGAAGGCCAAAAATGTTTTACGGAAATAGGATACACGATACGTGTTATAGAAGGCCATTTTTCAACGAAGGTATGTATGTAGAGCAATTTGATGACGAGGGGGCTAAAAAAGGATGGTGTCTTTACAAGATGGGATGTAGGGGACCTACTACGTATAACTCTTGTGGAAATCTAAGATGGTACAACGGCCTTTCTTATCCTATACAATCTGGCCATGGGTGTATTGGATGTTCGGCGGATGGCTTTTGGGACAATGGAAACTTTTATAGTAGAGAGCAAAACATACCCTTTATAGGTACAGAGTCAAACGCAGACAAAGTAGGTGCGGTAGCAGTAGGTGCTGCGGCAGCAGGAGCAGTAGCTCACGGTGTAATAAGTAAAATACGTTCTGGCAAGAAGGAGGATTGATTATGAGCACAAGAGTAGTAATAGACCCAGTTTCTAGAATAGAAGGACATTTAAGGCTAGAGATAGAAGTGGACGAACAATCTCATAAAGTAACAAACGCCGTATCGGCAGGTACGATGTGGCGGGGTATTGAGCTTATAGTAAGAAATAGAGACCCAAGGGAAGTGTGGGCTTTTACACAGCGTATATGTGGAGTTTGCACCACTATCCACGCTTTAGCTTCTGTAAGAAATATAGAAGATGCTCTTGATATAGAAATACCAAAAAATGCAAACTACATAAGAAATATAATGCTTGGCACCTTATACGCACACGACCATTTGGTACACTTTTATCACCTTCACGCTCTTGACTGGGTATCTCCTTTAGAAGCTGTAAAAGCAGACCCAGTGGCTACGGCTGCTCTTCAAAACCAAATACTTCAAACTTACGGCGGTATTATATCCTTATATACGGATTTTCTTGGGGGCAATGCTTATCCAAGAAAATTTCCAAAAGCAACACCTGGTTATTTTAAAACTTTTCAAGATAAGATAAAAAACCTCGTGCAAAGCGGCCAACTTGGTATATTTGCCGCCAATTGGTGGGACCATCCAGATTATAAAATGTTACCACCAGAAGTCCATCTTATTGCCATAGCACATTATCTAAATATGTTGGATGTTCAAAGAGAGCTTGTTATACCTCACGTGATATTTGGTGGTAAAAATCCTCATCCTCATTACATAGTGGGTGGTATGAACTGTTCTATATCCATGAACGATATGAACGCACCCATAAACATGGAGCGCTTGGCGGTGGTAGAAGATGCTGTTTATACCCAAGCTGAGGCTACAAACTTGTTTTATCTGATAGACCTTCTTGCTATAGGCCAAATATATGTTCAAAAAGGCTGGACTTACGGTGGAGGTTTATCCAAAGAAAGGGTGTTAGGATATGGTGATTATCCAGATGAACCTTATAAAAGCATAAAAAACGGTGATTATCATAAAAAGATCTTGTATCATTCAAACGGCGTGGTGGAGAACTTTGCCCAAGGTGTAGAAAAGGCCAAATACTATCCTATTACCAACGAAGATTTAACAAATCCAGATATTATTCAGGAATGGGTTACGCACTCTTGGTATCAATATCCAAACAACAGCGAGGGACTTCATCCTTGGAACGGCATCACAGACCCGTACTATACAGGACCAAAAGAAGGTACAAAAACCCATTGGAAATATTTAAATGAAAACGGCAAATACTCTTGGATAAAATCACCAAGATGGAAGAATTTACCAGCGGAAGTAGGACCTTTGGCAAGGTATATGATAGTCTATACAGCGGTAAAACAAGGGCATATAAAACCATCTTGGATGGATGAAATGGTAGTAAACCAAATAGATCTCGTTTCAAAGCTTTTAAACTTACCACCTCACGTATGGATGCCTACCACCGTAGGAAGAACCGCTGCAAGAGCATTAGAATGTCAGCTTGGAGCCAACGCATCCAACTATTTTCTTAAAAAGCTCTACGACAACATAAAAGCTGGTGATACATCTGTAGCAAATATGGAAAAATGGGAACCATCTACGTGGCCAAATGAAGCAAAGGGAGTTGGTATAGCTGAAGCTCCAAGGGGTGCTTTAGGGCATTGGTGTATTATAAAAGATGGAAAGATAGAAAACTATCAAGCGGTGGTACCCACCACATGGAACGGCTCTCCAAGAGATGAAAAGGGTCAGCAAGGGGCTTTTGAAAGGTCTATGCAAGATACAATAGTCCTTATTGCAAAAGAACCTCTTGAGATATTAAGAAGTGTACACTCTTTTGACCCATGTCTTGCTTGCTCTACTCACGTTTACAACACAGAGGGTAAAGAGATCACCAACTTTAACATAGGAGGGGCTTGTTATGAATAACGAAATCAAAAAATATTATCTATTCAGCCCATCTTTGAGAATTGCTCACTGGATATGGGCTTTGGCTATAAGTGTCTTGTTTATAACGGGCATATACATAGGAAATCCGTTTTTTATAGGAAACGTGGGCTATAGCGCCACCTTTGGAGACCTTCACGCTCTTACAATGAACTACATAAGACTTTTACACTTTAGCTTTGGATATATCCTTCTCGCAGCCCTTATTCTAAGGTTTAGCATAATACCTTTTAGAAAAGCCGATAGGCTTATAATACCTAAATTTTGGACAAAAGCTTATTGGGAAAATGCTTTTGATACTTTAAAAAACTATCTTTTTATCACTAAAAGCCACAGACCATATATAAGAAATCCTTTAGCAAGAACCGCTTATTTTGGACTTTTTTTACTTTTGATATTTGAAGTGATAACTGGGTTTGCCATGTATGGAAGGTCAAATCCAGGTGGATTTTGGGATAAGCTTTTTGGATGGATAATACCAGCCCTTGGAGGCGAATATCAAGTCCATAGATGGCACCATATAGTAGCCTGGCTTATAATACTTTTTGTAGTGATACACGTTTATATGGTAATAAGAGAAGATATATTAGAAAAAGATGGTGAAGTGTCTTCCATGGTAAACGGCAACAAATTTTTTGAACACACACCAGCGGATATAACAGATGTATGAGAACGATACTAATGGGTATAGGCAACATTCTTATGCAAGATGAGGGGATTGGTGTGCATGTTGTAAGAGAGATAGAAAGGCGCTATTCTTTCAATCCTTTTATAGAAATCATAGATGCTGGGACTCTTGGCCTTGAAATACTATATATGTTGCAAGACGGTGTTGATAATTTGGTGGTGGTGGACGCTGTGATGGGTGGTAAGCCACCTGGGACTATATACACTTTTAAAAACGAAGAGGTGAAAAAATATTATTTAAAACATAAACTATCTGCTCATGAAGTAGGTTTTTCTGAAGTGTTGGCGCTTTTAGAGGTAATAGGAAAGCCAGTCAGACAAAACCTTGTGCTTGTGGGTATAGAACCAGTTAGCTTTGAGGTGTCTTTGGAACTTCACGAGAAAACCGCTTCAAGAATGGAAGATTTGGTAAAAACAGTTTTACAAGAGTTAAAACATATTGGCATAGAAGCCTTAGAGAAAATTCCTTCCTAAGGAGGACTTTATGTGTCTTGCAATACCATCCAAAATTGTAGAGATATTAGATAACAACATAGCTATAGTGGATACAATGGGTGTCAGAAGAAAAGCTTCTTTGGAACTATTAAATCCAAAGCCTAGCGTTGGAGATTACGTGCTTTTACATGTGGGTTTTGCCATAGAGGTGCTTTCTGAAGAAGATGCCTTAGAGAGTCTTAAGCTTTTTGAAGAGGCGTTAGATTATGAAAACGAATTTGAACTCTAAGGAAGTTATATTAAAAGCCAAAAACAAGATTATACAAAAAATAGAAAAGCTAGGGAAACCTATAAAGGTTATGGAATTTTGCGGTGGACATACCCACGCTATAATGAGATATGGTATAGATAAACTTTTAAAAGGGTACATAGAGTTTATACACGGTCCCGGATGTCCTGTGTGTGTAGCTTCTATGGATAGGATAGATTTGGCCATAGAGCTTGCCAAAATCCCAAACACCATATTTACCACCTATGGAGACCTTTTAAGAGTGCCTGGTTCTTACAGGAAATCCCTTTTAGATATAAGGGCTTTAGGATGCGATGTTAGAAGTTTGTATTCTTGTTTGGAGGCTTTTGATATAGCTCTTCAAAATCCAAATAAAAACGTTGTATTCTTTGCCATAGGCTTTGAAACTACCACCCCACCAACGTCAGTGCTTCTTAAAAAAGCAAAGGAGCACAAATTGAAAAATCTTTTTGTAGTATCAAACCATGTGATGACACTGCCAGCCATAAGATATATACTAAACTCTGGTATTTCACACATAGATGGCATCATAGGACCTGGCCATGTGAGCGTTATAACTGGTATGAAAATATACGAAGAATTTGATATTCCAATCGTTATATCTGGTTTTGAGGCTTTTGATATATTAAAAGCCATAAACATGCTTTTGGACCAGCGTATAAAAGGTGAAAGAAAGGTAGAAAACGCCTACACAAGGGCTGTTACGGAAGAAGGCAACAAAGAGGCTCAAAAGCTAATAGAAGAAACTTTGGATATAAGAGAAGACTTTAATTGGAGAGGCATAGGTAACTTACCAAAAAGCGCTCTTAAGATAAACGATGATTACGAGATGTTTGATGCTGAAAAAGTCTTTGATGTGAAATTACCAGCTTCAAAAGAGCATCCTCTTTGTATATGTCCAAAAGTTATAACTGGTGTTTCGAAACCCATAGACTGCAAGCTTTTTGGAAATATATGCACACCAGAAAATCCCATAGGCTCTTGCATGGTATCCTCTGAAGGAGCTTGTGCTGCCTATTACAAGTACCAAGAGGTAGAGTTATGTATGTAAAACTCTCTCACGGTGGTGGAGCAAAAGAAACGAGAGAGTTGATAGATAAAATATTTTTAAAACATCTTAAAAACGAGCTTTTGACAAACGAAGATGCAACTATTTTAAGCTTAGAAGGTAAAGTAGCAATTACAACGGATAGCTTTACGGTAAGCCCCATATTTTTTAAAGGTGGTGATATTGGAAAACTAAGCGTAGCTGGTATAGTAAACGATTTATCAGTCATGGGTGCAAAGCCTCTTTACATGAGTATGGGTTTTATTATAGAAGAGGGTTTATCCTTTGAAGAGCTTGAAAAAATAGTTATCTCTATAAAAGAAGAGGCTAGCAAAACAGATATAAAACTAATAACGGCTGACACAAAGGTAGTTCCAAAAGGCTTTTGCGATAAGATATATATAAATGCTACAGGCATAGGAAGAGTCGTTAAAATTGGTATATCCTCTTCAAACTTAAAAGAAGGCGATGTTTTGATTGTATCTGGTCCTATAGGAAATCACGGTGCTGTAATAATGGCTCATAGAAATGACTTTGATATAGACATAAATTCAGACTGCGCATCGTTGTGGGAGGCTATAGAACCTCTTTTGAATGAAGATATAGAAATTCATGCCATGAGAGATTTAACACGGGGCGGTCTTGCAAGCGTGGTAAATGAGTTTGCCAAAAGCTCAAAGGTAGAGATTTTATTAAACGAAGAAGATATACCGATAGAGCCATCCGTTAGAGGCTTTTGTGAAATCCTTGGTATAGAACCATACTCCTTGGCTTGTGAGGGGACTTTTATAATGGCTATACCAAAAAACGATGTAGAAAAAGCTTTTAATATTCTTAAAAGCCACAAACTAACCAACAGCGCAAAAGTTGTAGGAGAGGTTATAAAAGAGGGTAAAGAAGGAGCCTATATAAAGACTCTTTATGGAAGCACAAGGTATTTAGAGGAAGCTCCCGGCGAGATGCTTCCTAGGATATGCTAATATGCACGAGTTTTCAGTAGTCCAAGCCCTAATAGGTCAAGTGGAAGATATAGCAAGGGATTACAACGCAAGCTCTATATCAAAAATATACGTAGTGATAGGCGAAGTGTCTGGGGTGGAACCTCATCTTTTGAAGATGGCTTTTGACACTTTTAAAGAAAATACGATTTTATCCAACGCAGAGCTTATTTTAGAATTTCAAAAGCCGGTTATATACTGTGAAGATTGCAAAAAAGAAATTTCTTTGGAAAGATACTCTATGCTTTGTCCTTGTTGTGGTTCTTTTAGGGTTAAGCTTAAAAAAGGTGATGAGCTTATTTTAAGGACGTTAGAGCTTGAAGTATGAAAAAACGTTTTAGGCTTTTAGTAAAAGGTACAGTCCAAGGAGTGGGTTTTAGACCCTTTGTTTACAACTTAGCAAAGTCTCTTGGCGCAAAAGGATTTGTATCAAATACTGCGAGCGGGGTAATAATAGAAGTAGAAAATGTAGATATAGACAAGTTCATCAATATACTAAAAGCCAAAAAACCTCCTCTTTCAGAAATTGAGGAAATAAACATAAATACACTTAATTACGTTGGTTTTAAGGATTTTAAAATAGAAGAGTCAGAAGCCTTTGGCGACAAAAATCCAAGCGTACCGCCGGATATGGGTCTTTGTGAAGATTGTTTAAAAGAATTCAACGACCCAAGCGATAGAAGGTACAAATACCCTTTTATAAACTGCACAAATTGTGGCCCAAGGTATAGCATAGTTTTAGATATCCCCTACGATAGAAAAAACACCACCATGAACATATTTACTATGTGTGAAAAATGTAGGAAAGAGTATGAAAACAAAGAAGATAGGCGTTTTCACGCAGAGGCGATATCCTGTCCTAGCTGTGGGCCAGTCTATTGGTATGAAAAAGAAGGCAATATTTACAAAGAAAACGTATTTGAAACAATGGCACAAGATTTAAAACAATCAAAGATTATCGCCCTAAAAGGTCTTGGGGGATTTCATCTTATATGCAACGCTTTGGATGACGAAGCTGTTAAAAAATTAAGACTTAGAAAAAAGCGCTCTTCAAAACCCTTTGCAGTTATGTTTAAATCTTTAGAAGAGGCTTTAAAATATTTAGAACCTACAGAGCATGAGATAAAGGCTTTAACATCAGTCCAAAAACCTATAGTACTTATAAAAAGAAAACACCCATACTTTGAAGAAGCTTGCAAGGGGCTCTCAAGCGTAGGAGCGTTTTTAGCATACACAGGCATACATCTTAGGCTTTTTGATTTTATAGATTTTCCTATAATAGCTACCTCTGGCAACATTTCAGATACCCCTATTTGCAAGGATAACGAAGAGGCAAAAATCAAGCTAAAAGACATAGCGGATACCTTTTTTATGCACAACAGAGATATAAAAAGACCTGTAGATGATTCTGTAGTAAAGCTAATAGGTGATGAAATTGCAATAATAAGGTATGGAAGGTCTTATGCTCCAAAGCCGATATATATAAATACTCATGCAAAAGCTGTATCTCTTGGTATGGGAGCTTTTCTTAAAAGCACAATAAGCATTTTTAAAAACAATGTAATAATACTTAGTCCTCACATAGGAGATTTAGATAGCGTAGAAACGATAGAGCATTATAAAAACACAATAGAGGATTTTTTGAGGTTTTACAACGTAAAGCCAGATATTGTAGTGTGTGATATGCATCCGAACTTTTTTAGCAGCGTTTACGCTAAAAGCAGATTTTCAAATGTTATCACCCTTCAACATCACAAGGCTCACATATTATCAATAATAGCAGAGCATAGCATCTCTCCAGACCAAGAGATATTGGGCATAGCATGGGATGGTACAGGGTATGGGGAAGATGGTAGTATATGGGGAGGTGAATTTTTTATAGGTAACGCTTACGACTTAAGAAGGGCATTTTTTATAAAACCCTACAAACTCATTGGAAATGAAGCAGCGATAAAAGACCCAAGAAGAATAGTACTAAGCTTAGTTTTTGAGCTTTTAGAAGATAAAGCGTTTAATCATCCTTTGATAGAAAAGCTTGGCTTTGAAGAAATAGAGTTAAAAACCCTTTATAAAATGTGGAAAAATGACATAAACACTGCAAAAACATCATCTATAGGAAGGCTTTTTGATATGATAGCATATCTTATGGGACTAATAAAAAAAGTAGATTACGAGGCAAAAGGGGCTATGATGGTAGAAGATAAGTATATGGAATCAGCAGAATATTACGATTTTAAAATATCAAACAACGAAATAATCATATCTTTTGAAGATATATTTAAAGAAAAAGATATAGATAAGATGGCTTCTAAATTTATAAACACGTTGTTTGAAATTATTGTGTCTATTATTAGGCTTTTAAAAGCCAAAAACGTTGTGGTAGCTGGAGGAGTGTTTTACAATAGACCTCTGATGAAAAAGCTAAAAGCCGTTGATGGTGTAAATTTGTTTTACAACAAGAAAATTCCTACCGGTGATGGTGGCATATCGTTTGGACAAGCATTTTATGGAGGTATCTTATGCTGATGAACGCTGTACCTATATTATATGAAATAACAAAGGCCCTTGAAGATTTTATAAAAACGGGAGAAAACCATATCATTTATACAAACAAGATACCTCTTTCCGAAGAGGATAAAGAGCTTTTGCTGGATGTTTTAGGAGAGGGTAGTATAAAAATAGAGTATAAAACCAAAAGAGAGTATATAACCTTTAAAGAGACCTCGTTAATAGGTGTTTGGCTAGGGGTAGTTCATGATGTTGATAAAAAGCCAATTCTTGAGATTTTAGAGATAAATTCATTTCCATTTATGTTGCAAGCCCCAAAAGAAGACATGGAAGAGTCTGTTAGAAAGTTAAAAGATATTTTAAAAGACCTAAACAATTTAGGAGGTGAAAGCCATGTGTAAAGACTGCGGATGTTCAATAACAGAACACCATCACGAAGAGCACAACCATCATACCCATCACGAGCACGAAATAAAAGATAAAAAAGTGGTAGAGGTAATTCAAAATATACTAGACAAAAACGACAAGCAGGCCATGTCAAACAGAAAACACTTTGAAGAGCATGGGGTATTTTGTATAAATTTGATGAGTTCTCCTGGGTCCGGCAAAACATCTTTATTAGAGGCCACTATAGAAGAGCTAAAAGATAAGATAAGAATAGGTGTTATAGAAGGAGATTTAGAAACCAACAACGATGCTATGAGAATAAAAGCAAAAGGGGCAAAAAGCTATCAGATTACCACAGGACAAGCTTGTCATCTTGATGCTTTTATGGTGCATGATGGTATACATAACCTAGGCATAGAGGATTTAGACATAGTTTTTATAGAAAATGTAGGTAATTTGGTATGCCCAGCCGCTTACGATGTAGGAGCCCATATGAACGTTGTGCTTTTTTCCACTACCGAAGGAGAAGATAAGCCTGTGAAATATCCAGTTATGTTTAAAAGCGCTAATTTGGTGGTGATAACCAAGACAGATTTGCTTCAATACCTTGATTTTGATATGCAAAAAGCCAAAAACTATGTAAAAGAGGTAAATCCACAAGCAGATATAATAGCGCTTTCTAATAAAACAAAAGAAAACTTAGAAAAATGGCTTAGATATCTAGAGTTTAAATTGGAAATGTTTAAAAGCTCTCTCGCTTGAAATGTAAATTAAATGATGTAAATGAATATTTATTGAGTTTTTTATAATACAATTTTTGTATTTGAAAGTTAGTAAATACAATTTTATAATACTAATGTATAATTTATCATTGCTGTTCATCATGTGTAATAATCTTGACAAATAAATTTATTTGCATATCTTTTTAACATCATCTCAAGGAGGTAGCCATATTATGGCAAAAATTATCACGCCAGGACCCTCTGGTTATGTGCCTACGCCTGCAGTGTTTGAAGGTGTTCAAATAACCCCTCCAGGTAAAGCTCTTTTGTACGGTGAATGGGTAGACGAAGAAACAGCCATGAGAGAAGCAGCTTTGGCAATGCTCACAAGAAAAAATCCTACCATATTTCCTGGACCATTAGTGTTATGGGGATACAACGCATCAGCTATAGAAAAAGCTCAAGCAGTGTTAGAGCTTGCTAAAGAAATACCAAATTGCCGTATAATACCCATGCCAGACTATAGACCAAAGTATCCTAAAATAAACCCAGAAGCTGAGATAAATCCTAACCATCCAAATCTCACGATACTTCATAATAGAATAGAAGCTTGTATATTTGTAGGGGTGCATTGTCACTATGCAAATTTATCTCTTAGAATGATAAGAGCAGGTACCAACTGCTTTACCATAGCCCTTTGTGCGGAAATGGGCCATGAAGATGCTATGGTGTCTATAAGAGATGTACATGCTGAAAAGATATTAGAGCTTAGGGATATGGTAATAAAGGTAAGAGAAGAACTTGGTATAAAGTGGGAGCCAAAGCTACCACCAGAGAATCCATCTTTACCAAAAGAGCATTTTGAAACTTTAAATATAGCAGATTATGGAGATTACGCTTACTTGTTGCACCCAAGGAAGGGTGAAACTGTAGAAGAAACTGAATAATTTTGGAGGTTTTTATTATGCCAGAGCAAAAAGTTGTTGAAACAGATTATCTTTTATTAGAAGCACCAAGAGAGAGAAAGTTTATAACTGGCTCTCAAGCAATGGCAGAAGCTGTTAAAAGGGCAAATGTAGATATAGCAATAGCATATCCTATAACACCTCAATCGGAAACAATGCACTTGGTAGGTGATTTGTGGGCTCAGGGCTATTTAAAAGATTATTATAGAGCTGAAGAAGAATACGGAGCTATGTCAGCTATAGCTGGTGCTGTAAGAGGCGGAGCTAGAGCTTTTACAGCCACATCTGGTCCTGGTCTTTTGAGAGGGTTGGAAGCTATAGCATCTTGGCCAGGGCATAGAATACCTGCTGTTTTAGGTGTTCTTACAAGGGTCGTAAATGCACCTTTGTCTATTCAACCAGATAATGTAGAAATATCGTATCTTATGAACTGCGGAATGGTGGTTTTACATGCTGAAAACCAACAAGATGTTTTTGATTTTACTTTAGCTTCTTTTGCTATATCAGAGATGGTGGATGTTTATCTTCCGATAGCAGTTTGCACAGAAGGTTTCTTTGTAACCCATGCCAAAGGTTATGTAAATATGACACCAGAAGACATGAAGCTTCCACCAAGAGACCCATACAAAGCACCAGTCCCACCTACAGACTGTGAAATACCACCAGCTAGAATACAAAGAGATGCTCCCGTTCAAAAATCAAACTTCATGAGCTACCTAATACACCAAGTATGGCAACAAGAAGTATGGTCTTCAAACATGAGAGCTATGAAATACATATATAAATATCTAAACGGTCCTATAGAGGTTATAAACCCAGATGCTGAAGTGTTTGTGGCAGCTTCAGGTTGTGCGGCAGCTCAAGCTAGAGAAGCTGTAAGATACGCTCAGATGGAAGGTTTAAATGTCGGGCTTTTAAAAATAAAATCCATAGTGCCGTTTCCTTCAAAAGAAGTAAGAGAAACTTTGAAAAACGCAAAGGCTATTATAGTGCCAGAACACAACATAGTAGGATGGCTTGCTAAAGAAATAAAGGCCAACATACCAAACAGCGATAATGTTATAGGAAGGCCTAGAGTATATGGCGGTATGACGCTACCAGTAGAGCTTATAATGGACGAAATATACGCTGCTCTTGGTATAAAGAAAGACAAGACGGTACTTGTTTAATTAAAATTGTTTAAAGGAGGTATTTTTTTATGGGTTTAGAGTACGTTAAAATCTCACCTGGATTTGAGAAATACATGCCAAAGGACTATGTGGACCTTGTTAAATACGGTCAGTTTGGCAAGCAAATAGACGTGCAACAAATAGACCAGATTAAAGAGCTGGTGGAAGAGCATCCAATGTGCGCAGGATGCTATATGGCTTACTTTGTAAGAATATTCTACGCATCTTTGCCAAAACCAGAGGACACCATAGTCCTAGGTACCGCAGGTTGTGCTAGGTTAGCGCTTTCTCAAGCAGCAGTACCGTTCATATATGGAAACTATGGAGATACCAACGCTGTTGCCTCAGGTCTAAAAAGGGCTCTTAGCATAAGATTTCCAGATAAGATAAAGGATGTTGTAGTTGTAGCTGGTGATGGCGGGCTAATGGATATAGGTTTTGGTATGACGATGCACTCTTGGTTTAGAAGGGAAAAATTCACCACTATAATGGTGGACAATGAAGTTTATGGCAATACCGGCGGTCAAGAAAGCGGTATGTCTCCTAAAGGAGTGCAACTTAAGATGGCTCCTAAGGGTAAGAAGTTTGATAAGATAAACGCGGTAGAGTTGGCAAAGACCGCTGGTTGTGTTTATGTGGCAAAGCTTGCTCCTACAAATCCAAAGAGGATAGCCAAGACCATCAAGAGAGCTATATTAGCCGCTAGAGAACTTGGACCTACTTTTATACACGTTTACACGTCGTGTAACATAGAGTATTCAATACCTACAGAGAGAGTTTTGGCAGATGCCAAAGAAAGAGAGAAGAATGACTTTGGTTTCTACGAATGGATGACAGATGAGGCCAAAGAGTATTTAGAAGAACAAGAAAAGAAAATGGCGGAAGCAAAAACCTAAGGAGGATATATGAAAAGATACAATATGCGTATAGCTGGTGTCGGTGGTCAAGGGGTTGTGACCTCTGCTCACATTTTAGGTAACGCAATGTCTGCAGCTGGAAAATACGCCTCTTTGGTGCCATTTTTCGGTTCTGAAAAGCGTATGGCTCCTGTTGAGGCTTACGTTAGAGCTTCAGACCAGCCTATATACGAGGTTGGTGAAGTGGTTTATCCAAACGTTATAATGATTTATCACCCGCAAGTTATCACACATGGAAAATCTTATACGATGCCTTTTTACTCTGGCTTGAAGCCCAATGGCTTGGTTATCATAAACACCGACGTTGATATAATACCTGAAGAAGACCACGCTATTTTGGAAAAGCTAAATACAAAAGTGATCAACTTCCCAGCTACTAAAATAGCCTTAGATATAGCTGGTACAGAGCTTGCTACAAATATGGCTATGATTGGTCTATTTTTTGGTATAACAAGACTTGTAGATTTTGAATATATAGAGCAAGCTGTAAAAGAAAGGTTCTTAGGCAATACCTTTGTAGCCTCTGGTGGTACCGCTTCTTTGGATAGCGCCATAGAAAAGAAATTTAAGAAAAAGGTAGAACTCTTGGAAAAGAATATGCAGGTTATAAGAGAAGCTTTTAAGATAGCAGAAGAAAACGGATGGGTATTGGAAGAAATCACTGTTTAGGAGGCATAGATGTACTACGTGGCAGACGTTAAGGAATCAGAATGCGCCAAATACAACTGTAAGCAATGCGTATTGTTTTGTCCAGAACCTAATACGCTTATGTACAACTCAGAAAAGCATGTAGCATGGGTTGATTATAGTAGGTGCAAAGGTTGTGCCATATGTGTTTATGTGTGCTCAGACCTTCTCAAAAGAAATTGTATAGAAATGGTAATGATGACAACGGGGGAATAAGTTATGGATAAGAAGAGGATAGAGAATATAATCTTTAAGGTATCCGAGATGCTTTCTGAACCATCTTTGGATATGGAGGTTTGTGATGAAGGGTCCAATCCACCCTGTATAAAGCTAACTTATACTACAGAAAATGGAGCTACGCATAAAAAGACAATAGACATAATGGAAGAGCTATCTGATAAGTCTGACGATGAAATAGCTAACTTTATAGTATTCCAAGCAGAACAATTCATGGAAGAGATTGATTCTGTAGAGTACAGCGGAGAATAATACAAATAAAAAATGGCTGCCAAAAGGCAGCCATTACAATTACAAAAAAAATACATTAAATATCTACTTTTTTTCATTCACCCTTGATTTTTACTAAAAAATAACTATTATTTTCATTAAGGAGGTTTTTAAGATGGTAGAGGTTTATGTTAGTGGTATGGGGATAGATCCGATATCTCAAATGCCTATAGTGATACTTAAATCTAAAGAGGATGATAGTTTAGCTTTACCCATATGGATAGGTGTTTTTGAAGCTAACAACATAGTTATGAATATGCAAGGGATGGATTCCCCAAGACCTATGACCTATGAACTAATTAAAAGTATTTTAATGGCTACGGGCTACAGTGTAAAGATGGTTACTATAGATTCTATAGAAAACAATACTTATATTGCCACTATTCATTTAAAAAATACAAGATTACCTACTGAAGAATTGAGTATAGATTCAAGACCAAGTGATGCTATAAACATAGCTCTTAGGTTTGATGCTCCTATTTATGTTAATAAGGACCTTTTTAGCAACAGCGCTGATATAGAAGTCCAAGATGATTTAAATATAACTGAAGAAGATTTAAGAAGCTGGATTGAAAATATAAAACCAGAGGATTTTGAAAAAAATATTTAATGGATACTATTTACATATTAGATGGTTCAGCTTTTTTATACAGGAGCTATTATGCTCTACCATCGCTAAAAACCAAAGATGGTATAGAAACCGGCGCTTTTTATGGATTTGTTAGAGCTGTTTTTTCTATATTAAAATCCAAAAAACCTTATTATTTTGCTATAGCTTTTGACTTGCCCGCTCCTACTATACGGGATAAAATTTATAAAGATTACAAAGCAACCAGAAAAGAAACCCCAAGTGAGCTTGTCTCTCAAATACCGCTTATAAAAGAAGCTATAAACATCCTTGGTATTAGGCTTTTAGAAAAAGAAGGTTTAGAAGCGGATGATATAATAGCTTACATTGCTTACAGATTGAAAGAATGGAATAAAAATCTTACAATTTATACACCAGATAAAGATTTGATGCAACTTGTAGAAGATAAAAGGATAATAGTCATAAATCCAATAACAAATAAAGTATTTGACGAAGAGGCTGTGATAGAAAAGTTTGGTGTACCACCAAACAAGCTTGCAGATTATTTGGCGTTGATAGGTGATGCTGTAGACAACATAAAAGGTATAAAAGGTGTCGGACCTAAAAAAGCTGTTGAGCTTTTAGAAAAATACGGTTCTATAGAGAATATATTAAATCACTGGGATGATATACAAAGGGTTTTTAAAGAGGCCTCAAAAGAAGCTTTAGAGCTGTCTTATAAGCTTATAAAATTAAATCCCCAAGAGATATCAAATATGATAAGCATAGATTTAGAAGATATAAAGATTTCATACAATATAAATATGAAAAGAGCAGAAGAGTTTTTTATGGCTTTTAATATGAAAAGCTTGTTAAAAGATTTAAACATGTTATTTAAAGAAGAAATCAAAGAAAAAAAAGTTCAAAAAACCCTTTTCTAAATTAAAACTGCTTATAATCATTGTAATAAGGATTAAAACGGCTATCCTTTATAAGCAAAACCTTAGGAGGTAAAGTATGCTCAAAACTAAACTAAAAGGAAACGATGTATCACTCTCAGGTGATATAAAAGTAGGAGATAAGGCTCCTGAAGTAGAAGTCGTGCTAACTGATTTATCCACCAAAAAGATAGGTGGAGCAAAAGACAAAGTTCAGCTAATAATAGCTGTGCCATCTTTGGACACCCCTGTGTGCGCTACCGAAACCCGCAAATTTAACGAAGTAGTAGGTTCTATGAGCGATGTAGATACTACAGTGGTATCTATGGATTTGCCTTTTGCTTCCAAAAGATACTGTTCTACGGAAGGTGTTGAAAATATTGCTGTGGCTTCAGATTTTAGAAATAAAGATTTCGGAAAAGCTTACGGCATACTTATAGCGGAAGGTCCATTGCAAGGACTTTTGGCTAGGGCAATATTTATAGTTGGTAAAGACGGTACTATAAAATATTTTCAGCTTGTTCCAGAAATTACATCAGAACCAGACTACAACGAAGTACTAAAGGCTTTGGAGAGCTTAAAATAACAACGTTTTTTTGTGATTTTGATGGCACTATAACGCTCCAAGATACTGTAGATGCGCTCTTGGAGCGCTTCGCTTCTAAAGAATGGCAAGAGGCAGAAAAGCTCTGGCAAGAGGGTAAGATAACCTCTAAAGAGTGTCTTGATATTCAAATGTCTTTAGTAAAAATTACCAAGAAAGATTTAGAGGAATTTTTGAACAGCGTTAAAATAGACGAGAGTTTTTTTGCCTTTGTAGATCATGTAAAATCAAATTTTAACGCTAAAGTATATATAATAAGTGATGGTTTTAGGCTTTTTATAAAAAAAATATTGGGAAATTATACAAACAAAGTAGATGGTATATATGCAAATTATCTTTATTTTATAAACAACAAATTTAAAACGCTTTACAAGTATTCAAAAAAAGACTGTAATCTTGGTGTTTGTAAATGCGATTTGGTAAATAAGCTAAAAACCGATACAAACATATATATAGGAGATGGGATGTCTGATTTTTGCGCTACTAAGCATGCGGATTTTGTATTTGCAAAAGGTAAACTTTTAAATTTTCTAAAAGCCCAAAATGTTAGTCATTTCACTAGCTTTTCATATTTTGAGGATATAATAAATCAATTACCTTTTGTATTGGAGAAATTGCATGAAGAAAGAGGATATACTGGCCATAGAAAGTGAGGTGTGTTCTTGGGGTGATACGGTTCACTATCTAAACCCTCCAAAAATCTTCAAAGCTTCTGAAGGATCTTACCTTTACGACGAAGAAAACAAACCATATTTAGATTTACAAATGTGGTACAGCGCTTGTAATTTTGGGTACAAAAACAAACGTATAAACGACGCTATAAAAAACCAAATGGATACAATGGGGCAGCTTGCTTCTCAGTTTCTATTTGAAGAAAAAGTTATATTGTCTAAAAAATTGGTGGATGCTAATTTTAAAAGATTTAACATAAAAGGTAGGGTTCATTTTAACGTAGGTGGCTCTCAAGCCATAGAGGATAGTTTAAAACTTGTAAGAAACTACAAAAAGAAAAACTTAAACTTTGCCTTTATGGGAGGATATCACGGTAGGACTTTAGGTGCCACAGCTATCACATCTAGCTACAGATATAGAGAAAGGTTTGGGCATTTTGGCGATAGGGCGCTTTTTATACCTTTTCCTTATTGTTTTAGATGTCCATATGGCAAGACTTTAGATAGCTGTGATTACTATTGTGTAAAAGAGTTTGAAAAGCTTTTTGAATCAGAATATTATTCTATATACAATCCAAAAACCAACGAATGTGAGTATGCAGCCTTTTATATAGAGCCCATTCAAGGCACCGGTGGTTATGTAAAGGCTCCGCCAGAGTATTTTAAAAGGCTGAAAAAGATATTAGACCAAGCCAATATACTTCTTGTAGATGATGAAATACAAATGGGATTTTACAGAACCGGTAAGCTTTGGAGTATAGAGCATTACGATGTGAAGCCAGATATCATTGTGTTTGGCAAATCTTTGACCAACGGCATGAACCCACTATCTGGATTGTGGGCAAAAGAAGATCTAATAAATCCCAAAATATGGCCACCTGGCTCTACTCACTCTACCTTTTCTTCAAATCCAATAGGAGTAAGAGCTGGAGTGGAAGTAATGAACATCTTAGAAGAAAAAGACTACGAAAGCATAGTGGCTCAAAAAGGTAAAAAGTTTTTGGAGGGTTTGGAGCTTTTAAAAAGAAAATACAAAAATATAGGGGATGTAGACGGGATAGGGCTCGCTCTTAGAATAGAAGTGTGCGAAAGCGATGGTTTTACACCTTCAAAAGCTCTAACGGATAAAATTTTGGAAGAAGGACTAAAAGGAGACCTTGATTATAGGGGCAAAAAATACGGTCTTGTATTGGATGTGGGTGGTTATTATAAAAACGTTTTTACGCTTGCACCGTCTTTAGAAATTACCGATGAAGAGATAGATATGGCTATAGAGCTTTTGGATCAACTTTTCAAAAGGGTGATGTGATATGGAGCTTTCTATAAGAAACAACAACGAAAAAGCTGTTTTACTTCTTCATGGGCTTACAGGTACTCCTTTAGAACTAAGATGGGTAGCTAGGGATTTTTCCAAAGCAAATTATGATGTATATTTTCCTATTTTGCCTGGTCATTGTTCTAGTTTGGAGGAATTAAAGAAAGTCAAATGGGAAGAGCTTTACGAGTTTGCCAAAAGCTTTTATCTTGATTTAAAAGCCAAATACAGCGAAGTGTTTGTGGCGGGACTTTGTGTAGGTGGTATGCTTTCTCTGATGCTTGGTATGGAATTTCCAAATATAGACGGGGTTGGTTCTTGGGCACCTGCCATGGGAATAGACGGCTGGGCTATACCTTGGTATAGATTTTTGTTGCCTTTGGGTCTTTATACACCACTTAAACACATATACTACTGGAAAGAGAAAGAACCCTTTGGTATAAAAAACGAAGCCATGAGGAAAAAGATTATACAAATGATGAAATCTGAAAAAAATGAGGCTATGGCTTACGATAAGATACCAGCACCTACGATAGTAGAATTAAAAAGAATGGCTAAATACATCAAAAAGCATGTCAATCTTTTAAAAGCGCCGTTTATCCTCATACATTCGAAAGAAGATGACTTGTCTTCTATAAAGGGTGCAAAATTTGTATATGAAAAAGCCCCAAGCAAGGTTAAAAAATTTGTAGAACTTTCAAACAGCTACCATATCGTAACCATGGATAACGAAAAGGATGTGGTTTCAAGCGAGACAATAGCATTTTTTAATTCTTTATCGGAAAAGAAACGTCAGAAAATGGAAGTTTATCAGGCGTAAATAGATATATTTGAGCCTTCTTTTTGTATTTCTATTTGGGCTTGTTCTAAAAGCATCTGAGCTTGGGCTGCTACCGCTCTATCCTGAGCTGAAGGGTCAACAGGTGCTAAAGCCGCTTTTATCACTCTTTCCATCTTCCTTATCGTATCCTGTGGCGTAGGACCAGGTGATACATCTATACTCACATCTCCGCCTACTGCATATTTCTTGCCGTCTGGTCCTACTACGTATTTATAATTTATTGGGCCCGTTAAATCTCCACCGGCTATTTTGTGAGCCATCTCGTGAGCTCTAACATCTTGGTCTATAGCTTTTAATTGGTTTATCTCTTGCTGGGTTTGTATACTCCTTTGATTTGAAGGTTTATTGCTTTTAGATAAAATAGGAAAGCCAATAGTTCCTATCATAAAAGTTTATTATAAGTAAAACTTATATTTTATCTGCAAGGAAAATCATAATATTTGTATATATTTGCTGTTAAAATATTTTTATGAAGTTATATAAACTCACAATTATAATGGCTTTTGTTGTTGGTGTGTCTTACGCCGATGCTGAGCAATGTATAAACTTGCTTCAGTCAAAAGAATATCAAAAAGCCATAAACCTGGCAAATAAATCTCTTAGATGGAACAAATACGATTTTAACTACAACATGTGTGCAGCAATGTCTTACCTTTCCTTAGGAGAACCAAAGTATGCTATACCTTATTTGAAAAATGCCACAAAAAACGCAAATACTCGCTATCAAAAAGAGGCGCTTTACAACTACATGGGTGTTAGTTACGATATGATTGGCAACAAATCAAAAGCCCTAGACAACTATACAAAAGCTTATAAATTAGCAAAGTCTCTTGGGGATGACAAAGGTATGGTGGACAACCTTTCAAATATAGCTCATATATTTTACTCGGAAGGCTATTACGACTCTGCGATAAGGTTTTATAAAAAAGCTTTAAGACAAGATTCCAACAGCCCTACAATATTAAACAACATAGCTCTTTGCTATGGAGACCTAAATCATCCTCACAAGGCTATTGAGTACTATGCAAAATCCTCTCAAGCTTTTGCTGAAAAAGGAGATAAAGTTCATGAAGGTGCTACCTATCTAAACATGGGTGTTTTGTATCTTAAGCTTTTAGATTTTAAAGATGCGAAACAATACATACAAAAAGGTTTAAGCTTAGTAAGTGGCAACAAGTACTGGGAAGCGGTGGGAAATCAGTATATGGGTTGGTATTACGACAACGAAGATAAAAAGGACAAAGCTATACTCTATTATCAAAAAGCTTTAGCGTTGGCAAATCAAATAGGTGCTGAAGGGTTGGTAAAATCTATACAAAAAAACTTGTCTTCGGAAGAGGTAGCCAGTGAGCATTAAAACTAAGCTATGGATTATACAGATTTTTATGGTTTTGGGAGCTTTTGTGGCTCAAGGTATTCTTTACATATTAGATAACAATATAAAACAAAACGTAAATACTTACATAGAAGTATCTCATTCAGAGACCGACTTATACAAGCTTTTGACAGATGTCTTGATGTTAAAAAATGCTTATACTACAATAATGCTTAATCCTTCTGACCAAAAAGCCCATAATATGTACACCAACGCTTTGAAGAATATCAACGATAAAATGAAGCTAATAAAAGATGAAGTGTTAAAATCTTATCTAAACAATTTTATAGCTTTTACAAATGAAGTTGTTAACAACATAAATACCAACAATCAAAATTACTATATAGGAAAAAGCATAGAGGTTCAAAGTAAGATATGGGTACCGTTGAGAAAACGCTTTGATATGCTTATAAAAGCTAATGCTTCTTCTATATTCCAAAAAGAGCTATACATTAAAGACCATATAAACTCTATAACAAAGTACATATTTTTTGCCATAATGGGCGTTGTGATATTTTTGGTTGTTTTTAATTATTTTATGGAGAAAAGCATTCAAAACGACGTAGAGGCTTTAGAAAACCTGATAAAAGAAACTACCGATAATATGGAGTTGAGTGTATCCTTTGATGTGAATAAATTTAAAGGTGAAATCCAGATTATTGCAAAGTCTTTGGCTATATTTATAGATGAGATAAACAAAGCTATAACAAGTATAAAAGATGTTTTCTATAATATATCAGAAGGGGACTTAACCAAAAAGATAACCTTAGAATCTAAGGGCGATATAAAAGACCTTGTAGATTTTGTAAATATATCTATGGATAAGTTAAGAGAGGCATTTAAGAATATAGAAAACAGCGTAGAGCATATGGCTGAGATACAAGCACAAATATTTGGTATAAGTATGGATTTAGACGATTCAAAGGCGCTTCTAATAGATCAAGTAGAGCACATCAAAAATGCCACCGACCAAACGTCAATAGCTATAAACTCAATAGCGGAAAATACCCAAGAGGCTAAAAATATCACAAAAGAAGTTATAGATAGTTTAGAGATAGGTAAAAAAGAGCTTTTAAAAACCCAAGAAGCCGTAAGAAACATAGAACAAATGGGAAAACAAATAGATGTTATTACAGAAAACATCCTTTTTATAGCAGAGCAGACCAACCTTTTGGCGTTAAATGCTGCAATAGAAGCAGCAAGAGTAGGAGAACAAGGAAGGGGCTTTGCTGTGGTGGCAGATGAAGTAAAAAAGTTAGCAGAAAGAACTGGCGGTTTTGCTAAAAACATATCAAATCTTACTATATCAATAGCAGAAGCTATAAAAACAGGTGCTGAGCAAATGGAAAACCTAGTAAAACAATATGAGAACATATTAAACATATCAGGTTTGTCCGCTGAGATATCTGACAAAATAGCAAATGCTACAGAAGAGCAAGCTCAAACTATAAAAGAAATTCAAAATTCTGTAAACTCTTTAAATACAATATCTTCCAATATTAACAAGATTATAAACGATCTATCAGAAAGTATAGAAGAAATGGCAAATGCAAGTGCCAACCTAGGAAATACGCTTAAAAAGTTTAAGGTGTAGGCTATGTCTAATATTTTAGTGCTTTTGTCTGGAGGAATGGATTCTGCTACGCTCTTGTGGGAAGCAAAAACAAAGTTTAAAGATGTTTACGCTATATCTTTTGATTACGGTCAAAAACATGTGGTAGAGCTAAAGTACGCTAAGATATTAGGAGAAATGGCAAAAGTAAAAGAGCATTTTGTTGTAAACATTCCTCATTACAAAGAGATAAAGTTTGGCTCTGCTCTTTTGAGCGTTTCCAATCAAGATATACCAAAAGAAGCTTATCCTACCGATGTGCCCATAACTTATGTGCCAATGAGAAATCTGACGTTTTTAGCTATTGCCTCTGGTATTGCCGATGAGCTTGGTATAGAAAACATAGGGATAGCGGTCCATGCTGTAGATGCTCCTTATCCAGATTGTAGACCTGAGTTTATATCATCTGCCGAAGCTGCCATAAATGCTGGTTCTTCTTTTGTAGTAAAAACCAAAAAAAGAATACATGTTTATGCTCCGTTTTTAGGCTTTTCAAAAAAGGATATAGCTATGCTTGGTAAATCTCTTGGCGTGCCTTTCGATAAAACTTACAGCTGCTATGAAGGTACAGAACCTCCCTGTGGAAAGTGCGCTACTTGCATTCAAAGAAAAGAAGCTTTAGAAGGTATTTTATGATAGATATTTTTTCAGTTCCTTTAAAAGCCCCAAAACTTTATGAAGAGTTTATAGACAAGATAAGAAGCTTTTATAAAAAAAGAGGCTATACGGAAGTTTTCACACCATATATCCAAGATGAGCCAAATTTGGAGAAATACATAAAACCAGTAGAAATAGAGATAACCTATTGTGGTAAAAAAGAAAAAGCGTATCTTCATACATCGCCAGAAAGACACATGAAAGCCCTTCTAAAAACCTACAAATCAAATATATTTCAAATAGCAAAAGTCTTTAGAGATGAAGAATGCGGTAATTTAAACAATGTAGAGTTTACCATGCTAGAGTGCTACAATATAGAAAACATGGATATTATAAACGAGATATCAGAGCTTGTTTTTGAGCTTTTCGGAGAGAATATAAAAGATATTTCTACCACACCAAAGCTAACACGTTTTGAAAAAGCCTTTGAAGAGTACATAGGGGTTATATTTTCTGAAGATGAAGATATACTTAAAAACAACCTTATATCTTTTGGTTATGAGTTTGACGATAAAGATACATGGGAGGATTTGGTGGATAAGATGATGGTGCAAATACAAGAGCATCTTGGTAAAAGCCAGATAGAGTTTTTGATAGATTTTCCCTGTAAAATGGGTGTACTTTCAAAATGTGACGGTGATATATCAAGACGCTTTGAGCTTTTTATAGATGGAGTTGAAATAGCCAACGGCTGGGTAGAAGAGACTAGCGAGGATAAAATAAGGGATATCATAGAAAACGCCTCTTCTTACAAACCCATAAAAGATAAAGAAAAGCTTGTAAAAGATTATCACAACGACTTTTCTTATGCTGGATATTCAATAGGCGTAGAAAGGCTATTTTACTTTTACGCTACAAGCAAAGGTTTGCTGGGTTAAAATATAGTTATGAAAGCAATAATATTAGCAGCTGGTTTGGGTACTAGATTTAAAAGCGATAAACACAAAGTGTTGCATGAGATGCTTGGAAAGCCTATCATATGGTATGTTTTAGACTATATAAAACAAGCCAATATAGTAGACATAGGTGTTGTTGTATCACATCAAAAAGAAGCTGTTTTGGAAACTTTAAAGGGTGAAAACGTCTCTTTTTTCGAACAAGCAAATCCAAAGGGTGGTACAGCGGACGCTTTGCTATCAGCTAAAGCATTTTTTGAAGATATGGACGATTACATCCTTGTGGCAAATGGGGATGCTCCTTTAGTAAAACCAGACACCCTAAAGGGTATGCAAAGATTTTTACACATGGTAGAAGAGTACGAGAAGATAAAAGTAGGGGCTTTGGTGTTGTCTTCTTTCTTACCGGACCCTACTGGTTATGGAAGGATAGTAAAAGATGGTAAAGGCGATGTGATAAAGATAGTAGAAGAAAAAGAAGCCACTTATGAGGAAAAGCAGATAAACGAAGTAAACGGCGGTCTTTACATGTTTTATGTACCTTATTTAAAAGAGGCTGTAAAACATCTAAGACCCAGTGAGAAAACCAACGAACTATATATTACAGATATCGTAGAGATTATGACAAGTCTTGGTTATACGTGTAGAAGTTTTATGGCTTCTGAGATAACAGAAATTTTTGGTGTCAACGACAGATGGGAGCTTAGTTTTGCAGAAAGCGTGGTGAAGATGAGGATATTGGAAAAGTTAGCAAGGGCTGGAGTTACTATACATTCACCAGAATCTGTATACATAGAACCAGATGTAAAGGTAGAGTTAGATGCGGAAATATTTCCAAACGTAGTTTTAAAAGGCAATACCGTTATCCATAAAAAAGCAAAAGTTATGAACGGAAGCTATCTTGAAAATGCTACGATAAAAGAAAAAGCCACTGTGCTTCCTATGAGCTATATAAAAAACTCAACCGTAGAAGAAGAAGCCACCGTGGGTCCTATGTGCCACATAAGAGATAACTCAGTTGTGGGTAAAGGATCTCACGTTGGAAGCTTTGTAGAGCTTAAAAACGCAAAACTTCAAGAAAATGTGATGGCAAAACACCTATCTTACTTGGGAGATGTAAGTATAGGCAAGAAAGCAAACATAGGGGCTGGGACTGTGATAGCAAACTTCGATGGTAAGCAAAAGTATCAAACTTACATAGGTCAGCATGCTTTTATAGGAAGCAACTCCCTTATAATAGCTCCAAGAAATATAGGTGATTACGCTTTTATAGCTGGTGGTTCTGTCATTACAAAGGATATACCACCAAAAGCTTTAGCAGTAGAAAGGGCAGATTTAAAAATACTTGAAGATAAATCCAAAGTAAAGGATGAGTGAAGTTATATTTGAAAGGACTGATGTAAAGGACGAGCAGGCTATAAAAGACATTCTTAAGAAAGAAGGCTACGATGTGTATTCATGGGAAGATGGTAAAGGCACATACTATCCTTGGCATACTCACGAGCATGAAGAGGTTAGGTGGGTGGTGTCTGGTGAAGTAGAAATAGGGGTAAAAGATAAAGTTTTTAAGCTTTTGCCAGGAGATAAAATAATTTTAGCACCGGATACTCCTCATTGGGCTAAGACAGAAAAAGGCGTAAGATACGTTTGTGGAAGCAAGGATTAGTTTTTTTTAGTAATTTTAATTACGCTTTTGTTTAAACCGTTCATAAGCACTATTGCTTTTTCTACGTCTTCTTGTTTTACGTTTTCAGTTCTCAATCTTTTTATTATATCTATTAAAAGCTCTATACCTTTTTGCATCTCTTCCATTTGTCTTTTCATGTTTAGTATTACGTCTATGCCGGCTATGTTTACTCCTAAATCCCTTGCCAGCATAAGGATAAATTCCAATTGCTCGAGGTCTTCTTCTGTATAAAGTCTTGTGTTGCCTTCTGTTCTTGAGGGTTTCAAAAGACCTTCTCTTTCGTATAGTCTAAGAGTTTGAGGATGAATTTTATACATTTTAGCTACGGTGCCTATTGTAAATACAGCTTTAGCTCTTCTTTCAGTGCTCATAGCTTTTTACCACCCTTTCAGGTTTTGGTAAAATCTTTTCTAAATCTTTAAGGAGCTTCTCCGCCTTTTTACCATCTCCCATTAGTTTAGAAAGTATATTGAATTTTGGCACATCTATGTGAGGTATTACATATAAGTTGCCATAGCCACTACCCTTCAATTTTGGCATGCCTTTACCTGGGATTGTTATCTTTTCTCCTTCTTTGGTGCCAGGTGGTATTTCTACTGTTATAGTGTCTCCTTTTAGACCTTTTATTTCTAAAGTAGTGCCCATTACAGCTTCTGGATATGTTATGTTTATATCCACATACAAATCGTCACCTTTTCTTTTGAATATTTCATGAGGTAGTATTTTGGTTATGACGTATAAGTTTCCCGGTTTTCCGCCAAACAACCCTGCATGTCCTTGACCGTCTACTACCAGCTTTGAGCCGTTGTCAACACCCGGTGGTATGTTTATAGGAATGACCTCTTTTCTGAAAATATAAGACTGCCCTTTGCATTTTTTGCAAGCTTCCCTTACGTAGCCACTACCACCGCACTGAGGACAAGTGGTAGATATAGAGATAAACATGGCCCTTTGGTTTATGCTACCAGTGCCCCTGCAAGTGGGACATACTTTTTCTGTATTTTTGTCATATCCATATCCACCACATACGTCGCAAGGGACTCCTTTTTCTATCTCTAAATTTATCTTTTTACCAGTGTAAGCTTCTTCTAAAGTTAGTTCTACGGTTTTTACTATATCTTCGCCGTTTATGGGTCTTTGTTGACTTGAAGAGCTTCTTGATTTTTTACCACCTGTAAATATATCTTCCGAAAAAACATCTCCAAAACCAAAAAAGCCTTTTAGTATGTCTTCTAAATCGCTAAAGTCTACGGTTGTCCTTGTCCATACATCTTGACCGCCTTTTTGACCCATGCTAGCGGATAGCCCTTCTTCTCCAAACTGGTCGTAGATTTTCCTTTTATTTTCATCGGAAAGCACTTGATAGGCTTGGTTTATCTCTTTAAACTTTTCTTCAGCCCCTGGCTCTTTGTTAAAATCTGGATGATACTTTCTAGCCAGTCTACGGTAGGCTTTTTTAATCTCCTCTTGCGTTGCGTTTCTACTAACCCCTAATATTTCGTAGTAATCTTTCTTCATACTTATTATTATAAAATGTTAGTGTATTATTGTCAAGTGCTTTATATCAATGTTTATAATAAAAGCTAAATACTATGATAATTTTTATATACTTATTGGGCTTTTAAGGTTATAATATATTGTATGAAGAAAGTTTTTTACATAGATGGTATGACTTGCATGCATTGTGTAGGTACAGTAAATAGAGCCCTTGGGTCTTTGGAAGGAGTTAAAAGCTTCGATACAAAGCTAGACAAAAAATATTCAGAGGTGGAGTACGACGAAACAAAACTCTCAGAAGCCGACATAAAATCTGCCATTGAAGAATGGGGATATAAAGTAGTAGATATTAAATAACATGATAGAAATAGCAAGCAATTTTTCTGATATAAAAAAGCGCTTTGAAGAGCTATCTTCATCTATAGATGAGGAAAAGATTAAAAAAGAAATAGAAAAGTATGACCAGATGATGTCAGAGCCAAACTTTTGGTCTGACCAAGAAAAAGCCAAAAGCATAAGCCAAAAAAGGAAAGCTCTTCAAGACAAGTTAAATACTTATGTATCTCTTAAAAAACGTATACAAGATTTGGATGAAATGGTAAGCGAACTAAAGGAAGAAGATCTTGATACAACGCTTCTAATAAGCGAAGAATTAGAGGCTGTAGAAAAAGATTTAAAGAAGTTTGAGCTTGAGACTTACCTTTCTGATGAGATGGATATAAATAACGCTTACCTTACTATACAAGCTGGTGCAGGTGGAACTGAAGCTTGTGATTGGGCTAGTATGCTTCTTAGGATGTATACAAGGTGGGCTGAAAAACATGGTTATGAAGTGCAGCTTACAGATATAAATCCAGACGATGTAGCAGGTATAAAAAGTGCCACCCTTTACATAAAAGGACCATACGCCTACGGTTATTTAAAGTCTGAAAACGGCGTACACAGGCTTGTAAGGATATCGCCTTTTGATGCAAACGCCAGAAGACATACGTCTTTTGCTTCGGTGCTTGTGGTCCCAGAAGTGAGCGAAGATGTAAATATAGAAATAAAAGAAGAAGACCTTAGGATAGACACTTATAGGGCTTCTGGTGCTGGTGGTCAATATGTAAATAAGACAGACACAGCCGTAAGGATAACCCATATACCAACTGGCATAGTGGTAGCTTGTCAGCAAGAGCGCTCTCAGATTCAAAACAGAAGAAAAGCTATGGAAATGCTAAAAGCAAGATTGTATCAATTGGAACTTCAAAAGATAGAAGAAAAGAAAAAAAGTTTAGAAGGCCCAAAAACAGATATAGGATGGGGCTATAAGATAAGGTCTTATATATTTCAACCATCCCAGCTTGTAAAAGATTTAAGAACAGGTGAAGAATCTGGCAACATAGAAGCTGTAATGGATGGTGAAATTGACAACTTTATAGAGGCTTATCTAAGGAAGAAGGCTCTTAACCAGCTTTCTTTTGAAAACCAAGAAGATGACCAGTAAATTAAACATAGAGCTTTTATTTAAAAAGAAAAAAAACAATCAAAAAATCACAATGGTTTCTCTAAGTAGCTACATATCGGCTAAAATATGTGAAGAAGCTGGCGTTGATACCATTTTGGTGGGAGACTCTCTTGGGATGGTATTTAAAGGAGAGCCAAACACTCTTGGAGTGTCTTTAGAAGAAATGATATACCATGCTAAAGCGGTAAGAAAAGGAGCGCCAAATACTTTTACTATAGTGGATATGCCTTTTATGAGTTATCAAAGCTCCGTAGAAGAAGCTGTTAAAAATTGTGGTCTTGTAATAAAAGAGACAAAGGCGGATGCCGTAAAAATAGAAGGTGGGAGCTATTTTGCACCTCTTATCGAAAGACTCACAAAGGTAGGTATTCCCGTATGCGCTCATATAGGCTTTACACCTCAGTGGATAAATACTATCGGAAAATTCAGATTTATGGGTAAAACCGAAGAAGAGAAAAATATGATAAAAGAAGATTTCAAAAGCGTTGTAGAGGCAGGGGCTTTCATGGTGGTATTTGAAAGTATACCAAGCGCTTTGGCAAAAGAGCTTGTCTCAGAAAGTGCAATTACAATAGGGATAGGGGCAGGAGCAGATACTGATGGACAGGTGCTTGTTTTTGAAGACATTGTTGGTCTTGTGGATTTTATGAAGCCTAAGTTTGTAAAAAGATACACAAACGGCTACCAAATATTTTTAGAAGCTATTAAAAGCTATAAAAAAGAGGTGGAAGAGAAATTATTTCCATCAGAAGAACATATCTATTGATATTTCATGAGTAAACCCATTGATAATGATACTAAGACTAAATATATTTACTAGAAATTTTAATTTTAGTGAGAGGTTTTAAAATGATTGACAGGGCTAAAATTATAGAGGGTATAAAGCTTTTCTTAGAAGGTATAGGAGAAGATGTTGAAAGGGAGGGTATAAAAGAAACCCCAGAAAGAGTAGCTAGAATGTGGGAGGAGTTTGAAAAAGAGAGATCTTTTGATTTTAAGCTTTTCGAAGAATACAGCAACTATTCTGAGATGATTATAGTAAAAGATATACCATTTTATAGCATGTGTGAGCATCATCTTTTACCGTTTTTTGGCAAAGCTCATATAGCTTATATTCCAAACAAAAAAATATGTGGGTTGTCTAAACTTGTAAGAACAGTAAGGGCTATGGCTTTAAAACCGCAAGTCCAAGAAAGACTTACAGAGGAAATAGCCGATATAGTCCAAAAAGAATTAGAACCAATGGGAGTTGGCGTAGTAATAGAGGCTGAACACCTTTGCATGTCTATGAGAGGAGTGAGATCACCAGGACATTCTACCATAACCTCTTCTTTAAGAGGTAGTTTTTTAAATGATATGAAAACCAAGGAGGAGTTTTTTAAACTTATAAGACAATGAGGTTAAATAGATTTTTATCGTTGGCTGGAGTGTGTTCTAGAAGAAAGGCAGATGAGTATATAGAAAAAGGCTACGTTAAGGTAAACAACAAGATAGTAAAAGAGCTTGGTACTACTATAAATCCAGATGAAGATATAGTGGAGTTTAAAGGACGCATAGTAAAAGCTCAAAAACCTGTTTATATAATGCTAAATAAACCATGCTGTTATCTTACGTCTTTGGGAGAAAAGGAAGAAAAGCCCACCATAAGAGAGCTTATAAAAGATGTGGGCGTTAGAGTTTATCCAGCAGGGAGGTTAGATTACAACGTAGAAGGATTATTGATACTTACCAACGACGGGGAGTTGGCAAATAGAATAATACATCCAAGATACAAGCTACCAAAAGTATATATAGCCACTGTAAAAGGCGATATAGATGACGAAACGTTGGAAAAGATGAAAAGGGGTATAAAGCTAGAAGACGGGTTTGTAAAACCAGATAGTTTAAAGCTTTTAAAAAGGTTTAAAAATGGTGCAAACATAGAAATAACCTTTCATGAAGGGAAAAATCATCTTGTAAAGAGGTTTTTCTTGGCTTTTAAAAAACCAGTGAAGCACCTTATAAGAACAGCGATAGGTCCTATTTCTCTTGGCAATTTACCAAAAGGCAAATGGAGACATTTAAAACCAAATGAAGTAAAACTTTTATTTGAAGCTCTTCATTATAAAGCCTAAAAGTTTAAGTGGCGGATGGGGCGGGATTCGAACCCGCGGAAGAGCTCATCACCCTTCACACCGTTTCCAGCGGTGCGCCTTCGACCACTCGGCCACCCATCCTAAGAGTCTTATATTATATCATACGAATAAAGAGCTTACCGAAGAGTTTTCGTATATACGTTTTATAGCTTCACCCACTATTGGGGCTATGCTTACTATGTTTATCTTATTAGACTCTTTACCTTGCTGACATATGGTGTTTGTTACCACCACTTCATCTAAAATCGAATTGTTTATACGCTCCAAAGCCGGCCCAGAAAATATGCCGTGAGTTGTGAGGGCTCTGACAGATTTTGCACCTTTGTTTATGAGCATGTTGGTAGCTGCCACCAAGGTACCTGCTGTGTCTATAATGTCATCTATTATAATGGCATCTTTACCTTCTATATTTCCTATTACATCAAAGACTTCCGCTTTGTTGGGCTCTGGTCTTCTTTTGTATATAATAGCTATATTACAGCCTAGCTTGTTGGCGAGCTGTCTTGCTCTTTCGGCACCACCAGCGTCTGGAGACACTACCACAGAACTGGCGGGATCTACTTTGTACTTTACATAATCATACAACACCGGCAATGCCAACAAATTGTCCACCGGTATATTGAAAAAGCCCTGAATTTGAGGGGAGTGTAAATCAACTATCACAGCCCTTTGGGCTCCTGCTGTTGTAATCATATCAGCCAACACTCTAGCGCTTATAGGGACACGAGGTTTGTCTTTTCTATCTTGTCTTGCGTAGGCAAAGTAAGGTATAACTGCTGTTATACGATAGGCAGAAGCTCTTTTAATAGCGTCTAATAGTAATAAAAGCTCCATAATATGGTCATTTATAGGAGCCGATAAAGATTGTATAACAAATATATCCCCACCTCTCATAGATTCTTCTATTTGGACCCTTATTTCACCGTCGCTAAATTTGCTTAGAAGCGTTTTTGATAATGGTATATCAAGATATTCTGATATCTCTTGAGCCAACTTCATATTTGATGAACCGGCAATAAGCTTAATAGGTATACCCATTTTAAACTCCTATAAAAAGTTTCAGGATTTTAGTATTATAAACCAAATGAATCTCTATTATTATGAGATAAGTTATTGTAAATAAATTTTTATATGAGTAGGTTATTACTATGGAAACGTTGATTATTGAAAAACCAGTTTCAGTAGAACTACCCAACGAGTATTATATAGAAAAAATTAAAGAGCTAAAAGCCAAAAAAAGCGTCGTGATACTTGCTCATTATTACCAAAGACCAGAAATTCAAGATTTAGCGGATTTTGTAGGAGATTCTTTGGAGCTTTCCAGAAAAGCCCAACAAACTGATAAAGATATCATAGTCTTTTGCGGTGTGAGGTTTATGTGTGAAACCGCAAAGATTCTAAATCCTAATAAAAAAGTATTACATCCAAATCCAGAATCTGGCTGTCCTATGGCTGATATGGCTACAGTCCAAGGGGTTTTGGAGTTAAAGGAAAAATATCCCGATGCTGCCGTAGTAAGCTATGTAAATACATCCGCTGATGTAAAAGCAGTATCTGATATATGTGTAACCTCTGCAAACGCTGTTAAGATAGTGTCAAAACTAGAAGAAAAACGTATAATATTTGTGCCAGACATGGGCCTTGGCAACTGGGTAAAGAAAAACGTGCCAGACAAAGAGATTATCATATGGAAAGGCTTTTGTCCGCCTCACTACGAATTTGGGTTATCTGATTTAAAAGCTCTAAAAGATCGCTATCCAAACGCCGTTGTGGCGGCTCACCCTGAATGCAACCCAAAAGTTTTAGAAAATGCCGATTTTATAGGAAGCACAAGCCAGATAATAAATTTTGCTACATCAACCCCTTATAAAGAAATCATAGTTATAACGGAAGTAGGCTTAAAATACGTGCTCCAGAAAAAAGACCCCACTAAGACTTACATTTTCCCAGAAGCAATGCATTACTGCGGTTCGCCAGTTTATTGTTGTACTATGAAAGGAGTAACGCTTGCAAATCTTTACGCTACCTTAAAAGATGAAATAAACGAAGTGACATTGCCAGAAGATATCATAACAAAAGCTAGAAAACCTATAGAACGCATGCTAGAATTATCTAAATGAACAAAAACATATGGCTTTTTAGCCTAACTAGTTTTCTTACAGATGCCTCTTCTGAAATAATATTTCCCATTTTACCCCTTCTTCTTACAATATTAGGAGCATCTACTCTTGATATAGGTCTTGTGGAAGGACTCTCTGAGTTTTTATCAAATTTTTTAAGGATTTTTAGCGGTGATTTAGCGGACAAACTAAAAGCAAAACCTCTTATCATAGGTGGATACCTCACCTCTGCCATCTCAAAAAGTTTATACATATCAAGCATAGTTTTAAATACATGGTTTTTTGTGCTTTTAGGAAGGTCTTTAGATAGAGTGGGAAAAGCCGTACGAAGCCCCGGAAGAGATGCGATACTCTCTTTGTCTGTTAAAAAAGAAAAAACAGGACTTGCTTTTGGTATACATAGGACTGCTGATACCTTTGGGGCTCTTGTAGGAAGTCTTTTTGTGCTTTGGTTTTTTTACAAGTTTGGTTCCACGGAAAGTTCCATAAAACATCTTATCATAATTGCCCTTGTACCTGCTTTTCTTGCGATATTGCCGTTATTTTTTGTTTTTGAGCCTCAAAGAGACTTAAAGCTTGCAAAAAAAGAAGATGCTATATCAAAAGATTTTTATGTATTTTCTTTCGTGATATTTTTATGTCTTAGCACAAACTTTAGCTATGCTTTTTATATACTTATAGGAAAAGCCTCAAACTTGTCTTTTTTTGACATATCCCTTGGCTATGTACTCTTTAACCTTATATATACGCTCTTTGGCATACCTGTGGGAAAGCTTTACGACAGCGTCAAAAACAAACATGTTTTGTTTAGTATAACGCTTTTGATACTTTCAATAGCACAGTTTAGTGCAAGTATAAACTTTTACATAGGATTTTTGATGTTTGGTCTTTTCAACGCTTTCTACGATGTGATAGGTAGGAGTTTGGTGAGCCTCTACGGGGTTAAAAAGCGCTCAAAAGCTTATGGAATATACGGATTTTCCGTGGCAAACGCCACTTTGTTTGCAAACCTGACAATAGGGATACTCTCTCATTTTATAAACTTGTATTTGGCTTTTAAGATAGAAAGTGTTTTGAGTGTATTGCTCGCAATAGGATGGTATTTATATCAGGCTAATCACAAACAAAGCCCCTTGGTTTGAGGGAAGGACTTCTATCTTCCAGCCGTGTTTTTGTATGATGGCTTTTACAATGCTAAGACCAAGCCCTGTGCCGGTGGGTTTGCTGGAGTAATAAGGCAAAAATATTTTGGATAAGTCTTTTATGCCTTCGCCGTTGTCTTGATATACGATTTCAGTAGGTTTTATCTCTATTTTTATTTTTGTGCTTTTGGATTCTATGCTGTTTTGAATGAGGTTCATAAATACTATCTTTATCTTCTCTTTGTCAAACTCTAATATATTCTCTCCTATTATTTCAAATTCTACGTTGTAGGGTTTGTAGAGTTCTACCGCTTCAAGTATTGTGCTTTTTATAGACTGAGTGGATTTGTTTAATACGTCTATATTTGAAAAGTCTTTAAAGTCTTGAAGGAGTTTTAGTATTTTATCTATTTCTTTTAAGACTATATCTCCAACTGCGTTTATAGTGTCTTGAAGCTTTTCTGGATTGTTTTTGGATATTCTTAAAAGCCTTTCTATGTTTAACTTTATAGGAGTTAGAGGGTTTTTAAGTTCGTGGGCTACTCTTTGGGCGGTTTCTTTCCATACCGATAGCCTTTGGGCGTTTACCATAGGGCTTACATCTTCAAAGATAAAAATTTTTTCGTTTTCTGATAATTCTATTATGTCTTGTTTTATGTTTTTATCTTTAAAATCTAAATTTTTTATATCAGCATTTCCAAACATATCCAAAAAGGCTTTGTTTACTCTTATTACGTTGTAATCTTTGTCTACATAAGCCACCCCTATTGGTATACTGTCAAGAAGCTTGTTTAGTTGGTCTTTTTCTTTTATAAGGTCTTGGTAGAGTTTTTTAAGGTTTTCTTTCATATATTGAAAAGCTTCGATGAGTTCTGAGAGTTCGTCGTTGGTTTTTGGCTTTGGTAATTTTGTATCAAGCTCGCCTTTTGCTAAAGTTTTGGCAGCTTCTGATAGCTCTTCAATAGGTTCTGATATATGACGAGCTAAAAATATTCCAAACCAAACGGTAAAAAGCACCACCATAAGGGCTAATATTACGATAAAGGCAACGTAGTTTCCATTTAATATATCCCTTGTTTTTACAAGCACAATAAACTCTTTGGCAAAACGGTTTAAGGCTTTTGAAGACTTTTCAAGCTTGGCATCTTTACCTACCACAAACACATACGCTTTGTCTCCTCTCATTACGCATATGCTGTAAGATTTTTGATTTTCTACTATGGGATTGTTGCAATCTGATACTTCGTGCACTGCTCTTATGTTGAAGTGGTTCACAAGAGAATAAGGGTCTTCATAGAAAATCAACTTACTCAAAAAATTTCTATAAAGTATAGCTTTTTCATATTGGCTTTGCTCAATTTCTTTGGAAAGTTTTATAGAGGTTCTCAAAACAAGTTTTGTTTTATCGCTTATAAACGTCTTAACGCTTTCTACTATCACAAAGCTTGATGCAAACATCATAAGAAATATTGGTAAAAACATGTAAAGCAGTATTATGGTGGTTATCTTTGTTCGTAAAGTTTTTTTCTTGGTTTCGTAGTATAGCTTGATAAATTTTCTAAAGATGATAACAACGGCTAGCAAAAGAGCGAATAGGTTTATATTTATTATGGCAAGAAAAGCGTATATGTTTATAGAGGGATTATGTTTTAAATTTAGTACAAAGCCTACGTTTGAAGCTAAGACTATTAATAATACTAAAAGCCCTAAAACTAAATTAACTTTTTTCTTGAATGTGCTTATGTTTAACCATCTCACCTTGCACCAGATATATAGCCATCTCAGCTACGTTTTCGGCATGGTCTGCTATCCTTTCAAAGTGTCTAGCCACCATTTCTAAAGATATGGCTCTTTTTATATTTCTTTGGTCTTCCATCACATATGTTATAAGCTCTCTTTCAAGCTGGTGGTAAAGTTCATCCACCATATCATCCCTTTGGATAACTTTTTTAGCAAGCTCAGTATCTTTTTGTAAAAAGCTTATAACACTATCGCTAACCATCTCCTTTGCTATATCAGACATCATAGTAAGATTTATATAAGGTTTTAAAGGTGGTTCTTGAGATAGCAGTATGGAACGCTGGGCTACGTTTTCAGCTTCGTCCGCCATGCGCTCAAGATCTGACACAATCTTGTATACCCCCATTACAAACCTAAGGTCGCTGGCTTCTGGTTGATAAAGGGCTACCATTCTTATGCAATCTTGCTCTATTTTAACTTCCATAAGGTCTATATCATCGTCTCCCTTGATGACTTCTTCAGCTAAATCTACGTTTTGGTCTAACAAAGATTTCATAGCTTTTTCTATGGCAGTTTGCACCATAGAAGCCATCTTTATAAGTTCTTTTTTTGTTTCTTCTAGTTCTTCAAAAAACTTCATACATTAAATATTATAACCTTTTTGTTAAGATTTCGTTAATTTTTGTATTTGGCTTTTAATAAAACATGAAATAAAACGTTAACCAAACACTTTATAGTTTAATATATGTTGAAGTATAGCATAAAATTTGTTGAATAATTATATAAAAAACTATGTTTTGATATAATCTTAAATACTAAAAAATAGCGTTGCTCTTGACAAGCACAACTAAAAAATGTTAACCTTATACCCATGAGTTAGCGATATTAAAAATTTTTTAGGAGGTAGTTATCATGAGAAACCGTTTGGGTATTCTCATGGGCTTACTTCCAGGAATGAGGAAACGTGTAGCGCTAGTATTTAGCGCTTTCCTGATTCTTGGCGTAGGCTCAGAAGCAAAAGCAAATACAGTCCAAAGGGACTGCTATTCTAAAACTGTTTATGTATCATGGTATGGGCACACAAGACGTGTTTACACAGCTAGCGGCAAGGTTTACAATCACGATCTTTACTTTGCCGCCTCCAAAACACTGCCTTTTGGCACAATGCTTTTTGTGGAAAATCCAAGAAACCACAAATCCGTAGTAGTTAAAATAGTAGACAGAGGACCATACGTTAGAGGTAGGACTCTAGACCTTTCTTACGGAGCGGCTAAAGCTATAGGTATATTGGCTCAAGGAGTAGCAAGAGTAAGGGTAATGCCTCTAAGCTGTTCTTACGCCTATAGGAAAAAGGTGGATATAATAAAAGATATTATAAAGACATCTAGGGATTCGTAAGCTAAATATTTAAGCGGTATTATTCATTTATGAAGCTAATTATAATTGCCAACGGGGTTCCTCTGACTGTAAGAGGAACGGACCCGCTTACATTTGTTAGAAGTCCTGGTGGGTTGGTATCTGGCATAGATGCTTTTATAAAATCTTAACATCTTTATAATCAAATAATATCTTATAATTATATTTTGACGGGGTGTAGCTCAGGTGGTAGAGCACAGGCTTCGGGAGCCTGGGGTCGCAGGTTCGAGTCCTGTCACCCCGATGCTAGGGGATGTAGCTCAGTTGGGAGAGCGATGCCATCGCAAGGCATAGGTCGGGGGTTCAACTCCCCTCATCTCCATAATGCTTTGAACTGAAATATAATAAACTGAATCGTCAGTCATATATCATAGAAAAACATCTGATACTTGATATAATAATATTGGTATGAACCTAAAGGGTCTTGGGACCATAGCTATAAAACTCCTTACTGGGGATTCTGGTAAATTTTTTACTCTTATTATGGGTGTAGGGTTTGCGGTTTTCTTAATGCTTCAGATGACATCGGTATTTTTTGGTGTTATAGCAAAATCAGGCTCTACTATATACGATACCGGTGCTGATATGTGGGTTATGGATAGAAGCGTAGACAACTCCAAAGACAATATACCGCTTCCAGATTATGTGCTTGACTATGCAAGAAGCTTGCCAGGGGTTCTCTACGCTGCTCCTATATACGTTGGAGCCGGAACTGTTAAACTTCCAAATGGAAGATACCAAGCCGTTGATATAGTAGGTCTTGACGATGTTTCTTTGATGGGTAGACCCATCATGATAAAGGGAAATATAAACGATATATATTCAAGCTATGCTTTTATAGCTATAAAAGATGCAGATTTAAAGAAACTTGGAAACGTTCATATAGGCTCTACCTTCGAGATAAACGATCATAAAGGGGTGATTGTAGGATTTGGCAAAAATCCAATGTCTGGACTTTTCGGAAACCCGACCTTATATACTACCTATACAAGAGCTACAGAGGATTTACCTACCACAAGGTTTACCATATCTTACGTGCTTCTTAAGATTAAAAGCCCAAAATATATACCAGAAATTAAAAGAGATATTGCCAAAATTGGTTATAGAGCTCTTACTTCAAAAGAATTTACCAAGGTGAACGCCCATTTTTATATGTTTAAAACAGGTTTTGGTATGAACGTGCTTATCATGACACTAGTTAGCTTTATAGTAGGGCTTTCTATAGCAGGTCAAACGTTTTATACCTTTGTCTTGGAAAATCTTGAAAAATTTGGAGCTTTAAAAGCTATAGGCGCTACTAGAAAAGAGCTTGTTTTTATAATAGTAATTCAAGCGGTTTTAGTGGGGTTTGTGGGATACGGAGTTGGTGTGCTTTTATCTTCATCGATGATAGCTTTAGGGCATTTGAAAATTCCAAATTATGCTGCTATGCTTGGGTATGGTAATATGCTTGCAGCTCTTATTATGGTCATATTTATAACAGCTTTTGCGAGCTTTTTAGGTGTTAGAAAAGTGTTAAAAGTAGAGGCTTTTGAAGTGTTTAGAGGATAAGATGGAAGATAAAAAAATATCCATAAGCGTTCAAAATCTTACAAAATGTTTTGGCTCTGGTGAAGCAAAAACCTGTGCTGTGAAAAATGTCAGTTTAGATATATACTACGGGGAAATGCTTTACATAGTGGGACCCTCTGGCTCTGGTAAGACGACATTTTTAAGCTTGATATCGGGAGTTTTAAGACCAGATAGCGGCAAGGTAATAGTAAAAGATACAGACATATGGTCTTTGGATACGGATTCGCTGGCGAGGTTTAGATTGAACAACATAGGTTTTGTTTTCCAAGATTACCATCTTTTTCCTAGATTGAGTGTTTTGGAAAATGTTGCAATACCTCTTATATTAAAAGGAGAGGATTGGGGTAAGGCTATAAATGTAGCAAGAGAGAAGCTTCAAATGGCCCAGCTTCCAGAATCAAAATATGAATTGCCAGCTTATAAACTTTCTGGTGGTGAGCAACAAAGAGTAGCTATAGCAAGAGCTTTAGCCACAGACCCTACAATACTTGCTTTGGATGAGCCTACCGCTGCTTTGGATGGGGATACAGGTAAAAGAGTTATGCAGCTTATAAAAGAAAGGATGCTTACCCCAAATAGAACTATATTGGTGATAACTCACGATAGTAGGATATTTGAAGATGCTACACGAATAGTTCATATGGAAGACGGCATCATAAAAGAAACTTCTTTAGATGAGGTTCATTAAGGAGGAGTTATGAAGGTAAAACTTTTGATAGCTTTAGCAATCCTTGGTATAGTAGCCGGGCTTATAAGTGCACATATATATGGTTCTGCACCAAAACCTCCTCCGCCGGTGTATATGACAAAAGACCCTTTCAAAAATGGTGTTTACGCCAACGGTATCATAGAGCCGGTTCAAGATAGTGGTGAAAGCATAAACGTATACCCAGAAGTGTCTGGAGATGTAACAAAAGTGTTTGTAAAATACGGTGAGTTTGTACAAAAGGGCCAGCCTCTTTTCCAAGTGGATGACAGCGTGCAGGCCCAAACGGTAAAACAGCTTTATCATCAAATGCAAGCTGACTATGCAAAGTATCAAGAGCTTTTGCATGAACCAAGACCTCAAGTTTTGGCTGTTTCTAAAGCTCAAGTAGATTATGCCAAAGCCCAGCTTGATTATGCAAAGTCAAACTATGAAAAGCTTTTAAACTCTTATAAGCTAAACCCAAAATCTGTATCAAAACAAGATTTAGATAATGCAAAAAACGCTTTAAAAGAAGCAAAAGAGAATCTAAAAGTAGCTATAAAAAACTATGAACTGACAAAGGCAGGGGCTTGGAGCTACGATATAAAAACCCAGTACCAACTTTACAAAGCCGATGAGCATGCTTATCAAAGCGCTTTAGAGCTTTTAAAAAGATACACTGTAAAAGCACCGGTATCTGGCACTGTTTTAGAGTTAAACGTGGAAAAAGGAGACTACGTATCGCCTTCTGGTGTTTATTATACTTATACACATTCTTACGCTACACCTGTAAGGCTTGGCCAAAGCCCCAACGGAGAGCTTCAAGTTAGAGCGTTTATAGATGAGATACTTCTTACAAAGCTTCCACCTATAAAGGATTTAAAAGCAGTTATGTTTATAAGGGGAACAAGCATATCTGTACCACTTAAGTTTGTGGCCGTAGAGCCATATGTTACACCAAAGATAGAACTATCAGACCAAGCTACCGAAAGAGTTGATGTGAGAGTATTACCAGTAATATTTAGATTTAAAAAGCCCAAAAATGTAAACCTCTATCCTGGGCAGCTTGTGGATATATATTTAGAGGGCAAATAATATGAAAAAGAGTATTTTGGCACTTACGTTGGCGTCTTTTTTATTTAGTTCCTGCGCTTTTTATGCAAAACCTACCGCAGTATCTATAAAATATCCAAGCGCTTTTAAAGAAAAGCTTTCAAAATATGAAAAAGACCAACATCTTTACAAAGATTGGTGGAAGACCTTTGATGATAAAACATTGGATTACTACGTAGACTTAGCTCTTAAAAAAAATACAAACTACCTTATAGCTCTTAAAAATATAGAACTCTCAAAGGCTTATGTTTTAGAAAACTCCTCTGTCCTATTTCCAAGCTTTAACCTAAACGCCTCTGCCACAAAAGAGAAATTGTCTAGACGTACACCCACCGGAAGGTTTTTTAACATCCCCCCTTATACCACCTATAATTTATCTGTAAATGCTTCTTATGAAATTGACCTTTTTGCAAAAGCTCTAAACGCTTATAGATACTACAAAGAAAATGTCAAAATATCAAAAGAAGAAGCCAAAGCCATCAAAAACGCCCTTGTAATGAATACCGTAAACAACTACTACCAGATTGTAGAAAACGCCCATTATATAAGGCTTTTAGAAAAGGAAATAGGTATAGCAAAAAAGAATTTAGAGGTTGCCGAAGCAAACTATAAAGCAGGTCTTGCCTCTTATCAAAGTATAGACCAAGCTAAAAATACGCTACTTAACTTAGAGCAAACCTTAGAAACCTACAAAGCTCAAAGAAAGGTGTTGATAAACGCCTTCGCGTACTTATTGGGAGAATATCCAGAAGATTTTAAATTTTCAATATACGGCACTATGCCTAAGAGCTTTGCGATACCAAAGGCTATTCCATCAACGGTATTAACCACAAGACCTGATGTAAAAGAAGCTATGTATAACGTAATATCAAGTGCTTATCAAAAGAAAATAGCTCTGGCAAACTTCTTTCCATCTTTTAACCTTACGGCAAACTATGGTTATCAATCTCAAAAGCTAAATGAACTTATTACACAGCCAAGCATAGCTTGGAATTTCGGTCTTGATATCTTAACTCCTATATTAAACTGGAATCAAAATTTAGGTCTTTACAAAGCATCAAAGATAGAGTTGGCTCAAAGCATATTAAACTATAGGCAAACAGTTTTGAATGCTTTTAAAGAAGTAGACGATGCTATAGCTCAATACAAAACAGATGATATCAACTATAAAAACCTTGAAAACACATACAAAAATACGCTAGACCAATACAATATAGCACTTGCAAACTATAAAGCAGGACTTATAACATACGCAAACTTACTAAATTATAAAACAAATTTAATTGAATCTAAAAAAGCGCTTCTAAATCAGAAGCTAAAGCTGATACAAGATATATCATCTCTTTACAACGTCTTGGGATATTAGGATATTAGCTTAACTCTTTCTCTAAATATTCTTTTAACATATCAGAGCTTTCCATTTTTGTTATCACACCGGCTTTTATAAAAGATATATCACCTGTTTCCTCGGATACCACCACTGCTATAGCATCAGATTCTTCGGTTATACCTACCGCAGCTCTGTGTCTTGTGCCGTATTTTTTTGGAAGGTCTTTGTTTTTTGATAAAGGCAAAACACAAGAAGCATACAATATTTTATCTTCTTTTATTACAACGGCCCCATCGTGCAAAGGTGTCATAGGATAAAATATCGTTATAAGAAGTTCTACCGATATAGCAGCATCTATGTAAGAGCAACCATCTATGATATCTTCTAAGCTTTGGTTTCTTTCTATCACAATGAGAGCGCCTATTTGCCTTTGAGATAAAAAAGAGCAAGCCATAGCTATGCGTTCTATTGCTTTTTGGGTGGCTTGAGTGTTTTTTTGGATACTGGTTCTTTCTCCCAATCTTGATAGTGCTCTTCTTATCTCAGGTTGAAATATTATCACAAGCACCACTATGCCTAAGGTCCAGAGCTTCTCGAATATAAAAGACATCGTCTTAAGCCCTAAGGCTTCAGACAGTATCCAAATTATCGCTATTACAATTACACCCTTTAGTATTTGGCCCCCTCTTGATTTTGCCATGTAGTATATAACTTCGTATACGAGAAAATAAACCAACGCTATATCTATTAAATCTTTTATAGTTATAAACTGAAAAATATCACGCATAATGATAATTTCTTATAGCATCTAACATGGCTATAAATTCTTTAGTCTCTTTTACATCGTGTACTCTTACGATATGGCAAGCGTTTTTAACGATACTTTGGGCTATAGAACCTAAGCTTCCTATAAGCCTTTCTTCAGGGGAAGGAATTGATTTCTTTTGCAAAAATTCCTTGATAACGATACCTATGAAAGATTTTCTAGACGTACCTATAAGTATGGGCTTATCTAAGCTTCTTAAAGCCTCTATTTCGTTTAGGATCTCTAAGTTGTGAACAGGTTTTTTGGCAAAACCAATGCATGGGTCTATGATGATTCCGTTGAATAGGTTGTATCCAAACTCCAAAAGCTTAGTTTCTTGGCTTTTGAAGTGATTTATTATATCTATTGTTATATCTTCATATTCAAAATCTATCTTTGGCCAATCTTTTGGTTTGTAAGAAGATGAGTGCCCTATGATATATGGGCAGTTGTAAATGGCTATAGTCCTAAGCATGTCTTCATCAAATACTCCACCGCTTATATCGTTTATAATATCTGCTCCCTCTTCTAAGCATATTCTAGCCGTGTTGGAGAAGTAAGTATCTATGGATATCCATACATTTTTAAACTCTTTTCTTATTGTTTTTAAAGGTTCTAAAAGCTTTGAAACTTCACTATGAGAAGATATCTCTTCTGCGCCAGGTCTTGTGGATTGAGGGCCTAAATCTATTATATCTACTCCTTCTTCTATCATTTTTTCTACTTTTTTTAATATGTCCTTTTCGCTTACTCTTGAAGATGCATAAAAAGAATCCTCTGTTAAATTTATTACGCCCATTACAAGGGGTCTTAAGTCTGATAGGTGCAATACTTTGCTGTTGTATGAGATGTTGTATCTGTGTTCTTTGTCAAAGTTTGTAATATGTTTTATAAGTTCTTTTGATATTTTTGGTTTTGTGGCTTTTAAAAGCTCAAAAATAGAGTATTTGTTTCCTATTATAAAAGCCCATTTGTCTTGGTTGTAACAAAAAACACCAAAATCTTTTGATTTTTTTAATGCCTCCTCTTCTAAAGTTCCTTCAAACTTTACGCCTAAAGAAGGTGCTATTTTTGATATTTCGTCGGTTTTGATGCTATACCTTATATTTCTTTTTATATAAACATGAACGTCTTTTGAGGTTTGCAGAAGCGTTATTTTCATCAGTGCATTCTTATTAGCTTTGCGGTTTTATATATTTTTACATACTCTTGAACACTTTTTCTCCAAGAAAAATCCTGGGTAATAGCGTTGAAAACGAGCTTATACCACTCTTTGTTGTCTTCGCAGTTTTTTGTTTGATAAACTATCATAGCCCTCGCAAGAGTGTAAAGTAAATCTTTGTAAGTGTAATCTTCAAAAGAAAATCCTGTACCGTGCTCTTTATCTTGGTGATAATCTATGACTGTATCTGCAAGACCTCCGGTTTTGTGTACTATTGGTATAGCCCCATATCTCATGGCAATCATTTGTCCTATACCGCAAGGCTCGTATTCCGAAGGCATCAGAAACATATCGGCACCGGCGTAGAGCTTCCTTGATAAAACATCGTTGTATTCTATTCTGGCAGCCACATGCCCCATGTTTCTTTTTACCATATCAAGTACTTTTCCTTGGTAAAAATAGTCTCCAGACCCTAAAAAAATGAAATCGTATCCTATACTAACAGCGTCATCTATTGCTTTTTCTATCAAATCAAGACCCTTTTGTTTGGTAAGCCTTGCTATAAAGACAGCCAACGGTCTTTTGTGGCTTGTTTCAAGACCAAAAAGTTCTTTTACATAAACTTTATTCTTTTCTTTACCTTCTTTAAAGCTTTCTTGATCGTAGTTTTGGTATAAATTTTTGTCGGTGGCAGGATTCCAAAGGTCTGTGTCTATTCCATTTAAAATTCCAAAAACGTATCTTTTCTCCCTTAAAACGCCTTCTAAGCCAAATCCCATGTTGGTTTGAATCTCTTTTGCATGTGTTTTGCTTACGGTGGTAATAACATCAGAATGCACTATGCCACCTTTTAGATAGTTTACTTGGTTGTAAAATTCCAAATCCTCTGGATTAAAAAGCTCCCAGGGTATGCCTATTTGAGGTAATACGTGGTTTGGAAATATACCTTGAAAAGCTATGTTGTGTATTGTTAGGACTGTAGCGGTTTCGCTTAAATGCTTAAAATATAAGTCTTTATAAACTGCCACTAAAGCTGTATGCCAATCGTGGATGTGGATAATGTCAGGAATTATACATACGCTTGATAGTGTTTCCAGCGATGCCAAAGAAAAAAATGCAAACCTAAGATAGTTGTCTTCGTATGGGCCTTTTGGTGTGCCGTAGACGTATTCTCTATCAAAGAAATTTTGTTGGTATATCAAAAATATATCTATATTTTCTACTACTGTTTTGTATATATTAAAGTTGTAATAAACTCCGCCTAGATTCAACGTCTTTTGATTTATAAACTCTGCATTGGTTAATTTTATGGATTTGTAAAAAGGCAGTATTATAGAAACATGATGACCGAGTGTTACAAGTTCCTTAGCAAGGGATTTTACAACGTCTCCCAACCCACCCACTTTTATCAAGGGATCGCATTCAGAGGCTATGAAACATATGTTCATATTTTAATTTTACCATACAAAGCATTTTTGGTAAAAAAATCTTATATAATATCTTTATGGAAAATGTAGAGCTAATAGGTATAGAAGATTTTGCAAAGGTAAAGTTAGCTTTGGCTACCGTGCTTGATGTGGAAGAAGTGCCAAAGTCTGATAAGCTTTTAAAGTTGGATGTAAAAATAGGAGATGAAAAACGTATCATATTGGCTGGTATAAAGCAATATTATACAAAAGAGGAGCTTATAGGTAAAAAAATTCTTGTGGTATACAATCTAAAACCAAGAAAGATGATGGGCTTTGAATCCCAGGGTATGGTGCTCGCTTTATCGGATGGAGAGTCTTTCTCTCTTATAGTACCAGATAAAGACGTGAAGGACGGTACGTTTGCACGATGATACATATAACCCTTCTTCAGTACATACTATCTATAGTGTCTGGAGTGTTTGTGGGGCTTATTTTATCTCTCATTGGTGGAGGGGGTTCTATACTGGCTGTGCCTTTACTTCTTTATTTCGTTGGGCTTGACAATGGAGAATTAAGCCCTGAATTGGACGACGAAGTTAAGCACCTTGCTATAGGGACTACAGCTTTAGCGGTAGGTATAAATGCCTTTATAAACTCTATATTTCACTTTAGACACGGCAACGTAAGTTTAAAAGAAGGTTTTATATTTGCTATTCCAGGGATAATCGGCTCTTTCTTTGGAGCTCATGCTGGGACTTCTTTGAGAGGAAAGGATTTGCTTGTGGCTTTTGGTTTTATGATGATAGCCATAGCATTCTATGTTCTTTCTACAAAGGAGAAAAAAGAATTTCATAAAGAAAGTATATCCGGTAATCCTTTACTTATAGCTTTATCTGGTCTTTTTGTGGGTATATTGTCTGGTTTTTTTGGTATAGGTGGTGGATTTTTAATAGTGCCAGCTTTACTTTTTAGCACAAACTTAAGTACTATAAAGGCTATTGGTACTTCTTTGATATCTGTGGGTATGTTTGGCATTACCACCGCTTTTGTATATGCAATGAAGGGTGAGGTGAGCGTTTTGATAGCTGTTTGCTATCTGATAGGTGGATTTGCGGGAGGATTTATAGGTGTAAAAATAGCAAGGCGCCTAAATGCTAAGAAGCTTAAAGTTTTCTATGCTTTTGCTGTAATACTTGTAGGTATATATATAATATACAAAAACATCAGATAGCCTTAGTCTTTATTATTTCTCTTAAGGAAGATACTGAATATTGGATTGTTTTATCTTCTTTTATAGCCTTATCTATTTTTTTTATGGAGTGGGTTACGCTAGAATGGGATTTTATATTAAAAGCCCTTGCTATATCCATAAGGGATAAGTCAGTAAACTCTCTTGATAAGAATATAGCTATATGTTTAGCAGTGGCATATTTTTTGTTTTTGTGGCTTTTGTTAAAGATATCTGTGTTTAAGTTAAAATAGCTAGCTACAACTTTTTTAATAAAATCAACGTCTATGTTTTTTAGAGGTTTTTGTGGTAAGTCTGTTTGCTCGTCTATGGCCTCTAATATTGAGCCACCTTTTGCCTTTATTTGAAGCACAAGTCCCTCTATCTCTCTAGCGTTTGTTGTGGTATTGTCTTTTATATATGATATTAGTCTATCGTCTATGTTTAATCCGTATATTTGTATTTTTTGTTTTATAATGGATAACTTTATTTGCTCGTCTATGCTTGTTTCCACTAAAAGACCGCCTTCGAATCTGCTTATTAACCTTTCTGAAATGTCTTTTATATCCCTTGGATGTTTATCGCTGGCAAACACTATGTGTTTGTTGTATTGAAAAAGGTAGTTGAATATGTTAAAAAGCTCTATCTGGGTGCGCTCTTTTCCAGATAAAAATTGAATATCGTCTATTAAAAGGATGTCTACATATTTGTATTTTTCTCTAAAAGCTATTATGTTTCCAGCTTTTAAGTAGTAAACCATCTCTTCTGTAAAATCATTCATAGATATGTATATTACACTTCTTCCAAAGGAGTAAGCTTTGTTGCCTATAGCTTGTAAAAGGTGCGTTTTGCCGCTTCCAACTTTTCCATATATAAAAAGAGGATTGTAAATAGAGTTTGTATTTGTGGCCACATCCAAAGATGCTTTGTAAGCTACCTCGTTTCTTTTGCCCACTATAAAATTATCAAATGTATATCTAGGGGATATTCCTTCTTTTAAAATGTCATTCTTGTTTTGCTTTGTGGTATCGCTGTCTAAAATATCTTGATTTTGTTGGTGTGTGTGTTCGATATACTCTTTTTGTGTTTCTTGGTAGATGCTAAGCTTGATGGAAATGCCTCTTTTATTTGCTTCGCTTTTTAATAAGCGACCAAGACTCTGTGATATCCAATTTTTCGATTGTTCTGTTGGACATTCCAATAGGATGGTTTTATCTTTTACACCTTTTGGTTTTAGGCTTTTAAGAAGTGCCATCGTAGGTTTGTCTATTTTGTTGCTTAAGCTTTCTAGTATATCTTGCCATAATTCTTTGGCTTGGTTTGTATCTTCGTAATTTTTTAGTTTCAAGAGGCTTATAACTACTTTTTTAGGAGCTACTATTTTTTTAAATTGGCTTAAGTTCTTATTCATAAGTTTTAAGTATATAAGCGAGGTAAGTGGTAAAAATATAAAAAATCGTATTTATATCAATACCTTTAGGAGTTTTTTCTAAAGGATTAGACGCCCTTAATAAAAAATTAATAAAACAAATAAACCCTAAAAGAATCAAACTCCTCACCTATTTTATGTTAAAAAATTGTGCTATACTTTATTGTATGATAGCTATGATAACGGATTTTGGAACAGATGACCCTTACGTAGGCATTGTAAAGGGCGTTATCTTATCTGTTGAAAAAAACGTTGAAATAGTAGATATTACACATAACATAGATTCTTATGATATTTTAAAGGGCGCTTTTTATCTGGCATGTTCTTACAGATATTTTCCAAAAGAAACTATATTTGTTGGTGTGATAGACCCAGGGGTAGGCTCTTCTAGGGTGCCAATAGCTTGCAAATATGAAGACTATTTTTTTGTGGGACCTATGAATGGTTTGTTTGACATGGTATTTGAGAGCGCTCCTTTTTGTGTAGATATATCAAATCATCCTTACATTTTAAAGCCTACTTCCAACACTTTTCACGGAAGAGATATTTTTGCCCCCGCCTGTGCTTACATTCACAAGCTAAAGTCCATAGACTTTTTAGGCCCTAAAATAAGCTATAGATATTCTTTAGATATACCAAAGCCAGCGATAAAAGAAGATGTGATAGAAGGCGCTATACTCTTTTACGATAAATTTGGAAATGCTATCACAAATATAAAGTGCGTAAAACCAAAATACGCCGTCATAGATGGTCAAAAGATAGAGTATTTTGAATATTTTGCAGAAGCTCCAAAAAACTCACCTGGCATTACCTGTGGAAGCTTTGGATATTTAGAGTTTTTTGTAAATCGAGGGTCTTTTAAAGATTTTACCAATGCCAAAAGCTTTAAACTTGTAATATGAAGGGAAAAGAGTTTGAAGATATAGCTTTTTCATGGCTTTTAGAAAAAGGATATGAAATATTAAAGAGGAATTATAGATGTAAAAGGGGCGAGATAGATATAATAGCCACAAAATCAAACAAGATTATAGCTTTTGAAATAAAAGGAAATCATACAGACCTTTACGGCTTTCCACAGGAACGTATTGATAAAAAGAAATTTGAAAGGATAAAGCTTTGCCTTTTGGAATACGCTATTTCAAACAACATAAGCTTAGAAGCTATACAGATAGACGCTATTGTCATTTACAAAGATAGCATAACCCATCTAGAGAACATATGTCTTTAAAAGTAGAGCATCTTTATATACATATACCTTATTGTTCGTCAAAGTGCAATTACTGTGATTTTTTTTCGGTAATCACAGAAAGCTCTGAAGCTTACTTTGATGTTTTGTTGGAAGAGTTGAAGCTTTATGAGTTTGATTTTCATCTAAAAACCATATACTTTGGTGGTGGGACACCTTCTATTTTTAAGCCAAAGTCTTATGAAGTATTTTTCAAAAAGCTAAAAAACTTGGTAGACTTATCAAAAGTAGAAGAGATAACGATGGAATTAAACCCAAAGGATTATTCAAAGGATGATTTTAAAGGACTATACGATATAGGTGTAAATAGGTTGAGTTTTGGAGTGCAAAGCTTTAATCAAAAGCATCTTCTATGGCTTGGAAGAACGCATAAAAGTGAGGATGCTTTAAATAGCATAAACTATGCTAAAGACGTTGGTTTTGACAACATAAGCATAGATATCATTTTTGGCATACCAGACCAAAGTTTAGAAGATTTTTCTAAAGACATAGACAAAGCTCTTAGTCTTGAACTAAGCCATATGTCTTTTTATATGCTTACATTCTATCAAAATACCCCTCTTTATTCATACAAAGAAAGGCAAAAAAATGAAGATGAAATAGCTATTTTTTATGAGCTTTTAAGAGAAAAACTAAAAGACTATACTCACTATGAAATATCTAACTTTGCAAAAGAATCTTATCAGTCAAAGCATAACTTAGGATATTGGGAATACAAAAACTATCTTGGTATAGGAGCAGGAGCCCACTCAAAGGTAGAGCCTTTTATATTTTCAAACCCCAAAGATATAGATGCTTACAAAGAAAATATATTAAACAAGCGTATATTTTTAAAAGCCCTAAACGAAGAAGAACATCTAAAAAACAAAATAATGATGGGGCTTAGAACTATACATGGTGTAGAAGAATCTACAATAAATATACCAAAGCATCTTGAGGGCTTTTTTGAGAAAAAGCATGGTAGAGTTTTTATAAAACCAGATTACTGGCTTGTATCAAACGCTATAATATCAGAGATAATCTAAAGCTTGAAGTTTTTATCTATAATCTTTGCTAAATTTATGGCACCTAAACTGACTCCTGGCCATCCTTGACCTGGGAAAACGGTGTCTCCCACTAGATATACCCCTTTTATAGGGCTGATAGGCCTTGGATATTTAAAAAAGTATTCGTTTATAACCGGAATACCCCCTACTGAGCCCATATACCTTGATGTATAACGCTTGAAGGTAAGGGGAGTGCCGGATTCTACGTTGTATAATTTAGCATCTTTTAAGATAGGTATATATTTGTGAAGTCTGTCTATTATAAAATTTTCTACAACTTTTTTCCTTCTTTTGTACTCTTCTTTTTCTAAACCAAACCATTCGTCTATTGTAGAGTGGGTTGATATAGTTATGCTTCTTTTGTTTTCTATGGAAAGGATACTGTCTTCTTTGGCAGATATGGATAGAAATATAGATTTGCTTTTTGTAAAAGGTATCTCTTCGTCCAGAAGTATAAAATGATGGTATTCAAAATCTTTATCAAAAATATCGTCTACCATGAAATACATTGTAAAAGCGCCCCATTTTTTGGAAAAAGTTTTTTGGCTTTTAAAAGAAAACTCCTTTATGTAAGGGTCGTCAAAAAGCTCATGTAAATCAAAAATGGTTTTGTTTAATACAATATTTTTAGCTTCAAACTCCCCAGCGCTAGTTTCTAAAACAAACCTATCTTCGTAAGATCTTATCTTTTGTACAGTAGTTCTTCTGAACACGTGTTTTAGGTTTTTAACAAAAGCTTCACAGGCTTTGTCCATGCCACCAATCACATAATAGTTGTCCAAGTTTGGATACGTGAGCCCCAAGGACGCCACACCCACATTTACCTCATCAAGAAACCCTTGTGCTGTAATAAGCGTGTGGTAAGATAAGAATCTTTCGTAATCCTTGTCTAGGCTGTTTAACGTTTGCAAGGCATAGGCTCTTGCGTTTTTAAAAAAATAGGGGGCGATTTTTATTATCTTGTCTATATGTTTAAAAGCCCTAAAAATTAGGTTTACATCTGGTAAATTTGATTGTTGTGGTAAAAAATCGTAAAGCATGTCCCATATAATATCTGAAGTGTTGTAGATTGTGCTCCAAAATTTTTGGTTGTTTTTATCGTAAAACGCTTTTTGAATCTCTTCAAAAGCCATATTTTTGTCTTGGTATCTATTTATGGTTTTATCTTTTATATAAATTTTTAGGCTCGGGTCTATTTTTACAACAGGAAAATCTAAATTTAAAAGTTTCTTTAGTTTAGCAAGCGGAAGATTTCCGTCAAGCCCTACAAAGGTAGCTGCTCCTACGTTGAAATAATAACCTTTTCTTCTAAAGGTACCAGCGCATCCGCAAAGATATTCAAGTTTTTCAAAAAGAGCTACACTATACCCAAGATGATTTAATATAGAAGCTACTACTGATCCACCTATACCAGCACCTATTATAGCAAAATCAAACATAACAACCCCGCAGAAGCGGGGAATAATATAATATTAGGCTTGGACTGGTTCTTGCTTTTTCATTGGAGCAGGTGGAAGCATAGGGCTTATGCCATTTTCTTTAGCCCATTCTAGAGCCATGTTGAAGGCTTCTCTTGCAGTATTTAGGTTCTTTTCTATGAGCTCCAATTTTTTCTTAAACTTTCTTTCCAAGGCGGAGTCCAAAGACGCGGTACCACCTGATGCCACAAACTTTTTCATAAACCTTGATTTTATACCTTCTTCTATAGCAGGTAAACCGACTATCTGAGTAGCACCAAAAAGAACACCTATCATTGCCATATTGGTAGATAGCTCGGTACCAGCTATATCTATGGCTATTTTTGTGGCAGGGAAGTTTAAAACCTTTACATTTATAGACTCTAATTTCTTGTAATCTTCGGGTTTTAAAAGTTCCTCGTCGGTGTTTATTATTATGATACCATCTCTTTTGATACCAGAGTAAAAAGGCATTGTATAGGATTTACCCATCGTGATAACATGATGATGGAACACCATTATTATATCAGGGTAAACCACTTCTCCTCTGTCGTATATGGGTTCTATGCCTATACGAGCATAAGATTCTGCAGGTGCCATACGTTTCTCAGCGCCAAAGAATGGGTTTGAAACAGCGTAATATCCTTCATAATCTGCAGCAGTAGCTATAATGTGAGCTGCTGTAACGGCACCCTGACCGCCTAAAGCTGGCATACGTATATTTAAACGTTTCCTTGCTGGTTGAGATATCATATTAGACCTTCCTCCTTTTTCCTTTTGATAACTTCCTCTGCTTGAGGAGTCATATACTCAAAGAAAGAGAACCTTTCCTTGTCGCCAAGTTTCATTTCTTCAAGACCTTCATCGGAGTTTCTACCTATCTCAAGAATACATGGAGTGTATAGATGTATGTAAGTGGGGCCCACTTCTCTTGCTACATATATGGCTTTTTTGACAGCTTGCTCTACTCTTCTTGGAGATGATACTGTCATTCTGACCACATAGTGGCATCCAGAGTCTATGGCAAGTTGCCACATGGGTACTTTGTCCCACTGCTTTCCTTTCGGAGCCATTTTAAATACATGACCTTTTACCGTAAGACCGCTTTCTTGGCCGCCGGTGTTTGCATAAACTTCGTTGTCGTAGCATATGGTGGTTATCTTTTCTTGTCTAAAGAAAGATTGCAACGTGCAATCAAGACCTATATCAACAGTAGCGCCATCACCAGCCAATACCACCACATCTTTTACCTTATTTGGGAATCTATATTCCAAAACCCTCTTTATACCGCTTGCAACGGCGTTTTGATTGCCAAACAAAGAGTGAACTGTATGAAGCGCTATTTGAGGAAACACCAAGGATGTACATCCGGTAGAGTTTACTATGATGGTATCCTCAGGATTTGGCAACGATGCCAGTATATATCTGAAAGCGTCTGATTCTGGACATCCAGCGCATAAAGAGTGCTCTTCCAAGAGCTCTTTTGCATAGGGCAAATCCATTACACCTCTTTTTGGATTGCCCCATGTGGCTTTTTCTTCAAGCTCCAATATTTCTGGAGGCATAAACTCTCTTAACTCTTCGTTTACTTTATATATATTAAAGGACATAGCTTACCTCCTTTCCTAAGATTTTTAAAGCATCTCTATATATAATTTCTGGAGGCATAGTCATACCACCAGCCACTCTTGGCGTACCTATAATAGTGGCGTTTGACTTACCATAAAAAGAAGCTCTTACTTCTCTTTCAAGCCATCCTACTACGTTGAACTCTGGTACAATGATATACTTTGCAGTTTTTGTAGCTTCTAAAAGCTCTTGATGAGGGAAAGGTCTTATAGATTTTACTTTTACGACCTTTGCTTTTATACCTTCATCTAAAAGCATTCTAGTAGCTTCCTTGGCTTGGGAAGCAGCTGTACCGCTTGCTATGAATACTAGTTCAGCCTCACTATCTCCAAACTCTTCTATAAGACCTCTTAAGTAATGCTTGGCATAAGGTCTAGAGCGTTCTATGGCGGCTCTTACTTCCCACTGCCAGCTTGCATGTGTTGCATAGGATATGTAGTTTGATTTCATAACAAAGGGGTCTTTTATGTATCTACCAGGTGCTATTTCAGCATCTATGATAGGTGTTGGTGATACGTAAGGGTTATAAGGGGGTAAAGCTATGTCTTCTGGCGGTATCATTATAGACTCTCTTGTATGGGATATGAAAAATCCGTCTATTGCAGTGATGATGGGTACATGCACATCGGTTTTTTCTGCCACTACGAAACCAGCCAATATCATGTCGAAGAGCTCTTGAGCGTTTTCTGCATGCCATATCATACATCCAGTGTCAAGTAAAAAGCTTATTTCTAGATTATCTGGCTGTATAGATAAAGGAGAATTTACGCCTCTTGCCATGAGGACTAACTGTATAGGAAGTCTAGAACCTGCCCACATAGGAAAGTTTTCCATGGCTCTTAAAGTACCTGGTCCAGAGGTAGTAGTTATAACTCTAGCTCCAGCCATAGAACATCCAGCCACTTCTGACATAACGCCAAACTCTGATTCACCTCTAAAGTAGACCCCAACATAACCTTCTACCCATAGCTCACCTATCAAGTGAGCGGCTTCTGATTGTGGTGTTATAGGATAAGAAACAGAAGCATCTACAGAAGCTCTTTTAACAGCTTCTTTTACCGCCTCTGAACCTGTCATAAATACTTTTTCTCTTGGTGCTTCAAAAAGCATGTAATCTGGTGAGACAATCTTTTGCCCCGATTTATTTACGCCTTGGTATACGCCGTTGTTACCCATACCAAATACCTCCTTTACTTACCTAACTCTTTTTTAACTTCTTTTGCTATATTTATAAATTTTCTTATATCGTCTGGATGTTGATCTCTTACCGTAATCATAGCATCTTCGTGCCCCATTTTGGCGCACATCGCTATAGTAAGGCAATCCGTTTCAGCCCTTATAATTTTAAGGGCTACGTTTGCGAAATGGCAATGCACTCCTATGAATATACATACTTTTATATTGTTGTGCCATATTGTAAGATTTGGATGGTTTGGATTTATCTCCACTTCTGGATTTATTTTTGGATATTTTGGCCTGTAGTCTACCATAGGTATAATTTTGGCATTTAACACCTCTGCCATTTCTCTTACTAGTTTTGCATTTTCCTTTGCCTCATCACTCCAAGCGTATATAATAAGAGGGCCTACGAATATGGTAGGATTTTCCCTTGTAAGCATCTGTTTTGCAGCTTCACGCATAGCAACTTCTTCGTCCACTATCTCATTGTAAAGTAGACCTTTGCCAGGTGGCGGTGTTAAAACACCTTCCACTACTGCTGTAGGATAAGGTGAAAAATGATAAGGCCCTAGTGTAGCCATTATAACCTCCATTTAAAAGTTTGAGATAATAATTTAATACAACTGCATTAAAATTTCAATGTTTTTAATTATAAGAAAGTTTCTATGCCAATGTGTAGCTTATAGTCTTTGTATTTTTTCAAAATCTGTCCCAACCTTTTTATATTTGCTTTTGACTTTACTTTTATTAAAAGCTTAAAACGCTTTTGTCCTTTTTCGTAAAAATACCTTGGTTTTGATATATAAAAAAATTCTTCTTCAGAAAGTTCTTCGTAAAGCTTGTAAATATTACTATCCATTTCTATAGATATTGCTTTTGTAAAAGGTGGTTCGTTGTTTAAACTTCTTCTTTGTAGCTCGTCTTCTAAGAAGATAAACTGATTGTTTTTCAAAAGCGATTCCAATGCGTATTTGTCCGTTTGCGCAGTTTCTATCACAAAAAGTTCTTTTGCCTTTGAGGCCAAGCTCCAAAGCTTATGATGATATATTTCTCTTGCGCTTAACTCTGGTGCAAAAAGCATATTTTCCAGTAAAAAGCCAAATACTACATCGTAGGTTTCGTTTTTTTCTTGAGATTCAAAGTAAAAGTTTTCTCTATTTCCAAACGTAGACGTTATATACTCTTTGTATTGTTCTAGGCCGGCGCCAAAGGTTATTAAAGGACTACCACACCTTGAGCATACCCCTTCTTGATTTACCTTTTTGCATTTTGTACATTTTATCGTATTTAGGCTTTTAAAATAGGTAGTATAGCTCTCACAATAAACACAGGTATCCAAAGCTTGGCACTTTTTACAGTAAGCGTAGCTATAACCGGACTTGTTTACATAAAAAAGTATTTTTTTATCTAAATGTTCTTTTATTAGTTCTATGGTTTTATTATCTATTAAGAAATCCTTCTCTTTTTTTTCTACAACTTGTATCTTTGGAAGTTCTAAATCTATATGTAGGTGTTTGGCTTTTTTTTCTTTGTAAAGAAAATAATCGTTTATACTAAGGGTTTCAGACGCAAGGTACAATTTTGCTCCGTAATGTTTTGCCACGTAGTATGCTAGTCTTCTAAAATCTAAATAAGGTTCTTTTTTTGACTTATAGCCTTCGGTGTACATATCGTCTATCAAAATTATATTTTGAAGGTTGTAAAAAGGAAGCGTAAGACCAAAAGGAGTGGTGATAAACGTCCCATCATCGTTCATTGCACTATAATAGCAACGTTTAGCTTCTTGCGGTGTTTCTGGGCTTTTTAGGAAGATTGCATTGTCTATTATATTTTCAAACATCTCAAACATATGTTTAGAAGGGACCACAACAAGAGATTGGAAATCGCCTCTTACTATGTCTGGAAGCGCTTTTTGATAATCGCCACTTACTATATTTATATCCAGTCTTTTAAAAAGCTCATTGAGCGCTGCTTTGTGAGTGATATCTTGTAGCTTTAAAATGGGTTCTTCACTATCTTCTACCTCTAAAAAGCCTTTTTGTATGTAAAAATCTATTGTATCTTTTTTGTATTTTTTGTAAGCTTCTTTTAGTGATAGGTTTCTTTTCTTTAAAAGCCTTAAAATTTTTTTAAAGGTTTTATCTGTAAAGTCTTTGTCTTCTACTTTTAGCTTTAGGTTTTTTGTAGTAGTTTTAAAAAGTATGTCTGGCAACAACTTTGCTAAAAGTGTATAGGGTGGATAAAGATAGTACTCGCCGGCGTCTTTTATAGCTTCGATAAAATTTTGATTTACCACGGGTATATTTTCTTTATAAACAAGGCTTTTTGTGGTGTCTTTTGGATTTTTTGTATCGTATCCCCATAAAATACCGCCTTTTAACCCTTCTTTTGATTTATAAAATATACGCACCCCCAAAGGGGGTATGTCTTCGTCCTCCTGATAAACCTCTTGCAGTATCTTAGATTCGGTGGCTACTTTTAATATCAAATGTTTTTGAGATACTCTATCACTATTTTATCAAGATTTACCGCTTTTTCTATGTTTCCAGTGTGAGCAAAAGCTATAGGACCCAACACCGTTGCGCCGGGAAATAGGTTGTTTTCCACAGACTCTATCTCTATGCTAAAAGCCGATACATCAAAAGGCACTTCTTCTATCTTGTTTTTTAGATATCCTTTCCCATGAGCTACTATAGCAATATCTTGGGCAAATATACTAACGCATACGTTTGGATTTGTGATGATGTTTTGAGCAGTTCTTGATTTGGTGCTTAAAGCTATATTTAATTTACTCTCAGAAACCGGATAAACCCAAGATATCATAGCGCTGTAGGGTTTTAAATCGTTTGAAACACTGCTTATAACCACTGGAAATACGTAAAGGTCTCTCATCAAATCTATAAGCTCTCTACTTAGCATAACGCCTCCTATTCAAATTTTAATACGCCTCTTAATATAATTTTGCCAGCTCTCAAATCGTCTAACGCTTTGTTTACATCCTCAAATGGGTATTCTTGTATAATGGGCTTTATATTGTTAAAAGCTGAAAACTCAAGCATCTCTCTCAAAAGCTTTCTACCACCTATAGCAGAACCTGTTATTACGATACGCTTTGTTATAAGGTCAAAAGGATTTACGTATATAGGTTCTTGAGCTGCCCCTACTACTGAGAGTCTTCCCTTTGGAGCTAAGGCATTTACAAGGTTTTGTATGCTTTTAGAATCATAGACTGTTGTAAGTATCGCATCAGCCCCACCTAAAGCGTTTAGCTCTCTTACTGGGTCTACTTTGGATGAGTTTATAAAATAATCTGCTCCCAAATCTTTAGCCACTTTCTCTTTGTCAGAATGACTCAAAGCTACAACCTTTGCACCCATGGCTTTTGCGTATTGGATAGCCAAATGACCAAGCCCACCTATCCCTTGTATCACCACCAGTTCATTGGGTTTTATATTAAGTCTTACGAGGGCAGCGTATACTGTGATGCCAGCGCAAAATAAAGGAGCAGCGTAAGAAAGTTCTAAATTGTCTGGGATTTTTGTGACAAAATGAGAAGGAGCTTTCATGTATTCTGCATATCCGCCTTGACGTGTGATACCTGTAATCTCGTGGTTTGGACAAAGAGGTTCTTCGCCTTCTACGCAATAATCACACAGCTCGCAAGAAGAGTAAAGCCAAGGCATCCCTACTTTGTCGCCTTCTTTTACGTTTTTGACGTTTGTCCCTACTTTTTCAACTATACCAGCCACTTCGTGGCCAGGTACCACCGGCAACTTCACCCAAGATTCCCAATCTCCATCTACTATGTGAAGGTCGCTATGGCATATCCCGCAGTATTTTACTTTTATCAGGACCTCATCAGGACCTATCTCAGGTATTGCTATATCCTCTATCAACAAAGGTTTTTTGAATTCTTTACATATGGCTGCTTTCATAAGTTAAAATATGAACAAAATTTTATTTTTTTCAAGTAAAGAGTGTCATCTTTTTTAAAAGTTATTTTTCAGTATTTTGTTTACAGTTTGGGCTTTTAGGTTAAGCGTTAACTCTTTTTATTTTTGCGCCTATCTTTTCCAGTTTTTGTTCTATGTGGTCGTATCCTCTATCAAGATGGTATATGTTTCTTATGATAGATTTTCCTTCTGCCATAAGCCCCGCTATTACAAGTCCTGCAGATGCTCTTAGGTCTGTAGAAAATACTTCGGCTCCCTTTAAACGTTCTACGCCCTTTACAAAAGCCGTTTTTGAATGTATGGTAATGCAAGCTCCCATTCTGGCTAGTTCTTGAGCGTGCTGAAACCTATTTTCAAATATATTTTCTACTATACTGGATTCTCCTTTTGCCACTGAAAGAAGACTCATAAACTGAGCTTGCATATCCGTAGGAAAACCGGGGTATTCGGAAGTTTCTATGTTAAGAGGATTTATGACGCTGTTTTTAGAAGAAACTAAAACGCTATCTTTTGATAAGATGTCTACGTTGGCTCCAGCAAGTTTTAAATTGTCTACGATGCTTTTAAGATGATATACGTTTACATTTTCTATTTTTACAGAGGAGTTTGTGGCTACGGCCAACACCATAAAAGTACCAGCCTCTATTCTATCTGGTATTACCTCTATGTCAAATCCTTTTAAATACTTTGAACCTTTTATGGTGGCTACTCTATTTTCTTCATCTATGTTTATATCAACGCCCATTTGTTTTAAGGCTTCTACTAAGTTTATCACCTCTGGTTCTATGGCTACATTTCTTAAAATAGATTCTTCTTCTATTGTGCTTAGCATACAAAGGACGTTTTCTGTGCCTGTTACTGTAATCACATCAAAAGTAAAATCTATAGGGTTTAGTATGCTGGCTTTTAAGTTTATAAAACCTTGTTCAATTTCAATATCAACGCCCATACGCTTAGCGGCTTTGAGATGTTGGTCTATGGGTCTTGCCCCTATAGAGCATCCGCCTGGCATAGATACTTTACCGCTTTTATATTTTGCTATCAAAGGACCCATCACCAACACAGATGCCCTCATTCTTCTTACTATGTCCTCTCTTGTTTCTTTGTTTGTAATGGGACCTTCTATGTAGAGCGTGTTTTTATCTTGATGTATTTTTTTACCCATATCGGTAAGAAGTTCTATCATGTGTTTTATATCAAGAAGGTTTGGGACGTTTCTTATGATGCAAGGTTCTTCTGTTAATATTGTAGCAGCCATAAGAGGAAGGGCCGCATTTTTTGCGCCTGAGACTTTCAACACCCCTTTTAGCTGTTTTGATTCTTCTATTAAAAGGTAAGATTCATTCATGCTAGTTCTAACTTTACCGCTGTCTCTATGTGATAGGTTTGTGGAAACATATCTGCCATGTGTATTTCTTTTATTTTGTATTTTTTTCTTAAAAGCTTTAAATCTCTTGCCAATGAAGATGGTTCGCAGGATATATACCAGATATAGTCTGGTTTTCCAAGGAGTATGATATCTATTTCTTCTTTTGTAAGACCAGTGCGTGGAGGGTCTATGATGAGAAGATTTGCGTGCTTTGATAAACTTTTTTTCAAAAATGTATAGCTGTTTTGATTGTATATAGATACGTTGTTTATGTGGTTTAGTTTTGCTGAGTATTCTGCATCGTTTGTTGAGCTTTTATTGATATCTGATATATCAACTTCTTTAGAAAACTTTGACATGTAAAGCCCAAAAAGTCCCACACCACCATAATCGTCCAACACCCTATCAAAATGAGATTCGTTTTTTGTCATAGCCTCGATAAGTTTTTTTATTACATTTATATTGACTTGGAAAAAGCTGTTTACACTGATTCTATATTTTATTCCTAAAAGCTCTATAAATGTAAAAGGTATACCTATAGAAAATATTACCTTATCTTCTTTTTTGTCGTCTTTTATAAGGGTTATGCCTACTATGTTTTTTGGGGTTAGGTGTTCTTTAAACTTTTTAAGCTTTTCTTTGTCTATATAATCGTAAGAAGCAAATTTTAAAAGATATTCTTTGGTGCTTTCTGAGTAAAATAAACTTATCCAAGAAGGGTTAAATTGCTTTGAAAACTCCTTCAAAAAGGGTATCATGTCGTTTATGGCTTTTGAAGCGATGGAACAAGATTCTATCTTTACAAAATCCTCATCAACACCCACAAAACCAATTTCTTTATTACGGACTTTAAACTTAACACGGTTTCTATAATGATAAGGATTATCCGATATGATGCTATTAAGTTCTTCTATATCAATATTTCCTATCTTTTTTAACGTTTCTTTTAAAATGAGGGATTTTTGATGAAGCTGTTCGCTGTAATCAATATGCTGAAAAATACACCCTCCACATTTACCAAAGTATGGGCAAGCTGGTTCTATCCTGTGAGGGCTTTTTTCTATGACCTCTTCTAATGTTGCTATAACATAATCTTTTTTTCTGATAGATTCTTTTATCTTTACTTTTTCTCCTGGTAAGACAAAGGGTACAAAGTAAACTTTATTTTGAAATCTAGCCAATCCATAGCCGCTGTGGACCAATTTTTCTATCTCTAATATCATCAGGAGAGCTTTTTCAACCTATCGAAATCTTCTTTTGACATGACATCTATATGTTTTCCTATAATTTTGTAAGCTAATTTTGTATTTATGCCTTTTTTACCTATAGCTAAGGAAATTTGGTCTTTTTCTACGGCTATTTCTATCTGGTCTTTTGTCTCCCTCATATCGAGAATCTTGGCAGGATAAAATAGGTTTTCCAAAAACTTTCTTTTGTCTTCTGAATATCTTACTACATCTATATGCTCTCCGGCTAACTCTTTTGATATAGGATTTATTTTTGAGCCCTTTACACCTATTACCACTCCCACCGGGTCTATTTTCTTGTCCTCTGTGTCTACCACCACTTTGGCTTTTTCGCCGGGTTCTCTTGCTACAGAGATTATCTTCACAAGACCGCTTGCCACTTCAGGTACTTCAGCTTCTAAAAGCCTTCTTAAAAATTTAGGATGGGTTCTTGAAAGAAGCAAAATGGGTTTGTTTCTTTGCTTTTGAACAGAAAAAAGAAGCGCTTTTACCCTGTCGTTTTTTTTGAAGCTCTCTTTTGGGATTTGTTCTTTTCGTGGTAATTCTGCGTCGATTGGTCCTAAATCTACTATGGCAGTCTGGTCTTTTGTCACTTCTCTTACTATACCGTGTACTATGTTTCCTTCTTGGGATACATACTCTAAAAAGCCTCTTTCTCTTTCGGCGTTTTCTAATTCTTTCAAAAACTCTTCTTTGGCAGCGTAAGCGGCTATTCTGTTTAAATCTTCTGCCGATATATCAAGCTTTGTTTTCTCTTTGCCGGAGATTATATAAGCGCTAATGGTGTCGTCTTCTCCAAAATCCACAAATATTTTTCCTCTTATGTGCTTTTCTTTTCTTATACCGTAAGCTATGGCGTTTTTCAAAGCGTTTTCTACTATTTTTACCGGTATGTCTTTTTCTCTTGCTACACTTTCTATAAGTTTTTGTATATTCTTTACCATTTTTCTACGTCCAGCCTCGCTTTTGATATCTTTTCAAAAGGTATTTTTATAGTTTTGTCTAAAAGCCTCAAAACAAGGTTATCATTGTCTGTGCTGTCTATATAACCTGTATACTCCTGCTTGTTATCTATCTTTTCTTTCAAAAAAACTCTTGCGTATTTACCTTTAAAAAACTCGTAATGCCATTTTTCTTTTAGTTCTCTAGTAAGTCCTGGCGAGCTAACCTCTAAAAAGTAGCTTTGCGGTATCACATCTTCTACATCTAAAAGTGCGCTTACCCTTTTTGATAATTCTTCGCAATCATCTATAGTAACCCCTCCTTCTTTATCTATTATTATACGCAAAACCCATCCGTTTTCAGGTTTAAATTCCACATCAAACAGTCTAAAGCCAAGGTTTTCGGAAATAGGTTTCACTAGCTCCTTAACGGTGTTGGCTATTTTTTTGGCATCCAGCATACATTTATTATATCATAAACAATATTTTGCACTATTGGTTAAAAACTAGATAGAAACAATCTTTATATAGGTATGCATTTGCCAAGGGACCGTTTTATCAATTGTGTAAACTTTCTTATTAAGCATTACACCCTAAGCAACTTTTAAAAGAGCATTCTCACTTGGAAATGCTATTTTGTCATAGCTCACTTTTCTTGTCTTGTTTTACAATTTTGCCTACAGTGTTGTCCACTATAAGTTCTAATGAGATTTGAAAGCCCTTATTGATTTGTAATCTGTCTACCATTTCTTTTAGTATTTTATTATTTCAATATTTAGATATATAAAAATATACTCATATACACGTATAAATATGCATAGTTATTAAGATAAGAAAATAAAAATGAATCTAAAACAAAAAAAAGTTAACATATCTTGGTAAATTCAGAATAGGAGGTTTTATGAGGAAAGCGAAATTGGTTTTGGCGTCTATTGTAGCAGCTAGCGTAGCGCACGGCGCTTGGATATTTCCTCTTTTACCAACGGAAGGTATAGTTTTAAAACGCTCAAGGACCTCTTTTATGAGTTTAAACTTTTTGACCCAAATATGGACGCAATCTGATGGTCAGGTCGCTCAAAATACTAAAAGCGCTACAAACTTTTCTGTAAGAGATGCAAGGGTAGGTATAGAAGGTCAAATAAACAAATACATTCAGTTTGGTGCTTTTTTTGATTTTGCAGACAACAACGCTTTGGGATTTGATGGTAGTGCAAGACCCCATCAGGGTACGGTGCAAGCTTCCGTATTGCAAGATGCTTATATAGGTTTTACCCCCTCCAACGCTCTAAATATAACCTTTGGAGAGTTTAGAGACCCATTTTCTAGAATATCTTTGTCTGGACTCTATACCCTTGTAATACCAAGCTATTATGGATACGGCATAGGTCCTATAGACGATGTTATAAATTTAAATACAAAGAATCCAGCATTGGCCTTTATCAATCCGTTCTTCCCGCTTGGTTATGGTTCTTTGCCAGGTATAAAAGGCAAGCCAGGCGTTACCTCAGCGTTTAGAGATATGGGAGTATCTATCTGGGGAAATTTGGCAAAAGGCATGCTAAAGTATTATGCCATGGTAGGTCAAGGTAAGTACGATTATCAAACCTCTTTATCCAACAACGGCAACCTCTATCAAACGGATAATCCCAATTTAAAATACTCTTTTAGGCTTGTTTTTGTACCTACGTTTTTAGGCTTTTCATCAGACCCAACATATATGATGAGAGATACGTATTTAGGTCATAAGAAAACGCTGCAAATAGGCATAGGCTATGAAACGCAGAAAAGAGAATGTAACGGCTTACCAACGTCAAACTGCCCTGGGGTGCCTGCATCTTCTGTCACGTCAAAAGCTTACGATGTTGATATATTTTATGAAAATAAATTTGGTAACTTTGTACCGCAGTTTCAAGCTGGTTATATAGTAAATAAAGACTTGGGCTTTGGTGATAAATACGGCAACAAACCTGAATCAGATGGGTACTATCTCCAAACCCAGTGGCTGTACGATAGGTTTGTGGGTATAGGTAAACCAGCGCTGGCTTTAAGATACGAATCTTATACAAATAAAAATGTATACGCAGTAGCTCCAAACGGTGCAGTGTCTCCAAATCCAAACAATATATCAAAAGCCCCAAACGGTTCTTACCAGGACGGTAAGATAGATAACTTATCTGTATATTTAAATTACTATGTAGCGGGTCAAGCTGCTAAAATATCTTTGGGTGCTGATTTCGTAAACCCAAATACCGTAGTAAAGAATGCCGAATGTATAAATGGCAATTCTTCAAACGGCGGCTGCGGTAAGAGCTTTGTAGATTATACATTACAGCTTCAGATAGTTTATTAAGTTCACAACGTTTTTATTTTTTTATAATATACTTACTTTTAAGGAGGTTTTATGTTGAAGAAAGGTATTGTAGCTTTTATGATGGCAAGCGCTGTTGTTTTGGCAAATCCAGTTAAGATAGTGTTTGATGTGCATACTGGCAGCGATGCCAAGTTTCAATTTATAATGAACAACCTTAGAAACCTTACTCACAATACCGGCAACAATCCCAAAAATCTTCAGCTTTATTTGGTATTTTACGGACCCGCTATAAAGTATATGTTAAACAGCCTTGACAATACTCCTTTTGCAAAAGATACAAAACTTGCCAACAACCTTATGGATATTCAAATGCAGCTCCAAGCCTATCAACAAGAAGGTGTGGTGCATTTTAGAGTATGTCATGAATCGTTAAATGCCTACCACATATCACCTAAGGATGTGGTAAGCTTTGCAAAGGTGGTACCCGCTGGCATACTTGAAATTGCAAAGTTAGAGCATGAAGGATACGCTTACGTAAGACCATGAAGAAGTTTATACTGCTTTTATTTGCAATACCTTATCTAACTTT
>ERZ1669250.20-NODE-20-length-105198-cov-17.297804_pt1 | contig 105198 bp, 107 predicted proteins | sample MGYA00579295_ERZ1669250 | MGnify/ENA primary metagenome ERZ1669250 (study PRJEB41166, sample SAMN08046056) | hot springs metagenome | biome: hot spring; feature: acid hot spring; material: thermophilic sediment; isolation source: thermophilic sediment from acid...
CTCTCCTTAATTATAACCATTAATCAAAGCACAAAACAGGAATAAACAAGCGTGAAAAACATAATAAGTGGTGGGGCCGCCGGGATTTGAACCCGGGATCACTCGGGATCTCAAGCCCGCAGGCCTTTTGCACTGTTGCCTGCGGTGGCTACCCAAGCCGAGCATCCTAGCCAGGCTAGACTACGGCCCCCGAGGTGAGTCAGGAATTAGGAAATTTAAGTTTTTGCTAATGGTATCTTCATGATGGCGTTTTAATCATCTTAGGTCATTACTTATTGGTGTTGTTCTCCTTGGTCTTGGGTTTGTCCTTCTTTTCTCTTTGTTCTAGTATTTCTACCCATGTTAGGAAGCAGTCGGTTACCGTGTTTCCAGTCCATTTTTGCCCTTCCTCGTGGCTCATCATTATCATCCCAGGTATTTCCTGAAGAAGTTTATGGTTTTCTCCCAAGCATCTTTTGCGGCTGCTTCGTTGTATACTGGCCCGCCTTCTGTGGCGAAGGCATGGTACGTACCTGGGTAGAAGGCCATTTCGAATCTGGGTTTATACGTGAGTATTGCCTTTACTAGGTCTGGTATTCCCTGGTTGATCGCCGGGTCCTCACTTGCGTATATTGCGAGTATTGCGCCCTTTATCTTGGCTATGTCGTTAATGTTCTTTGGGTTCCTACCGTAGTAGACCACCGTTGCGTCGAAGGAAACCCTTGTTGACGCCTCAAATGCTAAGCCTCCTCCCATGCAGAATCCTATTATACCCATCTTCTCGACTTTGTAGGTGCTCTTTATGTAGTTGTATGTGTCGACTATATCCCTCACCATCCTTTCCTCGGTTAAGTCCCTGTTGATTACAAGCTCCTGCACAATCTCCCTCTCTGTCTGCGATAGCGAACTCATTAACTCATTCACTGCCTTAGGATCACTCCTCCTCTCCGGCGGTAGGGACCAAAATCTCCTCATTACCCCAGCTATGTTTTGCTCAGTAAATACATCGGCTCTCCTCGAGTATAGGTTTGGCGCCACCGCCAGATACCCAAGCCCAGCCAATCTCCTGGTCACATTCCTTATGAATTCTGTTATTCCGAAGATTTCATGAATCACGATTACCGATGCCTTGTATTGCGTGTCTGGCATTACCTGGAAAGCAGTTAATTCACCGCCATCGCTCGCCTTATACATTATGTACTCTTCCCTTGGCATGTCTTTAGGCATTATTTGTGGCCTTATTAGGTTTTCGTTATCGGATTTTTCAGAATAGGCCTTGTTATTTCCCATGCTTCTTTAGAGATAATTTTTTAAGTGTCTGCGGTAATCGATCCTTGGTTCTTGAGGTTTTGAGTATGGCATCCTTAAAGGAGGAGATGGAGAAGAAGATTATGGAGATTTTACCGCCCGAAGCCAAGTTTTCTAGGGTTGATTTCGAGGGACCCAACGTTATTATCTACGTAATGAACCCGAGTTATGTAATGGAGCACAGCGAGTACATAAAGACCCTGGCTAAGGAGTTGAAGAAGTACATAATCATTAGGGGTGATCCTAAGGTTAGGATTAGGGAGGTTGATAAGTTGAAGAGGGTTATAACGGACATGGTAACTAAGAGCGTTGGCTCAAACATAATTGATGACATAGTGGTTGATGAACCGACTGGTGAGGTCTATGTTTACCTAAAGAAGCCCGTCAGGGAGAGGAGTAAGTTGGAGAAGGAGATTTTGGCTGAGACTGGTTGGAAGCCTTGGATAATAGCCACTGCACTAGAGATGGGTGCTGGACTGCCTAGGTCTGATATCGACGCTGTTAAGCAGATACAATTGGCCACGGCTAAGGATAGACTTGAATTCCTCAGGAGACTTGGCATGAGGATTCATAGGGAGCCTGTGTATAAGGATGCTAGGATAACCGTGACAGGACTCGGAGCCCAGATGGAGGTTGGTAGGAGCGCCATATTGATTAGGACAAAGGAAAGCTCAATACTCCTGGACTGCGGTGTTAAACCCTCAAGCTCCGGCGACGAGGCACCACTGCTTGATGAGCTTGACCTGGATACCCTGGACGCTATTGTTATTACCCACGCACACATGGACCACATTGGCTTTGTGCCATACTTATTCAAGTATGGTTATAAGGGCCCCGTCTACATGACCGAGCCAACGAAGTACCTAATGGAGGTACTACTCACAGACTATATCGAACAGGCAGAGTCTGAGGGTAGGGTTCCACCGTACAGTAGGCAGGACCTCGCCCAGGCCCTCTACCACACAATAACCCTTAACTATGCTGACCATCCAACGGATATATCACCAGACACGAAATTAATGCTCTTCGATGCAGGACATGAGGTTGGTTCGGCTGTGGTTCACCTACACATTGGTAATGGCCTTTACAACATTATTTATACGGGTGACATGAAGTATGGCCCAACCAGGCTTTTGAACCCGGCCCATAATAAGTTCAAGAGGGCTGAGTTGCTCATCATGGAGAGTACGTATGGTGGTAAGGAGGATATTCAACCACCAAGGCAGGAGAGCGAACAGAAGCTTGTTGAGTTGGTTAAGCACACTGTTGAGCATGATGGTAAGGTGTTAATCCCCGTATTCAGTACGGGTAGGGCCCAGGAAATACTCCTGGTGCTTAATGAGGCCATTAATAATAAGCAATTGTCTAAGGTGCCCATTTACGTTGACGGCATGGTCCTCGAGACACTAAACGTACACTTAATGTTCCCTGACTACCTCAATAGGACCCTTAGGGAGTTGATTTATGATGGCGTGAATCCATTCCTCAGTGAGTATGTTAAGCCAATCGAGAGGGCTAGGGATCCTGAGAAGCGTAAGGAGCAGGTCATGGAGATACTACAGGGACCACCAGCCGTGATACTGGCTCCGCATGGCATGCTCAATGGAGGCCCAATAATGGATTACTTCGTGCATGCGGCCGAGGACGAGAGAAACATGTTACTATTTGTTTCTTACCAGGCCGAGAATACGATTGGTAGGAGAATTCAACAGGGTGAGAGGAAATTGACAGTTAGGTATTACTCAGATAGAGTTACGCTTGATATTAAGATGAAGGTTGATTCAATACCAGGGTTCTCGGGACATAGTGATAGGAGACAATTATTTAATTATGTTAGGAATATGGAACCTAAGCCACATAAGGTAATGCTTGTTCATGGCGAACCAGCCAAAATAATGAACCTAGCACTGGCACTTGAACTTCAGTTGAAGATGCCAACGGTATTCATGAATAATGGGGAGACCATTAGGCTTGTCTAGGGCTAGTCCTTCCATAAACAATAAACATTACTATCGCCAATATCACCACGACAATAGCAACCAGGACTAGAACCGCAACAGTGGGTTTTTGCGGTGGTTTATAATTAAGGGCTGTGATTACATACATTGCCGCGGACCACGTTAATGGCGATGTCGTCGGCAGCGGATAACCAAGCCTTGGGTCAATAGCCTCAGGCAATAAACCATACTGTGAATGCTTAACACACCAAGTAAGTATGTTCAACGCACCCGTGTGATTACCAACCTCCTCGTAATACATTGCCAGGAATAATGTGGTTATCAACCATGGAGGATCCGGCGCAGTACTATCATACAGGCTTGAGCCATAGTGATAATCATCACCTGGAAACCTGGCCAATCCGCCATTAACCATCAACACACGTATTACGGTATTAACAGTACTTACTGCCCTGGCACTGCGTGGATTTATCAATCCCATGGCTATCGGGAGTATTACTGATGAGTCGGGTATTCCATTAGGTGCGTAAGTAACCTGAGAACCACTACCTGTGTATATCACCGTCTTAGTAAGAGCTTGGGAATAGAAGTTCTTTGAGTAGAAGTATTTTTGTATGGTAGCGTTTAATTCATTAGCAATCCTCAGTATTTCGGTATTGTTTAGACCCAATGCCCTATATACCTGCGCTGCGGCGTATAGGCCTAGGTCATCAATTGCCTGGGTCCAGAAGTTATAGGCGTAGTTACTCTCCCATATGCTTAGGTCCTGTGGTATTAAACCATTATTCTCATTAATACCCTCTAATTCCCAATTCAATGACTTATTTATGCAGGGCATTACCTCCATTAGGAACGTCTTATTATGGGTATACTCATAGTACTGCCAAACACCGATTTGGAACAAGCCAATACTATCATACTCAGGTATTCCGAAGGTCTCATCTGGAACCCCAGTCCAGAAATTATACCGTGTGTACCAAGTACCACTTACGTTCTGTGCACTGCACATCCATAGCCAGTACTTCATTGCTGGTCCGTAATAACCAGCCGTTTGAAGCGCCATTGCTGCAAATGATGAGTCCCTAACCCAGGTATAGAAATAGACGGGTTCCGGCGATGCAATGAACTCCCCAGTAACTGGGTTTTGATCATCCATAATAAGGAGTAGACTGAGGTAGTACTCAGTAAGTAATGCACCGCTTAACCTCGGTCTCCTGGCCAGGCCTAACCAATTACTCACCTCATTATTGTTAATACTCATTAGCTCACTAATTGGCATAGTACTGGTGCTACCCAGGTTCAGCGCAACGTATGTGTAATTACCATGAATACTAAGTATAGTCCACCCACTCACGCTCTCAACATCAATCCCCCTGTTTGAGTATATACTGAGTTGCAGTGGTGACTTAATTACTAAGTATGTACTATTAATTACCTGGTAGTTGTACGTCCTTGGCATGAATACATTAATGGTAAGTGACGCATTTGATTTACTTATCATGACTACGGTAGTGTAATTAGGCGGTATGAATATTGATACCTCACCATTACTTCCCTTAATAATCACAGTATTATTAAGTTCAAGGTAAGCCTTGCTTGTGTTTCCTAGACCCATGATTGTGACGTTCATACTGAGTAATCCGTATTGGCCATAGAATATCTGTAGGATTGATGGCGGTCTTGAGGACTCCCCATTCAGTACTGGGCTTGGTATTGGATATTCCGTGGATATGTATATGCTCAGGTTCCTCCAATTACTAAGTAGTAGGTATGCTGGTGATGATGTATTTATTGGCATTTGAACAGTACTTTGTTCTTGAGTTAATGAAAGAATTATTATTGATATGCCGATTATCAATAATACTGCTCCAATGATCAGGAATATTGTTTTCCTAATCATTAATTAACTAACCACACGAAGCACTTTAATGCTTTACTTACAACTCACGTTAATTACATCATTAGGCGTATTATTTTTAATGCTGAGACTCACGTTAAATGAAGAAAGAAATATGCTGGCGTACCTACTTGGTATTGTATTAGCTGTGATCGCGTCATTTACCTGGGCAGTATCGCCAATACTCTATAGGGTCGGCGCAACGGATAGCGCCCTCGACGACTTAATATCAAACTCCCTAGGCGCCTTCATACTGGCTATGCCCTTCATATTACTTAAACCACCATTAAATGGTGGTGCGTGGCTTTATGGAACGCTCTTCGCCGTGCTCGGGCCCGTGTTTGGCACATACGTATTCCTAATTTCACTTAGATATGCTGATGTTGGTATTGCCAATGTGATATCGTATGCCTACGTAGTTATGCTACCAATAATCCTACTCGTGATTAGTCCATCATACCTAGTCTACACGTGGCCTGCCATATTGATAATGATTGGTTTATACCTAATAATGGGTTCTGGCAAGGGCACATTTTATGGATACTTCATGTCATTACTCTCAGCCATACTCTACGCCTTCTCCTTCCTAGCCCTTTATAGGGCCTATGACTATACGAACCCCTGGGGCATAATATTGATTAGGGGCATTACCCTAATGATCGGTGCATTACTACTGAAAATAGCCATTGAGGGCTTCAGAATTAGGGTCAGTAGTAAGGTTTTCCTCGGCGGATTAATTAGTTATGGCGTTGGTGGCCCACTCTACGTCTTATCAGTGGATTATGCAGGGATTGCCGTACCAACACTAATAACGGCATTATCACCCGTAATCACCGAGATCCTAGCAATAGTTAAGCTTAAGGAGAGACTGAATTTAAAATCATCACTAGGATTTGCAATAGTCATTATAGGCATAGTAATAGCCACATTAATCGGCGTGCAGGTTTAAAATACCCAACTGCGGTATTTAGTTCTGGTGATGATGGGTCGATGATATGGATGAACGATGATTTAGGAAGAGACGAGCTGATGAATAAATAATTCGATTGTAAATGAATAAAGAAATAAATTATGATTTTAACCCAAGGTATGTCGCATTATGGTAGTACAATACCAACCGCACCTGCAAAGGCTAGTATAAAGAATGCGAAGCCATCAATAATTGATATTACGCCAGCCACCTTGCCTATTACTGGTTTATTCATGTAATGGGCAGCCGCAAGTAATATTGTTATTATAGGTAATAGGCCGATAGCGAATGATAGCATCACAGCCCTTAACATAATAAGTTCCGCCGTTATTAACGCGAAGAATATGCCAGTGAACCAGAGGGCGTGGTTCATGGCCATTAAGTTCTTACCTACGATTAGACCGATACCCAGCATCCATAGCAGTAGTACGAATGCGGCGGCTACCGTTGCGCCGAATACATCGCCTTCCATTATCACAAAGGCCATGGCTATTGTCTCCATTAAAGCACCTGAGAGGAGCACGATACCGAAATCCCGCGGCTCATTCTTACCCACACCCATATTAACAAAGCCTATTACAAGGAGCATGACCGCGGCTTCCCAGAACAGAGTATTCAGAGCTGTCTGCGCCACGGAAACCATATTGATATACTTCAGTAGGGCATATTTTTAAATATTACCTTATATTTACTTATATCCACAGTAAAACCTTAAAATATATCAGTAAGATAAAATTTATAAAACTATTAATCAGTATAGTTACGTGAAGATATGAGCAGCTCTACATTTAATGAGTTCCTGAAACAAAGAAACCTACTATTAAACGCGGGTAGTTATGAAGAGGCTAGGTCGAACTTCAGGTGGCCACCACATGGTGAGTTTAACTGGGCTGTGGATTACTTCGATAAGTACCTAGCGGAGACCTCCACAAATCCAGCCCTTATTTACATAAATGATGAGTTATTCAAGTCAGGTGATTCAAGGATTCTCAGCTACCATGAACTTAGGGCTCGATCCAATAAATTAGCCAACGCACTTTCGGACCTTGGTATCGGCCGTGGGGATGTAATCATGGTTATGCTAAATAATAAGCCTGAGCTCTTCGAATCATTCCTAGCCCTCATGAAAACAGGTGCTGTAATTTCACCGGCAACCACCCTATTACTACCGTCGGATATTGAGGATAGGACATCAAGGGCTCACTTCAAGGCCATTATTGCAGATCCAGAGGTGGTTAGTAGGATTGATCAGATTAAGGGCAATCTCGAGAAGCTCGGCGTTAAGTACTTCATAACCCTTGGTAAGCCAGGGCCTGGATGGCTTGATTACTATGAATTAATCAGTGGCAGGTCAGAGAACTTCCAGGGAGTTAAGACCAAGTCAGATGATTTACTCCTGGTTTACTTCACATCAGGTACCACCGCTAAACCCAAGATGGTCATGCATACACAGTCAAGCTACCCAATTGGCCATCTAACAACCATGTACTGGGTTGGTGCTAAGCCGGGTTATAAGCATATGAACATATCAAGCCCAGGTTGGGCTAAGTGGGCTTGGTCAACATTCTTCGCAGCCTTCAATGCTGGCGCCACTACCGTGGTTTATGACTATAGTGGTAGGTTTAGTGCGGCTAATCACCTAAAGATACTTGAGAGTTACGGTATTGACACACTATGCGCGCCACCAACTGTCTGGCGTATGATAATTCTCGAGGATCTGACAAAGTATAACCTTGAGAAGATTAAGAGCTTCGTGAGCGCCGGCGAACCCCTCAATCCAGAGGTTATTGAGCGTGTTTATAAGGCGACTGGTAAGTACATACGTGATGGTTATGGACAGACAGAGACCACGCTAATGGTTGGTAACTTCCCAGGCATGAAGATTAAACTGGGCTCAATGGGTAAGCCGGCCCCTGGCTATGATATAGTCCTCGTTGATGAGGATGGAAACCCAGTCAGCGTTAATAAGGATGGGCACATAACAGTTAGGACAAGCCCAAGACCCATTGGCCTAATGATTGGTTATGATGATGAGAATAAGAATAAGGAGGTATTTAGGCTTGGCTTGTACTTCACGGGCGATGTGGCCTTCATGGATGAGGAGGGCTACCTATACTTCGTTGGCCGTGCAGATGACGTCTTCAAGTCAAGTGACTATAGGATTAGCCCATTCGAACTTGAGAGCGACTTATTGAAGCATCCAGCCGTTGCCGAGGCCGCCGTTGTACCAAGCCCTGACCCAATAAGGGGCTTCATACCGAAGGCATATATAGTCCTGAAGCCAGGCTATAAGCCAAGTAAGGACTTGGCTTACGATATCTTTAAGTTCATAAGGCTCAACATAGCCCCATACAAGAGACCCAGGGCTATTGAGTTCGTGTCCGAGTTACCCAAGACAATTAGCGGTAAGATTAGGCGTGTTGAGCTTAGGGGTATTGAACGTGAAAAGAGGAATAAGGGTGTTAGAAGTGAGAATGAGTACTTTGAGGATGACTTCCCCGATATAAAGCAATTGAAGGTGTAATACACATTATTAGTTTAAAATGATTTTTAAAATTACATTATATTATTTTCCTAATGTCCAGCACAATAAGGAGGATTAGCCTTGGAGTAGACTGGCTTGATTATGCAATGCTTGGTGGTGTTCCAAGAGGTAATTGGCTGTTAATAACTGGTGAGCCTGGTGTTGGTAAGTCAATACTCACAATACAAGCCGCTGGAGCCAATGTGGACGCTATGCCAGTGGTCTACGTAAGCACTGAGACCAAGTTCTTCGATGTTGTTAGACAAGCGAAGCAATTCAATATTGACCTGTCAGACGCTGTGAGTCTAGCTGATGTCCTCGCTGGTAAGGTCAAGGACATGAAGACGAACCTAGTTGTTATTGATCTATTCGGTCTAGCCAGGCAATACCGTGAGTTACTCAGGGCTAGTGAGGAGGAGGGTAAGTCGAGGGCTAAGTCGCCATTGAGTATGGAGGTGGTTATGGCCAGCATTGAGAAGGCTTACGAGACACTTGGGGTGAGTGAGGAGGGTAAGGTTACAAAGGATGTATTAGTAATCATTGACTCCCTGGCTCCCATGTGGGCCCACGCGCCTGCAATGGCTAGGTTAATAACATATAGGCTTAGGCAGAGACTATATCGCTCTAATGTCACGGTGATAATGACCAATCAATTCGCTCCAACCACCGGAATGACCTTTGGGTTCGGTGCTGAGCATATTGCGGATGCCATAATCCACATGTGGATTGAGCAGCCCGAGAAGAAGAAGGAGATTGAACGTTGGCTCATCATTAAGAAGGCTAGGTTAACAAATCACTATAGGAAGGCCATGAAGTATGAAATTGAGCCTGAAAATGGATTAACACTTATAGAGCCTAGTATTGAGGAATTGAGGAAGTGGTTTGATCAGTATGGAGGTAAACAAGAATCAAGCGAGGAATAGTGAGGGCTGTAGCGACAGGTTAATTAGAGCTATGGAGAGGTTTTTATGGACCTTAATAGGTAATGATAGTAAGGATGATGTGGTGACTGACCTTAAAATATGCGGAGATGCTGCTAGGCCATATCTAGATGTTGTTAATGGTAATGACCCTGGAAATACCCTATCAGCTGCGCTATCGTATTATCAATATGTTAAGCTCGTTAGAGGTGAGTTAAAGGTGAGTAGGGATTACTTGATTGGCATTGGTGATGATCCAAATGATCCAGGCGTAACCTATTCATTGATTATTGAAAATATGACCCGCGCATTAAGGGCCCAGGACTATGTAACAGCGGCCTTTCTGGCCGATCTAGCCTTCATAATTAGGTCGTATGCATTATGCCTAGGTAATAATGATAGGGATGTATGTGATTGGATCAAGAGGGCATTTACTGCAAGGGTTTTAATAATGAGAAGGACTAGCAACTATTAATGGGTCTGAACTTATAACCGTAATTAATTAATCCATAGGTACCATCCATCTTCACCATCCTAAACACAACCTCAACATCAATACCTGGGTTCAGCTTGTCAGGATCCATGCAATCCACTATCTGCCCAATAACCTTGACACCACCTAGATCCACAATACCCACTATCAATGGTTTCATCTTCTCAAACTCAACAGGTACTGAATAAAGTACTGTGAAGTTGATAAGTTTACCAGTGCTTGGTAATGGGTACGGCTTAAACTCCCTGGAACCGCACTCACATACTGCCCTTGGTGGGAAGTATACACGGCCGCACTTAACGCATTGAACACCCTCAAGCCTATAGTACTGGGGCATCCTCCTCCAGTACCTTGGTATGGATAATCTCTGGTCGACCATGTCAGCCCACCCTCCTGAGTACTATTGATGTCGATACCAAATCGAAGCCAGCCATATCCTGAACAATACCCAGCTCAGCCCTGCCCAGCGACTCAAAGGGCTTTACGTTCATGAGCTCCATAACCATTAAGGCCAACTCATACATTCCCGAGGCACCACCTGGGAATCCCATGGACTTAAGCCCACCACTGGCATTAATAACTAGTTTATTACCAACATCTAATGTACCCGCAGATAATAGCCTCGGTGTTTCACCAGGCCTTACCAGTCCCGTTGATTCCAACGCCAACATGCCAAGTATACTATACGTATCATGAACCTCGGCAAGACTTACATCGCTTATTGAGACATGCGCCATCCTAAGGGCCATATTTGCAGCATCCCTAACAGAGTACAACTCAGTGAGCGAGTCTCTCTGGCCTGTGTATGTTCCGTAGGCACCAACACCTATCCCATCAATCCTTATCACAGCATCACTCTTTAACGGCTTATTGCATAGAACAACCGCGGCTGAACCATCAACCGCAGGCGCCACGTCATAAAGCCTCAATGGATCAGCAACAACCTCTGATTCAAGAACGTCCTTAAGCGTTGCCTGTTTCTTCATATAGGCAAGTGGGTTCTTACTACCTCTCTCGTGCATTTTTATTGGCCATATTGCCAAGTCCTCATAATCATACCCATACTTAATCATGTACTCCTTCATAGCCATAGCCGCCTGGGCCGCGGGTGTTACCCCAAAGAAGCCCTCATACTCATAATCAGTGATTGTTGATAAAGCCTTATTCAGCTTCACGTTAATTACATCATGCATCTTCTCAACGCCGACAACCGCCACACAGTCATAAATACCCGCCTTAACCATGTTATAGGCCTCTAGAACTGCGATACCGCTCGATCCATCTCCACTCTCGATCCTAATTGCGGGTATCCTCCTTAAGCCAACGTAGTCCATTAAATATGCGCCCAAAACACTCTGGTCCTGAAGTACCTCAGAGAAGGCATTGGCTACGTATATTGCTCCAAGGTTTGCATTACCAACCTGGTCAAGGACCTTCAGGAAGGCTTCGGCAAATAATTCCTTAAGCCCCTTCTCATAGTGCCTACTTCCTGGTACTAGGGAGTGGGCTACGATGTATACTTCTGTCGTATTAAACACCAACAGTTGCCATAAATGTGAAGTTTTTAAATATTCCCTGAATATAGTCATTTAATGGTTGAGGAGGCAAGCCTTGAGGATTTATTTACAAGAATTGATAATGGCGAATTGAAGCTTCATGAATTAGATAAGTTCTTTAATGATTCGAACAAGGCAACCGAGGTTAGGAGGAGGTATATTGAGACAAGGATTGGTGTGAGCCTTGAGAGTCTTGGCAAAACAGTAATTGATTTCAACACAGTAGTTGGTAAGAATATTGAGAATACAATAGGGGCTGCCCAAATTCCTGTAGGCATTGCTGGTCCTTTACGTGTGATTGGTGATTACGCCAATGGGCTTTACTACATACCTTTGGCAACAACCGAGGGCGCCCTAGTAGCCTCTGTAAATAGGGGCACTAAGATAGTTACTGAGGCTGGTGGCGCAAGGAGTAAGGTCATTAATGATGGCATGACGAGAGCACCTGTCATAGCAGTACCGAGCGTCATTGATGCTGTTGAACTGGTTAATTGGATTAATGAACACTTCAATGAAATAAAGGGCGTGGCTGAATCAACCAGCAGGCATGCAAAGCTTGTTAGTATTCAACCATTCATTGTTGGTAATAATGTTTGGCTTAGGTTTAAGTTCACAACTAGCGATGCTATGGGTATGAATATGGTGACCATAGCCACAGACAAAGCCATTAAACACATACTCAGTAACTTCCCAAGGGCTCGCTTAGTTGCACTCAGTGGTAATATGTGTGTTGATAAGAAGGCAAATGCCGTGAATTTCCTGCTTGGTAGGGGTAAGACCGTGATTAGTGAGACGGTAATACCAAGGAGTACCCTTGAGAGGTGGGGCGTCACTGCTGAGGACGTTGCCGAGGTCAATAATAGGAAGAACTTACTCGGTTCAGCATTGGCTCATTCCTATGGATTTAATGCTCATTTCGCTAATATAATTGCGGCAATATTCATAGCCACTGGGCAGGATGTTGCTCAGGTTGTTGAATCTAGCATGGGTATCACTTGGATGGAGCCTCTCGACAATGGTGACCTATATGTATCAGTAACATTGCCAAGTCTTGAGGTTGGTACTGTTGGCGGTGGTACCGGACTGCCAACACAGAGAGAAACTCTTCAAATGCTTGGTGTATATGGTTCGGGTAACCCACCTGGAATTAATGCATTGAGGTTTGCTGAGATAGTGGCTGCTGCCGTACTTTCTGGTGAGGTTAACTTGATTCTTGCCTTAGCGAGGGATGAGCTTGCAAGGGCTCATGAAATGCTTGGTAGGGCTGGTAAGAGGAATAGTGTATGAGAATCTAAATGTTATAAATATATGTTTGTCTACATATTCCTACGTACTCTCTATAGTACATAAATTGAAATGATAAGGCTTATAAAGAGTTGCATTTAATAAGTTACTTTGGGGATTAGTTTGGTAATTTATGTTTCTCCCGATAAAAAGGTCGTTGAGAAGACGCTTCAAACCGAGCTTAAGCGGATAATGCTTAGTGAGTTGATAGACGGTGAAGTAATTATTGGCGCCGCTATCATTGATTCAAATGGCATCCCACTTATTTATCACATCCCAAACACCCTCACCGTTAAATCCCTTAAAAACCTCCTCTCCCTCATAGAGTTCGTCGATCATACCTCTAAAATCAATGATGACCTCCTCGGTCCATATCAATACCTCATTATTCGCTTCTCAAACTTCAAAATTGCCTTCTTCGAAATGGGTTCTAAGGGTTGGTTGATGGTTTTTGTTAACCCTGTTTGGCACGTTGAGAATGTGATGTCAAAGATTAAGCAGTTCATGCTTAAGGTTCAAAGGATGATTTAAAATAATTAAATTATTTAGGTAAAAATTGCCGCCTCAAATATATTAAGGGTATTCATCCAATCCTATTTTGAATGACGAGGATAGTGGGTAGTGTAAAAATACCTGAGATGGAGATTAAGGAGGAGGTTACATTAACTGCGTCAAATACTGCCGTGATCGTTGTTGACATGCAGAATGACTTCGTAAAGCCGAACGGTAAGTTATACGTACCAACTGCGCAGGCTACAATACCAGCAATAAGGAAGCTACTTATGAAGGCTAGAGATTCTAACGTACCAATAATATACACACAGGATTGGCACTTTAAGAATGACCCAGAGTTTAGGATTTGGGGTGAGCACTGCGTCATGGGTACGTGGGGCGCGGAAATTGTGGATGAACTTAAACCCGTGCCTGATGATATCATAATAAGGAAGCGCAGGTATGATGCGTTCTTCGGTACTGACCTTGACTATGTGCTTAGGCATGTAGTTCATGCAATGAACCTAGTAATAGTCGGTACTGTGGCCAATATATGCGTACTACACACTGCAGGTAGTGCTGCACTTAATTGGTATAATGTCGTTGTACCAATTGATGGAATATCCGCATTAGATGAATTCGATTATTACGCTGCTCTTAGGCAGGTCTCATTTCTATATAGGGGCATACTCACTAAGGTTGATGGAATTAGATTTGCATAGATTATGCATCCCTCTAATCCTAACTTTCTCAAATAGCTTTAATATGATTGTTTTTGTGATGGTAATTCACTTTGATTTTATGATTACATATTATGTATTACACTTTGAGAAAAATTTAAATATTGGTTAAGAATAGAAAAATTAATGGGTCAAGACTTTGATGTTAGGATTGAAGACCTGGTCAAAGTATTGCTTCATAGTGATTCTCACTGGATTGATTCTCTGAGAAGGATTGATTTTGGTGATAGGATGAAGATTGTCCATGAGGCCATAAATGCTGTTTTACCTGACTTTGTTGACTGTGTTAATAAGTCCTTGGATAGTGATGTACCTAGGCTGATGTATATTGGTTGCTTTGATATGGTGTGGCAGAGCATTGAAAATACGGCTAAGAACTATATCAGGGATTAAAATAGTGTGAAAGTTCTTTAAAACGGTAAGTAATTAGTTAATTAAGTTGAGTGAACGTAATCGTATTAGTGAGGATTGGCGTAGGGATGTCCTATTCATAGTTATTTCAATAGTTACGATAATAATTACAATAATAATACTGATAAAGTCAGGCCTAGCCACGTCTAGATATGAAATGCCTAGGTACCCATTCTACCTCATCGAATCTGAACTCATATACCTAACTCAATTAATACTCATTGGGATTAGACTTAGTATTATTTTTAATAGGGGCATGGGCTATAAAATAGAAACCACGGAATTAATCAAAATAGCTGCAGCCCAAACATTCACATCATTACTAATACCAGGTTTCTACATAGGTGGTGAGGCCGTGTCGATAGCCTACTTAACATATAAGGGGTTGCCAACGACCAGAGCCACTGAGGGTGTTGTGCTTCGTTATACTATCGATACAATAACACTGACGTCCATAATACTCGTGCTTTACCTATTTAATCTTGTGACGGTACCGATAATAGCACTCATAGTGGCATTAATACTACTTATTGCCTATACTGTACTCTTCATAACAATAGTAAACGCAAGGCTGGGTGGATATATTGAACGTATATTTAGGTACATAAGTTTACGTATTAAGTTTGTAAGTAATTTCATATTAATAAATCAAAATGAAACTTATGGACTGAAATTCACGCCACTTGAGAACTTGGCACTTTTTATAATATCCATTACCCAATGGTTTCTGTCAGGTCTCAATGTAATGCTAATATTCTACGCATTCGGTGTTCACATTGGACTCACCACTGGGATTTTAATCTCATCGTCATATGTAATCCTTACATACGTATCAGTATTACCTGGATCAGCCGGCATTGGGGAACTCGCGAACCTATATGTACTAAATAGCCTCGGCCTAGGTAATTATTACTTAATTTATGATGTTTGGTTTAGGGCAATAACGTACATAGTGCCGCTGATTATACTAATGCCCGCATTCCTCAGTATATCCAGGAAGTTAACAATGATCAATACTAATCATAGGAGCTCTCGGTAGGTAATTCCGTGATCCTCGACGACGCACCTTTAATTATTGAATCAATAACCCTTATTGCGTTTTTCCTGGATAAGTAATGATTATCATTACCACAATACGGCGAATAAACACACTTAGGGCAACCATCAGTGCATGTACAATGAGTTAATACACCAAGTGATATCTTGAGTACTTCATTGATCCTCCTAGTGAGCATCTTAGCAGTGCCAGATCCACCGGGGTATGAGTCATAGATTATTATATGCCCTGTTGGATATGAAATACCGCCTAAGTCCGTAGGTCCCGCACCAATTACGTTCTCACCAACCATAATGATTATGTGCTCAGCGGCGTGATATGCCTTGCCCCTCTCAACAATATCCACATTCTCAAATGGACTGAAGGTTATGAATGGGGCATAAATGACTACACCCTTTGTCCTGAACTCATACGTGAACGGTTCACTAAATTCCCTCTTCTCCACAACCTCACCACTGCCAAACCTCTTAACCAAGTACCCATGAACGATTTCCCTAATCGTTAAATTAACGTATTGATAAGGCACAGAATTTATTAAACCATCCTCAATAATATCATCAATCTTGGGCTCTGAATTATAGAGAGCTGTGGTATAGAGATCATAATCACTTGGTAACTTCCTCACCTGGGCAACCCTATTTCTTAAATCAAGTCTATAAACCTCATAAACCCTACCGCCATGGAGATAGATGGCGCCGTCATGAAGCTCCCTCAATGCCATGGGCAACTCCCTATGACCCACGACTTTCTTGCCCTCAACAATCCTAATCACATCACCAATACCTCTAATACCGTGTATTGCCTTAACGGCATCACGACCTCTACCACTCACGACGTAGTAATTACCCCTAACCTCGACTAGGCCATCATTAACTAATGACTTAAGGATTTCTTCACAGTAAATATCCACAGAGCCGCTTCTCACGGGTCTTTCATAAACCATTAATAGGCAGTGCCTTCTTGCAATCTCATCATTTCTCCACTCAACATATAAATCCTCAGGTCTCCTCGTGTAGAATTCACGTGGGTTTGAACTATAGTAAGTACTCATTGGATCATCACCAAGAACCTGAACCACATAAGCCCTCTGACCTCTTCTACCAACCCTACCGCTCCTCTGCAGGTACTTCGAGTAGCTGGGTGGTATTGTTGCCATAACCGCAACATCAGCGTCACCAACATCAATACCCATTTCCAGGGTTGGCGTGGATAGTAATACTAGGTACCTGCCCTCCTTAAAGCCGTCCTCGACCTCATGCCTCTCCTCAATAGCGAGCCCAGCCCTATGAACCCTAACCCTATCACCAAACCCAGCCTTATCAACAAACCTCTTAATTAACTCAACGAACCTATGACTATCAGCAAAGACGAGGCACTTCATATCCCTCTTTATACATGTCCTAGCCAACTCTGCTGCCTCGGCAAGCCTACTCCTAGTTATTGGGCTTATTAGGACATGCCTAACTAAACCTCTCCTACCCTCAGGTCCTCTTATCAATGTAGCATTACCAACATCAAGCAATTCCCTGGCGAAGTCCAGTGGATTACCCACGGTTGCTGTGGAAACTACGAACTGCCAATTCCTCATGAACCTCCTCATTCTTTTAAGTACGTAATGAACATGTGCTCCAAAAACGCCATTATAAACATGGAAGTCATCCAGCACTACTACCTTATACTCATGAAGGAGCTCCCTAAATTTACTAACGTGAGATAGCGCCTCGCTAACCATGTCTGGGTTCGTAATGAGAATGCTTGGCGGTGAGGAGTAAATCCTAGACCTAGCATTACTGGGTGTATCGCCATCGTACGGCATTACTGATATATCAATCGCAGAGAGATATCGCTGCATCCTTAGTAATTGATCCCTGGCAAGGGCCTTTGTCGGGTACATTATTATTACCTTGATATCCTCCCTACTCATCATTGATATTAACGGCAGTAAAAACGCCTCTGTCTTACCAACACCCGTTCCAGCCATTATCACCGTATTATCACCATTAATAATAGCCTGATAAGCCTGCCACTGAAAATCATAGAGCCTATCAATACCAATACCCTTTAATCTATTTGTTAATTCCCTCGGTAAGTCCAGGGAATCTATGGAGGGTCCATAACTAGGCTCTGAGGGCTTGTCCTCATGTACATATAGAATAATCCTAGCCCTGTCACTACCTAGTTCGCCTATGAATTCATCCTCAAGCATGTACTTGGCAACCACAAGTCTGTCGTTCCTGATCATTGCACTAAGGCCATAGTTTACACTAGGAATTAATAACTTTGGGTGGATTTATGCGCATATGTTCGATTTCATCATTTGCCTTAAGCCTGAGCACCTTTGGCTCGATCATCATTAACTTATCCCAATGCCTAATTATCGGTCTCAACCTACTGCCACATCTAGGGCATTTCCTAATCTCGCCCTCAGTCTCAAAATCAACATAGCAATTAACGCACCTAAAAACACTGAAAGCCCTATACTCATCGAAATCCAGGGAGACAATGCTTGGAATTTCCGTAATAACTATGCCATCGATTACATTCGACAGCTCCTCAATGATCTCCCTCTTTAACGAAGCACTATCAAGCATTACCAGGAATTCCTTATTACCGTAAACTGACCTAACCCTGTCCCTAAACCGTAATAACCAGTCTTTATCAATAATGGCATCCTTAATGATTATCCCATACGGCTTAATCAACTGCGGATATGGCTTGTCGGGACTCAGTATTATGTAATTCACGGAATTATTACTAATCCTTTGATTAACGTGAACAACATCAATAAGGTCACTATTAATGCCAATGAAGTCATCCGTTAATACGCCATCCGCACCACCCGCCAACGCCGCCCTGATGAAGTCATTAATTGGCTCGGATATTGCTGAGCCATAGATGAGGACCCTAAGACCAACTTTCTTAGACCAAGCAACCGCACTGGCTAATGATATTAATTGCCTAAGCCTACTTAATAATTGCCTGAGTATATCGCCACTAATATTGTTCAATTCCACTATGGACTCAGGCGGCACTATTGGCGTGGCATCCCTAACATACTTAACAACTTCCAAACCCTCAAATAACCAGGAACCCGCGAACATACACCAAGGCAGTCCGCACCACTTAATGAATATCCTCACATTACGAGTACTAATAATGCATCATTATTAACCTTAGCTATTAATACTACGGCTTCAAACCAAGGGACCTAATCAATGAGACTGCGTAATCAACCATCTGGTTCAACCTATCCTCTGAGAATGCCTCGGCATAAATCCTCAACTTGGGCTCGGTACCGCTACCCCTGATTAGGATCCAGGAATTATCGCTAAAGACAACCTTAACACCATCAATGGTTATTACCTGCCTAATACTACCTATGTTATGAAGCCTCTCGACGATGACCTCCCTACTCCTAATGACAAAATCCTTACCATTATTAAGCGGTACATCAACCCTCCTATAGAATGACTTGCCATATTCCTTAATTATCTCATCAAATACGTTAACTAAGCTACCTTGCTCAGAGGCTATCATCGTTAGTAACGCCGCGGTGTATATGCCGTCCTTATCAGGCACATGCCACGAGTATGCCAAACCACTACTCTCCTCACCGGCAACCTCAGCATCGCCACTAATTAAGTGCTTAACTGAGTGCTTGAAGCCAACGGGAACCTCATAAACTCTAATCCCATACTTACTAGCTATTGAATCAACAATGTGTGTCGTTGATATTGCCCTAACAACACCCCTCCTAATAACGCCTCTCCTGACTAAGTGCTCAAGTACAATTGTTATCACGTTATTCGGGCTTAAGTAGCCATGGGTAGGATCAACAGCTGCTATCCTATCCGCGTCACAATCATGCGCAATACCAACATCATAACCCTTACCCACAACCTCCTGAATTGTATCATGTATATTCTCAGACTCTGGATTGGGGTTCCTACCTCCAAAGTTTGGGTCATAGTTATTATGAACCTCAACAACCTCCATACCCAACTCCCTAAGTATTCTAGCGGTGTAATTAATCGCCGTACCAAATAAGGGATCAACGACAACCCTCAACCTATTTCTCGGCTTAAACATTTTGAGAACATCGTTAATCACGTGATCCACGTATTGAGGACCCGGATCTACTAATTGAGGCTTCACAACCCTAATACTCGATACTGACCTAACAATATCCTGCCACTCCTGGCTATACAGCCTCTCTATTTCACTCGTATCCTCATCCGAAGCCGGCGACCCCTTACTCGTTATTACCTTAAAGCCATTATATATTGGTGGGTTGTGGCTAGCCGTGATCTGAATAATGAGATCAAAACCAAAGCGAGAACCATACCAAGCAACTACAGGAGTTGGCGTAGGCCTCTCTGTAATCATGGTGTCAACACCATACTCAGCAGCAACACTTGCAACTACATTTGCGTAATCCCTGGATTTTTTCCTAACATCATAACCAATGAGCAGTCTCCTTAACCCATACCTGCGTGACCAATAACGAAAGGTGGACTCAGCAAGTATTGCTACAAGCCCCTCATTAAAATCCCTATCAATCACACCACGCACACCATCAGTACCAAAGTGAAATGCCATTTTCATATTCATTTTATTTATGTTAAAGATAATTCTTTAAAAATTATCATTGTTTGCCAGCTAATGGCAGCATTAAGACCAACAGTGGGTACAAAGGTATACCACTTAATGGCTGGACCTGGCGATATAGCACCATATGTTTTAACACCTGGTGACCCTGATAGAGTGCCTAGAATCGCCAAGTATTGGGATTCTGCCCGTGCTGTGGCTGCGCATAGAGAGTATGTGACATACACGGGTATCTACAAGGGCGCGCCAATATCGGCCGTATCCACTGGGATTGGTGGACCAGCAGCGGCAATAGCCATTGAGGAGTTACTCACGCTTGGTGCTAACACCTTCATCAGGGTCGGAACCACAGGAGCATTACATGATTGGATTAGGATTGGTGACGTTATAATAAATACAGGGGCCGTTAGATTTGACGGAGCTAGCAACGCCTATGCAATGCCTGAATACCCGGCTATAGCTAGTTACGATGTCATACTAGCCCTGGTAACAGCCGCAGAAACGCTGGGCGTTAGGTATCACGTTGGCTTAACAGCATCAACCGCAGACTTCTATGTTGGGCAGGGCAGGCCAGGTTTTAAGGACTACCAGCCACCTTGGTCAAGAGATCTCGTTAATACCTTATCATCAATGAACGTACTCAACTTCGAGATGGAAGCCGCGACTATATACACCATAGCCAATATCCATGGAGCAAGAGCTGGGGGTATTATGGCTGCCATAGCAAATAGGAAAACCAATGAATTTGTACCAGACGCTGGAGTTGATGATGCTATTAGGGTGGCCAATGAAGCCATTAGGATACTATATGAGTGGGATGGCATTAAGGCAAACCTGGGGCTTAGGTACCTGACGATTAATGTGATTAGGGAATGGATGAAGAGGTGATTTGCATGGTACTGGAGGAGTTTGATGAGAAGAAGCTTGAGGAGTTGGCTAAGGGTTTACCTGAGTTTGGTAGGTTCGGTAAGGAGTTAGAGACTATAGGCGTGCTGCCAATACCATCTAGACTAAGGAGATACAGGTCCTATAACCTATTCATATTTTGGGCGATGGCATCCGCATCAGCCGCGACACCTCTTGCTGGTTACCTACTCTTTAACCTTGGTCTCAGAGGTATGCTAATAGCAATAACCCTCGCCTTCATACTTGGTGTAATACCAACACTACTATTCTCGGAAATGGGTAGGCAAATACCATTAACGGCACTTGTGATCGCCAGGAAGACCTTTGGTTATGGAACCGCGCAGGCCCTCTCATTGTTATACACAGTGATAAACATTGGTTGGTTTGCCCTGAACAATGCCGTAGGCTCAGAAATATTATCTGCGGTGACTCACACGCCGATTATGTATTGGTACATAATAATGGGCACAATACAGATATTCCTGGTAATACTTGGGTTTAAATGGCTGGAGTACTTCTACAGATACACCTCGATAATACTACTAATAAGTTACGCTGTACTAACATACTACTTAATAATTCATTACCACGTCTCATGGTCAACTCTCTGGTCAACAACATCAAGCGCAAACGCCCAATGGGGCGCTGCCATAGACTTAATGCTCGCCTTTGGAGCACTATCATGGGCTTATAAGACCTCAACAACGTCTAGATTCGCCAAGCCCTCTGGTAAAGTCAATATACTCTACGGTTTAGCTACGCCAATAGGCATCATAGTACCGATATACCTAATGGGTATATTGGGCTTCGCTGGGCAGTACTACGCCAATAATTGGAATATTGCAGCCATATCATTTCCACCATCAACGCCAGCATGGGTCTTAATAGCTGCCCTGGGTGCTTCGTTAGCGATAATACACACTAACGCAATGAACCTCTACCCATCAGCCATAGATTTACTTGTTGCAATAGACCCAGTGATAAGGAGGTTCAGAAATGAATTTAGGGCTAGGTTAACGCAGCCAGTGGCTATTTTGATACTGGGTATTGCGGCAATAATAGTCTCAATATGGATACTATCAATAATAGAGAGCTTCCTTAATTTCGTGGGTTTAACAATATTCCCGTTAACATTCATACTAATCTTTGATTGGTACTTAAGGTTGAAGAGGAATGTGCACACGCTGGATGATGTTAAGAGGTACTTCTACGATATACCGAGGGAGCCCCTGAGACATATTGGCATAGCTGCAATAGTATCCTTCATAATTGGTAGTGTATTAATGAATTACTTGCCAATTGCAATACCAACGACGTTCCCGAAGTACCTACCGCCTGAGTACACAGGAGCTCTAATAGGTGGTTTAGTGTACTTAATATTAATGTTACTAGCGATTAAGGTTAAGAAATTGTCATGGTTATTACCCTAGTATAACTTCATGTATCGTATTTCTTAAAATGCATATTAGTAATCATTCCAATTGCACATATTTAGTGAATAACATACCATAACTAGCCTTACCCATGGGTTTCATTTATTTTTCACGTAATAATGACGTGTAAACACCAATGAAACTGAATATTGCGGATATTATTAGCACTATCCTTAATCCTGTAATGAATGATTGATATACCGTGATATTACTCATCATTATACCCGTGAATAGATATAGACTTGCGTATCTGCCCAGGTAACTAACGAGTATGGCGCTCGCCACGGTAATACTCAGTAGTTGGCCCATGAAACGCATTGTGCCTAGAACACCCGAGGCAATTCCATACTTATCGGCCGTGACTGAGCTCATCACGGAATTCGTATTCGGTGCTGAAAAGAGGCCAAAGCCTATCCCAAGGACCATTAGGGAGAGGGCTACGTAAATCGCATACTTAATGTTGAGTAGTAGGAGCATTATGAATGCCACGCCTATTAAGCCCATACCTAATGCTGCTATTTCCCTGGAGCCATACTTATCTGAGAGCTTACCGCTAACTGGTGATAATGCAGCCATGAACACAGGTTCAGAGACTAGAATTAAACCTGCAATGAATGGGTTGTAACCAAGGACAACCTGTAGGTATAGCGAGAATAGGAATGGCACTGAGTATGTGCTTATGTAATTAAGTAGTGCTGTTATGTTACCTGCCATGAATGAAATATTCCTAGTGAATAAGCTTAAGTCAAGCATTGGATAATTAATTCTTCTCTCAGCGATTATGAATACCGTAAAGAACGCGAAACCAATAATTAATAGGTATAGGTAATATAACCAATCACTCACGGCCGATAATATTAAGTACATGACCACTAGAAGAATTGCTGTAGTGAATGTGATGACGCCTACGTAATCAATCCTAACAACACGCCTGGGTAATTCAATACTCTCCATTGAGAACCAGGATATTGCAAATCCAAGTACGGTTAGTATTGTCGTTATTATGAGAACGAACCTCCAACCAAGAAACTGCGTTATTAAGCCTCCGAAGAATGGGGCTGATGTTAAGCCTAGGTAAACAGCCATTGCATTTATGCCAAGGGCAAATCCTCGTTCGCCTTCAGGAAACACCTGGCTTACGATTGCTGCAGAACCTGGGGATAGTATTGATGAACCGAATCCCATAACTAACGACGCAATTATTAATGTGTATATGTTTGGCGCCAATGAACCAAGTAATGAACCAATTAGAAATAGTACAAAACCTAACTTAAACATTTTAACCTTGCCGTAAATATCACTTAATCTGCCTAGGGTTATCATCAATGTTGGTAATGGTATTAGGTAGATTATTGGGACATATATTAAGACATCCAATGGTGCATGGAAATATTTACCTAGTACGGGTGTTATGAAGGATAGTACTGTGGAATTGTATGGTGTTTGAAAGGCAGCTAATGATGTTGTGAATAATATTAATCTTTTTCTATTCCTACTCAATTTTATCATATTAATTAATTCATTTTTCAATATCGAATTATAAGCATTATTCCTCACTATACTTCATTTTAACAAAGGATACGTATGTTACTGGCTTCATACGAGGCGTATTGCCCTCCTTAGTAACAACGTAGAGTACCTGCGTAAGTCTCTCTTCAATTGGTATTACCATTATACCATCACTTGATAACTGCTCGAATAACCTAGGTGGTACCTTAGGAGCGGCGGCTGTGATCAATACCCTATCAAACGGTGCATACTTTGGCAGTCCTCTGGACCCATCACCAATAAACACATGAACATTATCTAAATAACCTAACCTAGCCAGACTTTGGACTGCATAAAGCGCAAGTCCTGGGTAATATTCAATCGTATATACTGTGCCCATCCTCTCCATTGCCTCAGCACACACAGCAGCATGATAACCAGTACCTGTACCAACCTCTAAGATCCTAAGCCCTGGCTTAAGCTCAAGTAATTCACACATCATTGCAACCATGTGAGGCGCAGATATTGTTTGACCATACATTATTTCCAATGGTGTATCCTCATAGGCATACAGCCTTAGGTAACTTGGCAGGAATTCCTCACGGGGTACATTAAGCATTGCCCTCTCGACCCTGTCACTCTTAATTATCCCCTCGTCCTTAAGTATGTTGATTAGTCTCCTCCTTGCTGACGCAAAATCAATCATTACAATTACTTACTTGCACTATCCTAAATAACTCTTCTCACTCAATAACCTAATCGCCATTATTGGGGAAACTCCATGCTTAGGTTCTTCGATAATGAAACCTTCATAGCCTTAAAACCAAGCCTTAACCTCACGCCCTCAAGCACATCAAGTGAGAATGAGTCATCAATAACACCATTAAGCGGCTCGACCTTAAGCGTGAGAATCCAACCATTGTAGGACTCCGCAAGGTTACGCTCTATGTAGAATGGCACACTATCAACCCTACCAACCTCAACATAATCACTACCAACAATGAAATCACTAGCTCTATATATCTGTGGCTCAGTGGGTGAACAACAGCCATGCCCGAGAATTATGATAATATCACCATACTTCTCCTTCATATTCCTAATCAATTCCTTAACATCATCCCCAAACTCAACACTAACATTCAACACATTCCCGTATGTGGATGTCTAACTTAAAAATTTTACTGATCATTTAATGGTTAAATTAATAAAATATATTCAATATATAACTGTGAATAATAATAAAATTTACGCTTTATTAATTTAAAACCATTCGTAATCGTGACTTGTTATTATTCCGTACCAAATTTACCCAAGTTATAGGAAGGAGTATTTAGGTAACATATTGTTTTGACGAAACGAAATTATTGATTACCACGCCATTAAGCTCTACATATTATATACGTTGTATATGATGCAATACCGGTTATGTAAGTGTTAGGTGGTGCATTCACATTATTTAATATAAGACCTGACTGTGAGAGACTCACTGTACCGCTTGACTGTGGAACTACAACAATATCCCACGTAGTATCGACCCAAATTATTTGAACAGTATCATAAAGACATGGATAATATGCAGTCATAGCATTATTTTCAAAGTCAATGTTAAACTGAGCATAAATATATGGAGACGACAGATTTGGTATATATACGGCAGCTGGCGTTTGATCTTCAAAGGAGTTTGGAAATGCCTCGTTATTAGCGCCATAGCCTATGCTAAACGTCCACGTAATATTAGACACTTGTATGTATGTATCATATAATACTGTGGACCCTGCAGGATTTTGCGAAGCACTAATGGTCTCACTACCACCAAGAGGAAGGTCTATTCCAACTGTGACAGATGGTACCTCCCCCAAATCTAAGCCAAGGAATACTTCGTAACTACTCGTACTACTTGTTGGCGGTGGATTCCACGAATTAGTGCTAAAAGCACCGGTTTGATCACCAACCAGGGCATCAGTTATACCCTCATTAAATAATTGATAACCGGAGTAATAGTCAATGGCACCAACCTGATAATCTACACGGCCACCATTATCATACATAGTTGTACTCTCTGTGTAGGCTTCGTATCCAAGGACATTAATAGGGAAATAATGAAGTCCGGTATTTGTTTCAGTAATAAGATTGTTCGCTACAAGGCAAGTATCCCAATAATATGTTCCATTACCATCCATGTAAGCCTCTATACCATAAGCACTATATGGACCTGAAGAGAACATAGGTACTGCCCATACTAACGTCCCATTACCACTCACGTATATTCCAGGCGCCGGATTTGTGTAACCGGCACCTTCGAATTTAGTATACTCAACATAACATGGGTCCTCCGTATCGATAACATTACTAGTTGTAACCATTGCTGCTGGTTTCATTATATTCGTTATGACCATTGGTAGTTGGTTTAAGTATACTGGGCCTATTACTAGTCCTCCAATCCCAACACGTCTAACTATGATTACCACCGGCTGGTGAGTATTAACCGGTATTATTGGATACGCTATTAGGTAATCATTGCTTGGTTTTCCTAAGTTAAGTAATAGCCTATTATTTGTGGTTACTGCCCATGAATAAGCTAACACAAACTCAACAACACCCTCATCACTTCCATTAGCATAAATGCCCACAACATCCCCCTTAGCGATAACACCAGCTAACTCATGAATAATAGGACTGGTTAAATTAATGGTTACTTTATTCATTGGACCACCAATGACGAGACTTGACTTAATCAAAGGCCAATCAATAATAATAACACTATCATTGGGTAGTTCAGCGAGTTGATTAAGACCTACAGACCTAATAAGCGACTGATTAATGCCAATATTGACTAACTTCTGAACCAGTGTTGATGTACCAACCACGTAGATTGGCATATTTAAACTTATTAGCGATGACCTGTTAACCATAGCATTGTCCACCTTACTCATAGTTTCACGCGGAGTAAAGAACCTTGGTGAGTATGTAACAAATATGGCTGCAATGGATATGCTCACGATTACTAAGACGATTATAAATAACAACCTGAATCTGGAACTCATAACCATCACTAAAGCATAGCTACACGATTTTTTTACTCCGGCTGTTCATAAAAAAGAATCGAGCAGAATTGAAAATCATTTTATATAAATCATTAATCATTATTGGACTTTAATCATAAAGCAATTAAATGCACTCGATAATATATCACTCATAATTACGATGCCCTTAGGGAACATCAGGATTCGCAAGATTACTTAGTGCTCACTTAATCATTATATGCTGTTCACTATTAAATAATATTCAATAAGATACCATAGTAATATTAAAAATATCTTATTAGTTATTAAGTAGAAAATTAAATAAAATCAGTTTTAATTCAAACTCGTTAATAGATACTTACTCATAACTTATCGATCTTCATCACAGTCCTCCAGTGCGGCCTATCAAGGCTACCCGTGGTATCGACATAGACCTGCTTAATCTCAAGGAACTCCTCAAGACCGTAGAGACCAAGCTCACGTCCAATACCGGACTGCTTATACCCGCCCCAGATGCCTTCTGTTGGTTGTGTGTAGGCATCGTTAATCCATACAGTACCTGCCTGAAGCTTCCTGGCTACCCTGAGGGCTTTTGCTGGGTCCTTGGTGAATATGGACGCTGTGAGTCCGTAAATCACGTTATTCGCTATCTCGATGGCCTCCTGTTCCGTTCTAAATGGTATGACCGCAATGACTGGGCCAAATATCTCCTCCTGAGCAAGCCTGCTCTTGGGATCAACGTTATCAAATATTACGGGACTTACGAAGTAGCCCTTGTCATAAATTCCACTGCTTAACTTGCCACCATCAAGAGCCACCTTAAAGCCTGCCTTCTTGCCAAAGTCTATGTAACCAAGCACCTTCTCCTCCTGAGACTTAGAGACCAGCGGACCCATGTCAGTATTATCATCAAGTGGATAACCAATAATCAATCCCCTAGCAACCTCAGCTAACCTATTAACCAGTTTTTCATGAACACCCTCGTGAACCAACACCCTACTTATTGCACCACAGGCTTGTCCAGTATTCCTGAGACCGCCAAATACTATTGCCCTAACGGTCTCCTCAATGTTCGCATCATCAAATACAAGAGCTGGGTTCTTACCGCCGAGCTCGAGTCCAATCCTCTTAACGCCAGCTGCTGCCTGCTGCATGATTAACTTACCCGTTGTTGTCTCACCAGTGAAACTTACATAATCAATCCTTTGATGCCTAACTAAGTCATTACCAACAGTTGCCCCAGGGCCATAAATGACGCTGACCACACCCTTAGGAAGCCCGGCCTTAGCTAATGCCCTATAGATCTCCATGGCGCTCATTGGTGTATAGCTGGCTGGTTTCCAAACTACCGTACAACCCGTAGCCAATGCCGGCGCTATTTTCCTAGCTGCCTGGGTCATTGGGAAATTCCATGGGGATACTGCGGCGACTACTCCAACTGGTTCCTTAAATATTAGTGATACATTACCATTACTGAGAACTATTGAATCACCATAGACCTTATCGGCAAGGCCAGCATAGAACTCGAAAATCTCAGCAGCGGCAAGCACGTGCGCCTTAGCCTGCCTAATTGGCATTCCATTCTCAAGAGCCACCGTAACAGCGATTCTCTCAGCCTCCTCTCTAATTATTTCGGAGGTCTTAAATAGTATCCTAACCCTCTGTCTATAGTTCGTGACCCAACCATACTTATCCTTGTCAAATACCTCCCTAGCTAGGTCAACTGCCCTGTTAAGGTCATCCGTGGATGCCTCCTCAATAATTGCTATTGTTTGATCAAACTGTGCGGGATTCTCCCTTGTGAATGTCTTACCCTTGCTTGAGGACACCTCTTCACCATCTATGAACAACTTGACCCTAACGGGTATTTCCAGGGTAAACTTCCCATAAGATACCGTAGGCATTAGACACTAGTGTATCCGCTTATTAATAAGTATTACTGATCTACTCTATTATTTAACAATGTATTGATTATTTATATAATATTTATCAAAATAGATTAATAAAATAATAATTAAGTCATTATTTACCATAACTACATTCAATAATATTCTCTGGAGACGCTGACGTATAATAATTGAACAATGTATCGGCTGGATTTCTCGATACTAATATCATGACTTCCTCATTACCATTTACTAGATTAATGAAAAAGTGTATTAAATGCTCGTCATTACCCCTGTAGATTCTTGCCGTTACACCTCTATACTCGCTTACAGAGAGTACATTATTAATTACATAATTAACTAATTGCCTAATACCGTCACAACTATTATTTATCATAAGCATTACTTGGTTTGGATTTAAATCCGAGACTCTTTTATACTCATTTCCGTGATAAACCCAAACTAATGACATTAAATCAAAACGTGATTAATAGTAATAAATGTTTAACGGGCATTAAGCATGAAATTAACTATGCCACTAATTAACGACCGCCTACTAACCACGCTTTGAGACTTGCTCATTATTGTGTTATACCTGGGCCACTTAAAGAATATTATGTAGTCTAATTCGTTAGGAACCACGGCGAAGCCCGAATCCCTTATGTACGGCCTACTCATTATTTTATTGAAGGTCTCCACATGGGCCTCGTAATACGTGTACCTATGAATAAGTATTGCGTAGTCCATACCATCCATTAAATAACTCTCCAATGCTGATAAACCCCTATGCACTGTCTTACTTGGATCTAGCACCTTGTGCGCTATTAAGTACTTATTATTAGTTATTATGAGAACATCAATTGGATTCTTAAACACTATGGTATTCATTATACCAAGGGATTTAACATTGATCCCAACATGCATGATCTTACCATTTAAATAATAATCAAGCTTCTTCATGTTAGATGCCAATAAGCGTGTTAGATCATCATATGGTTCTTCAATCACCTCCTTCGAGTGCGGTAGTCTCATTATCATTGGACTTGGGTAGATAACCTCTTCATCAATAATTAGATGCCCATCATCAAAGTCACACGCCAGGTCTAGGTTAATTTGGTCAGCAAGTGCCATCATTTGCGGTATTTCCACAAAACCATCATTATTTAGGGTAGCCACTTTATTGTTTATTAGGTCATGAATCATAGGATCAATTTCTGAGGACCAGTCAGTAATTATTACGGTACCCATTGGCGATATCTCAGCTTGAACACCCTCCATGAAACCATACTTAACCCATTTACAAAATACTGCCTTGGTGTCTGGGCTTAATTTCGATATTTTATTGATAAGTTTTATTAAATAATCATGATTTCCATAATCCGGAGTAATTAATTGATTAATTTCCTTTGTTGATTTACTCACTTTGTCAAATGGCATAATCAAGCCACGAGAGGCCAAAGTACTAATAAACCTTTCCCTTAAACATTAATTGATGATGACGGCTAAATTAATGATTGGATGATTAATTATGAGCCAACTGAAAATCAGTGGCGAGAAGACCTAATCATTGATCATATAAGTCCTGGTTCATCATCGGGAAAATAAACAAGCATTAAACTAAAATTTTAATGCATTATTAAGACCCGTGTTACTAACAAAGGCATTAGACGACACACCGCGTAGGATCGTAAGCCTTAACCCATCAATAACGGAGTTCCTATTCATAATAGGCGCAGGTAATAGAGTAGTTGGCACTGATGTCTGGAGCTACAGGCCTAGAGAGGCCATGAGGACCATTAAAATAGGCTCATTTACCTCAGCGGATATTGAAGCAATTAAGAAACTGAACCCCGACTTAGTAATACTCTCATACCCAGTGCAACGGCAGCTGGTTGAACCAATGAGTAGTATTGCCTCCGTACTTGCGGTACCAATGCCCGTAAATTTAAATGCAGTAATGAGCTCCTTCGAGATGATAGGTAAGTTACTTGACCTAGATGAGGAGACGCATAGGATAATGGGCATATACATGGACTTACTAAGGTACTCCGTAGATTTAAGAGATACCTTAGTTGTTCTATCCCTAGGGGATTACGTGATACCTTGTGAATCATCATACATAGTATCAGCACTTGATAAGGTCGGTATTAAGTACGTCAAGGGCCTTAAATGTATTGAGCTAATCACTAATAGGGATGACGTTCTAAACATAGTTAATAGGACCAATCCCCAATTAGTGATTTATGAGGGGAAGACCAAGGTATATAGACCGCAGGAAACAAATTGGATAAGTAAACCAATGCTATACACACCAAATGACACACTTGCACACTTTGGACCGAGTTTTCCACTTGATATTCAGTTGCTAATTAATGCAATAAAGAACGGAGAAAAGACCGTAAGAGGCACATCAAGCATTGTTAGGCCAAGTTTATATGATCCCTGGTATAGAATATTTTTAACTTAGCCAATAGTTAATGGTTTCTATGAGAGACTCAGTTTTTTGGCGATGGGCAATTCTATTAAGTTATTGTTTCATTACGGCATCATCTCAGATGATCTGGCTTGAGTTCTCTGGAATAGCTGTTCCTCAAATGATCCTTATTTTCCACGTTAACCTACTGATGATTGGGCTCATGGTATCGATCTGGCCATTAATATCAATACCATTAGCACTCATTAGTGGAGTACTCGCTGATAGGCTTGGTTATAGATTCACTATATCATTAGGAGGCTCAATAATCGCATTATTCTCATGGTTAAGGCTTATTGCCGGTAAGGATTTCACACTATTATTACTATTTCAGAGCTTAGCTGGTATAGGTCAAACATTCATTTACGATAGTGTCACTAAGCTCGTGGGTGAACTGTTCCCAATAAATGAACAGGCCTTGGCTAATGGCGTAGGCGCTATGAGTGAAATCTTAGGAATGGCACTCGCATTGGTAATATCACCGTTATTAGTTCCAACACCATCATATAATTACCTTATGATAAACATAATAGTATACTCACTAATTTCTACGATATCACTCATAACCTTCATCATCATTGGCAAAACCACCTATGTGAATACGCATAGTGGTTATGAAATTAGCACTAATATATCTATGCGTGATATAATGAGCATTATGAGGATGCGAACCATAGTAATACTCATGATATTGTTCTTCGTAGGCACAGGGATCTTCGCAGCATTAACGCAATGGATAGAACCAATACTATACTCTAGAAACATTCCTCAGATATATAGTGATTTAGCGGGTATGGTTATGTTAATTAGTGGTTCCCTTGGAATGATATTAATACCATACATATATGGTAAACTTCACACAAGGAGTTTATTCACGATAAATACATCAATATTAACACTGCTACTAATCCTATTCTCAATAAGACTACAATACCCAATACTTTACTTCATAATTGCTGCCTTAATAGGATTCTTACTACTATCATTAGCACCACTAGGTCTTCAATTATCCCTCGAGATTGTTGGAACAAAAATAACAGGTACAACAACGGGGTTACTAGGCTTAATGTCCGAGGCGGGTGCGTTCCTCATGGTCATAATAATTGGCGAGATCTACAGCACCACGGAGTCACAGTTCAAAGGTAATCCATGGTTCATACCAATAATAGTAATGAGTTTACTATCCCTAGTACTTTCAATATTAAGTCTATTAATTGTCATAGACAGAGACCAATCATCTTTTAGGACCTGACCTAACATAATTCTTCCAGACCTCACCAGCAACCTTCCTACCTATCTTCGTCAAGTCATAGTAAATACCTCTACCACGTCTCTCGGGATTTCTTTGTTTAACCTTTAACCATGGTTTAACTGACGATGTCACCCTACCCTTAAGCGAACCCCTAAACTCCTGTAACAAGCCCAGCTGGACTAGGCGCTGAACAGCCTTCTCAACCTCATCCTCAGGCACTATTGGTCGCCAACCAGCCGCACCAAGTAATCTCCTGGCCAGCAGCCAGGGTGTGTCTGGCCCGTAGTGATATATGTGGGCTAATATCTTCTTCTCTAGATCCGTGAGCTGATCTATTACTGCGTTTATGTCATCTGGCATTTAAAAAATGGAATTAATAACTTATTTAAATCAATAACTCCAGGACTACCTATATTTTCTCCATGTACCCTTTATGACCCATACAGGCTCCTCCTCATGGAACGGCTCCATACCCTCAAATCTCATTTCATTGAGCACCTTCTCATTAACATCGATGCCAAGACCAGGTCTATTAGGCACCCTGTAATACCCATCCTCAATCCTAAAGGCGTTATTAACAAGGTCCTTCTTCCACTGGGGCCAAAAGTCATAGAAGCTCTCTTGAATTAATAGGTTATACGTGCTTGCATCAAATTGGAGTGTTGCGGCATGCTGAACGGGGCCAAAGGCATTATGTGGTGCTAATTCGATACCGTATGCCTCGGTTAACGCCCTAATCCTAGTCATACCAGTGAAGCCTAGGGCATTTGTTATGTCAGGCTGTAAGACATCGACTAACCCCCTCTCAAGAAGTTGTAATGCTTCCTCCACACTAATTATTCTCTCACCCACAGCAATCCTTACAGTGGGTGCGGCGGCTTTTATCTTAGCCAAACCCTCAAAATTTAGATCGGGATGAACAGGCTCCTCCACAAACAATGGATTGAACTCCTCCATGGCCTTAACCATTCTAACGGCAGTATTCACATCAAACCTACCATGAGTCTCAATAAGTATGTCCACGTACTTACCCACAGCCTCCCTGACAGCCCTGACACGCTCAACGGCCTCCTCAAGACCCTCCTCATCCATTTGGTCAAAGTATGGACCAAAAGGATCAAACTTCATGGCCTTAAAGCCCATGGAAACAACCTCCTTAGCTCTCTTAGCAAAGTCATCCGGTGTTACGCAATCACTATACCAACCGTTTGCGTAGGCCTTAATCTTATCATTAACCAAACCACCAATTAATTGATAAATTGGCGCACCAAGGTATTTACCCAGCAGGTCGTGTAGGGCAATATCAACGGCGCTATATGCCGTAGCCGCCTCAAATGAACGGCTAATGTAGAACTCGTGCTTATACCACTCCCTGAATAGGTACTCAATCCTGAATGGATCCTTACCAATCATGAACCTCCTAACCTCCTCAATGGCCTTAACAACCTGGTTGACCCTAAGTGTTGGTACTGCCTCCCCATGACCAACTTGTCCATCATTCGTGACGACTCTTATTATTATTGAGACGGAGGCCCATGGAGAGGCTTTTGCAGTTGCCAGGTCACTAACTGGGTATATTTCTATATCCTTAATTGTGACCATATAGTCCTGATAATGCCCCTATATTTAAGTTTGGTTTTGTAATAAAGATTTAAAGCGACTAATTGTAATGACACCTTAATGGATAGGGTGCAATTCATTGTATTAACGCTACTCACCCTGGCATCATTTATGACTGCATTGGATAGCACAATAGTTGTCCTTGCAATACCCGTAATGCTAACGGCATTACACACCGACTTATCAATACTTGTCTGGGTAATACTAATTTACATACTCGCTGTCACAATATTCTCAACACAGTTAGGAAAGCTCGGCGATCTAAGGGGTAGAGCCAAGATGTTCAATATAGGCGTAATACTGTTTGGTGTAGGTAGTGCATTATGTGGTTTATCAACCAATGCCATAGAGCTTATTGGATTCCGAACAGTACAGGCATTTGGAGGCTCGCTCATGTCTAGTAATACCATGGCCATAGCCAGTGATTACTTTAAGCCCGAGGAGAGAGGGTTCGTGTTTGGAACCACGTCAATGGGTTGGAACCTGGGTGCCGTGGCTGGTATACTGGCTGGCGGTATCATAACAACATTTATTGGTTGGAGGTGGATATTCTACATTAACGTGCCAATAGCCATAATCAGCTTCATAACGGGCTTAGCATACCTAAGGGACAGGGGTATTAGGGTTAGGCAGGAGTTTGATATATATGGCGCAATAACCCTTGGGCTATCCCTTGGTCTCCTATCGATGGCTGGTATAACCTACGCGGGCGTTGGCTATAACACTACCGTAGGTGTGATGATGTTGGTAGGCGTAGTCTTATTCCTGCTATTTATTTATATAGAGACCAAGACGAAGTCTCCATTAATAAGTCTGAGACTCTTCAGGATCAGGATGTTCACGCTATCAAGCTTCTCCTACTTCTTCCAGTACATGGCTAATAATGCAATACTATTCCTACTGATAATGTATTTACAGGGGGTTAGGGGGTTAAACCCATTCTACGCATCTATATGGCTAGTTCCTGGTTACCTACTTGGCTCAATAGCGGCGACATTCGGCGGTAAATTGGCGGATAGATCCGACGCCAGGGTAATAGCCTCAATCGGCCTCACACTTCAGGCCGTGGCATACGTATTATACGACATATTACTGACGCTAACAACACCGTTTTATTACATAACAATAATAGCATCAATAAGCGGCATTGGGGCTGGGATGTTCTTCGCAGCCAATGGTAAGATGGTGATGTTCGATGTACCGAGGGACATGTATGGAATAGCCTCGGGAACGAATAGAACCATCGGCAACATAGGCATATTACTCAGTTTCATAATTGCCATTGTAGTATCCTCAATGGCAATACCAAGAAGCATTGCCTTCCAAATATTCGTGGGATCATCAACACTAACACCAAGCCTAATGGCACCCTTCATAAACAGCCTACACATGGCATTTAGAGCATCCCTAGCCCTAATAGTAATTGCTATAACAACCTCCTGGAGTAGGACCAGGGTACCAATGACACAACAAAGAAAGATAGTAAATAAGCCATAAGTATTTTTAAGTGAGATCATCCATTATCCCCCATGATAGAGCAATTACCTAAGCCCTGGTTCGATCTTAATAAGTACAGGGAGGCCAGGTTGAGGGAGGCAATGTATGAAGCTGAGCTCGCCGAGTCATTCCTAAATCAGGGACTTATGATGAACGTAGCAGGTAGGGCATTCCAGGCATGGAAGACGCTAGAGCGGCGGCATATACTGTAGATAAGATATAATGAATTAAGGAAGTTATTCCCAGGTACAAAGAAATTAAGGGGTTTCAGAACGAGGATTGGAAAGGCTTACTGGATTGTAGCTGTTATGTCAACAACTGTGCTGAAAACAGTGGCCAGGTAATAGGCGATGACATTGACATATACACAAACATGGCACTATGATTGCATGAGCCCCAATACAATGGGCCAGATAAACAGGGCATACTAAGTCCATACCCAGATGATGAGTCTGCAGCCAAGGATACAAGGACATTAATAAGTAAGACTAGAGAACTTACGAAGAAGGCCGTTCAATAACCATCACGAAAAGCTTAAAATTCCTCAGGGAAACAAGTGTTTCGCCCCGGTAGCTCAGCCTGGTCGGAGCGCCCTGGGGCAATAGCCCCGTGCAAGCCTTGTAAGCGGGAGGTCCCGGGTTCAAATCCCGGCCGGGGCTCCACGTTCGTTGTCTCTCCATTATAGTACTCTATTATATTTAATTTAACTTCTTCTAAATGATGATAGCTGGAAGGGTACTTGCCCTTTTATTTTATAGCCTATGTGATATCCCTAGGAATAAACGCAGTAATAGAACGTGAAAAGGCCATAAAATATGAGGATAACTAACAAGTAGTGCGTTTAATTCGAAAAATATTTAAGTCACATTCTCTTTATTATCTTTTAATGGGATTAATTGATGAGGTAGGTAATGCCATGCTCTGGTCAGCTATAGCTAGCTTAGTATTAATTGCATTATCCTTTGCGTTCTCCATGGTTCCAGTCATTAAAGCCCTGCATGAGTATTCCACATTCACAGTCCTAATGGGCCTTGTCTCATTTATAATTGCTACATATGCAGCACTAATCTATATAGTTGGCTATGTGATTGAGATTATACTTAATAAATGTATAAGAGCATGTAGAAGATGCAAATAGTTCGAGTGCTTACTATGGTTTTTATTTACATTGACTCTTTAGTTTATTCTATTGATATTTCCCCCGCTGTGTCTATTCCGCACTTTATTATGTCCATCTTTGTGTTCATTAGACATATGAGTTGTCTCATGGTTAGTGGCCCGAGTGCCTCTATTTTGCTTAGTTCGGTTTTGCCTAGTCCGTACTCCTGGGCTACCTCCTTTAGGTCTTCTGGAGTTACGTAGTCAGGTAGTGTTATTGCCCCTAGCCTCAGTATGTCGAATAGTGGTGTGTCTATCTTCGATATTAGGTTAACCACGTCTGGGAGCAACGTAATTATTATCTTGGTCGACGGTATTGCCTGCATGTTATTCCTAAATGCGTGTATGGCGTTTATGAAGTCCATGGACCTAGGATCATCCTGACTGAGTAATCCCTCATCAATACCAATTACTAATGGCGCCATGCCCAGTAATTCCACTGCATCATTGAGTAGTTTTAGTGTTTCCATTGGTTTCAATTTTGCACTTTCAACAACCTCATCAGGACCCGCCTTTGCAAATGCCCTAAGTAATCCCTTTATGCTCATTCTCTTCAATTTCTCCTGAATCTCCCTAACCTCACGAATATTATCTGCAAATACCGTAGAGACTATCGCTGATAAATCCCTATCCCTAACCTCAGTCATGTCGGCATACATGAATATTCCATCACCAATGCCCTCAAGACTAAGGAGCAATGTCGTTTTTCCAGTACCTGCCCTACCAATTATCGCCATTAATTGGTAATCCTCATGAACCATACCCAACAACTTCTCCCTGGCAGCCCTCCATGACGGGCCAAGCAATCTTATACTCGAACCCCTATTAGGAACTAAGAACCTCTGCATCACCCACCACCTTTACCAGACCATAGTATGATGAACCAATTTTTAACCTGCGGGAACCACCATGCGCAAACACAAATCTACCTCTGTGAAACTTAATCACCTTAACCAGGAATTCCTCAGCCTCCTTAGTTGGTACATTGAGCCTACCCTCTATGTACTTAATAACATCACCAATATCCGCATAGCCAGACAGTGGATTTGCCAACTTCCTAATGCCTTCAATGACCAGCGTTAGTGGGTCGACATCCTCCCTGGGCGTTAATATGCTATTTACCCTATTCATCATTTCTCTATCCGTAAATATCACACTCCTACCCTGACCACTCTTAACAACCTTAGCCTTGCCAATATCCACTAGGTATTGAACAACATTATCAGGATCCTTAACCCACTTACCCAGGGTACTCATGTATGTTGTATACGCAACTCTAATGCCATCAATATCCTCCCTACCAAGCACAACTCCAATTACATACGCCAGATCCAACCTATCCACGGTATAGGTTATAATTCAGTATTAAATTATGCTATGCCTTATAATAAGTAATTATTATGTAGATAATACATGGGTATTGATATTAATAATCCTAAATGGCATTAATGGATTTGAGGAAATCAAGTACTAATTTCACAAATTCCCTGGGCCTATCGAGATAGGCAGGATGACCAGCACCATCAATTACCTCAACCCTAAAGCCAGCCCCCCTCATAGCCTCCATATTCTCCCTACCAGAGACCCTGTCCTTGCTTCCCCAGATGCCCATCACCGGGACCTTTATCCTGGATAGGTTGATGCTTGGCACCCTAACAGGCCCAACAACAATACCAGCAACCGCCGGATAATTCAATACTAAGTACCTAAGGACAGTCTCACCTCCCAAACTTGCACCAATAAGTATAGGTGCCTCGATATTCAATGCCTTAATTATTGAGTATAGGTGATTTGCATAATCATTTGGGTCGTTTATAGCGAAATGCGTGCTTCTTGATTTGGGTCCATATGGCATGTCTATGGCATATATCCTAAATCCAGGGAAATCATTTCCGCAGCAGTTAATCCAGTCATTAGCATTGAAGCTAAAGCCGTGTACCATGACCATTGGTTTACCATCACCATGCACTAAGTACCTCACCGACCTACCATTCACTCTCATCCAATTCTCGCTCACGGCAAAAACCTAGATCAACCTTTTATTTTACTTTCCCAGATCTCGCTAATCATTACCTTAATTTGTACCATTGTGTAATTCCTGATTAAGGTGGTCATAAGGTTTTTAAGTAAGTTCTTTGCTTACGTTAATTCGCATGAGATTTTGTCCTAGATGTGGAGGGTTGATGGTCCCCGTGAAGAAGGAGGGAAAGGTTTACCTGAGGTGTCAGAGGTGTGGTTATGAGGAGGAATTGAAGAGCAGTGATGCTAAGTCCTATGTTGATAAGAAGAGTGTTGAGAAGAAGGGTGCCGTAATAGTAGAGAGTTATGAGGAGAAGGAGCCTGGCGAGGAGGAGAAGGAGCTTAAGGAGGACTACGTTAAGCAGCTCCTTGATAATCTCTACGAGACGGAGAGTGAACAGGAGGAGGATTAGGATTAAAATGAAGTTACTTATTGTTTGTTAGGTAATAATGCGATACTCCGTAATTGACCTATTCGCAGGTGCGGGAGGATTCAGTAGAGGATTTCTTGATGCCGGCTTCGATGTAGTACTTGGTATTGAAATTGACATTAATGCCGCACGGACATATAGTTATAACTTCCCGGATGCCGTTATGCTCGTTGATGATATTAAGAATATTCGGGGTGAGGATGTAATTAAGTATATTGGTGATAAACCCGATGTTGTGATTGGTGGTAGTCCCTGCGAGGCATTTACTGAAACGAATCCCAGAAGGGCTAAGAACCCGCTCGATAGGCTTTATGTTGATGAACTGGGCAGGCTAACCCTTGAGTTCATTAGGCTTGTTGGTGAATTAAAGCCACAGGTTTTTGTTCTTGAGAATGTTGTCCATATAATGGATGGACCATTAAGGGATGCCTTAATCAATGAGTTCGCCAGGGTTGGTTATGAGAGGATATACTTCAATGTACTTCATGCGGAGGATTATGGAACGCCAAGTGTTAGGCGTAGGGTCTTCATTAGTAATATACCCATAAGACCTGAGAGGCTGGGTAGGGTGTTAACGGTGTGGGATGCCATTGGTGATTTACCAAGTCCTGGTGACCCAAGTATTCCTAACCATGAATATGTAACTATTAGTGATAGAAAGATTAGAGGAATAACAAGGCTTAATTGGGATGATGCTCTTTATAGATTCAGGGGTGCCACTGGCTCGTTTAGGAATTTCGTGAGACTTAATCCATGGAAGCCAGCCCCTACTGTCATGGGTAGCGTGCGTTTTGTACATCCCTTTGAGGATAGAGTACTGACTGTTAGGGAACAGGCAAGGCTAATGGGCTTTCCTGATGATCACATATTCTTTGGACCTAAGGACTCCCAATTTAACCAAATAGGTGAGGCTGTTCCACCACCGCTTGCCCTTGCAATTGCCGGGACTGTCCTTAAATACCTGGAGAGAAGTAACATTAGTGCTAATTTGCCTTTACCAACAATATAGTGATCCTTATAATTACTTTTGCCTTGTTAAACCACTATAAGCATTATAAATATTGTAAGGGTAAAGTATTAATACATCGATTTAATAATTATTATCAATGAAGACCACGGTCTCAATAATAAAGGCCGACATAGGTGGCTTACCTGGACACGCTTGGGTGCATCCAAAGATACTTGAATTCGCTGCTGAAAGACTAAAGGAGGAACAAAAGAGGGGCTTATTGATTGATTATTTTGTGTATAATGTTGGTGACGACATGTCATTACTCATGACTCACACGAAGGGTGAGAATAACCCTGATATTCATGGATTAGCTTGGTCAATATTTAAGGAGGCCACAGAAAACATCGCAAAGAAGGTTAAACTCTACGGTGCAGGCCAGGACCTACTTAAGGACACATTCAGTGGAAATGTCAGGGGTTTAGGTCCCCAGGTTGCCGAGATGGAGTTTGAGGAAAGACCCAGTGAACCTCTCGTGGTATTTGCTGCGGATAAGACCGAACCAGGCGCCTTCAATTTACCATTCTATAAAATATTTGCCGACCCATTTAACACGGCTGGGCTTGTTATTGACCCAGCAATGCATGAAGGGTTTAGATTCGAGATACTTGATGTATATGAAGGTAAGGTTTACCTACTTGATGCTCCCGAGAATAGTTATGATATACTAGGCCTAATAGGTACTCCAGGTAGATACATAATAAGAAGGATATATAGAAAGGCCGATTTTGTTCAGGCCTCTGTAACTAGTGTTGAAAGGCTGAATTTAATTGCAGGTCATTATGTAGGTAAGGATGATCCAGTAGCCATGGTTAGGGCGCAACATGGCTTACCAGCTGTTGGTGAGATCCTTGAGGCCTTTGCTTATCCGCATCTTGTTGAGGGTTGGATGAGGGGTAGCCATGTTGGTCCATTAATGCCCTCAAAGATGATAAGTATTGACCTGGAGAAGAGGATTGCCATGGGGCCTAAGATGACCAGGTTTGATGGGCCACCAAAGGTAATAGCTATTGGTTTCCAGGTTCATGACGGTTATCTAGAAGGACCTGTTGATTTATTTGATGACCCAGCCTTTGATTATAGCAGGCAGTTAGCTGCTCAGATAACGGATTACATAAGGAGAATGGGCCCAGTAATGCCCCATAGGTTACCGCCTGAGGAGATGGAGTACACGACATTACCACAAATACTCTCGAAGTTAAAGTCCGTGCCTGTTGATGAGTATGAGAAGAATAGGCTTCAATACATTCAATTCGTGTCATCACAGGTAGGACAATCAGTTACTGGTCCTAGTCACGATTAAACCTAATATTTCAATATTATTTATTAAATAATTAAAACCTACGAAAGATTACTTCTTATGACTCTAAGGGCATTTTCAAAGGTTATTTTCCTGATATCATTATCACCAAGTCCATACTCAACCAACTTACTTATTAACCTGGTAATCTCACCAATGTTTGATAAATCCTCGGGGGTCTTCTCGATTCCCAGGAAATCCGTCCCTATAGCAATTATGTCAGGTCCAAACCTCTCATGTATGTATAATACGTGTTTCACTAACGAGTCTGTATTTGGCCGTGGCCCTATTGTAGATGGTATCATGGTTATACCCACAACTCCGTGATTCCTACTAAGGAGTTCCAATACATCATCGTCAATATTCCTCAAATGCTTATGCACACCCTGTACATTGGCATGGCTTATTACTACTGGTTTTTTCGATATATTCAAAACATCAATCATTGTATTCCTACTGGCATGCGCTAAATCAATTATGACACCAAGCTCATTAGCTAGCCTAACTAGCTCCTCACCATCCATTGTCAATCCATAGTCCTTCCTCGTGAAACATGACGCACCATACCTATTATCAAAATTCCAGGTAATACCGAGCGCCCGAATACCAAGTCTATGAAGTAATAATAGGTCGTATGGATCATCAATCATGTCAGCACCCTCAACTGACATCAGTAATCCAATGAGATCACTATTCAGTATTTGCTCGACATCGGAATAACTCTCAATAATTCTAAACCTACTAAATCTTCTCGTTAGTACTAAGTATATTTTTATCATTTCGAATCCTATTAACTTCGATGCTGCTGGTGTGTAGGACTTTATCGACCGTGTCCCATAACCTGAGGATATTCTCTCACCAATCAATGGATTATACGTGTCATGTATCGGGAATACCGCACCAAATACTATCTTAACGTTACCCCTAATTAACTTAGGTATATCTGATTGCCTACCTGGGGCATCAATATCAAAGTCCTGAAACTCCTCCTCAAGCCTACCTGAATTCATTAAGTAATAGGCTATATCCTCATGAAGATCAATGACTGGATAATTAACCATAGCGCATTTACTAAGGCGATACTAATTAGGATTATTTGAACTTTACGGAAATCCTATACTGATTAATTACATCCTTAGCCCTCTCTCTTCTCTCATTATGCTCCTTCATGAACTCCCTAATCCTTTCAAACAACATCATCTTACACTCACCGCATAGTAACTTCCCAACCTTGCAATCTTCATAGATTTTCTTAACCCTCTCATCACTGTCCTGGAAAAGTAGATGATACTTATAAACAACGCAATTGTCCGGGTCACCACCATACTTACGTTGAAGCTCAGCCGTTGGTTGACCACCAGTTAGGGCATTCATTATCTTCCTCCTAACATCCCTTTCGCTATCAGTTACGTAAATTGCTGAGTCAGGGTTTGATGCGCTCATCTTGTCCTCACCAGTTAAACCGGGTATGAACTTGCTATATATCGTAGATGGTTTTGGATAACCTAATTCATCAGCCACATCCCTAGCCAACCTGAAGTATGGATCCTGATCTATAGCCGTTGGTATTAAAACGGGTACATTCTCACCATATAGCTCAGTTGGTAGGAACGCTACTGCTATTTCCAGGGTTGGGAAGAAGGCAGCACCGACATTAGTTGAATCCGTGAACCCAAAGGTGTGCTTAACAGTCGATAGAGTTAATTTCTTCCCAATCTTAATGGCTATTTTATATAAATACTTAATATCCTCACTGTCAATAATTATATGGAGCCTATCGGGCGTGAAACCAAGGGCTATTAGATCCAGGGCATTTTCGTACGCGTATTTATTGGTTTGTTCCAGGGCATATCCTTCCTTCACTAGGAACTTCTCATCATCCGTTAATTCGAAGAAATAATCAACATTGAACTTATCCACAAACCACTTACTTAGCATCCAGGGAACCAAGTGCCCAATATGAAGATCAGCGCTCGGTCCTCTACCATTGTATAGCGCCCATTTCAATCCATTTCTCTGTCTATTTAGGATTGATTGTAAATCCCTATGCGCGTAGAAGAAATTCCTCCTTATTAGGTAATGAACCTCACCAGTTAATTCACGCAATGTATTAATTTCATTGTCTGTTATTAATTGAACACCGAACTCATGGGCAAGCCTCATGTAGTCTACCTTACCCTTAACCTCCCAAGGCGTTACTGTATACTCATTCGCCAGATAGTAATCACCACGCCCATTAAAGAACTAACTAAATATAAGCATTATTGGTTATTTCTCTCCATTATCCCTTACATGATGCCTTAACTTCACCGTAACACCTCTACCAACACTCAGCACCTCTTCCTTAGATAGAACTAGCCTACCAACACCGAGTAATTCACCATCCTCCGAGTAAATAGCAACCTCATCACCGGGAACAGCATTCCTAACGTCAACGACGAATTTAGCCATGACACTCCTACCCTGCCTCACAAAGGGCGCCGCATCCCTACTCACAACAACAATCCTATCAATTAACCGCGCACCCTCGATCGTCGGTAATGGACGACCATCACTCGCCCTAATTGTGAAGACAAGCTTATTACCAAGGTATATTCTCCTCAAACCACCTGTCTTACCAACCTCAATTCTAAACTCACCACTTAATCTCTTTAATACATCAGGCCCGTAAATGTAAGATATAACTCCCCTAATTATGTCCTTAGTTAATTGATCCATCCCTCTGGACCTAAGGAATACCTTAATTTTAAGGTTTAATACGTATTAACATTGTGAGTTGGTATAACGACTTCATAAGCAAGTTAATAGAGTGCAGGGCATGTCCAAGACTAGTAAGTTATAGGGAGAGAGTTAAGCCGCTGCCAAGATTCATGAATGATAGGTATTGGTTGAGACCAGTACCGCCATGGGGCGATCTAAATAATGCTCGTATAATGATTGTCGGATTGGCGCCTGCAGCGCATGGTGGTAATAGGACTGGGCGTATGTTCACTGGGGATAGTAGTGCCCAATTCCTATTTAGGGCCTTATACGAGGCTGGTCTATCTAATAAGCCCTATAGTATTTCCAGGAATGACGGTGTGACTTTGAAGTGCATATACATAACATCCGTCGTTAAGTGTGTACCGCCAAATAATAGGCCTAGTAATGAGGAGCTTCATACTTGCATAGGTAATTGGTTTAGGTATGAGCTTGAGCATGTTGGACCTCGGGCAATTATTGCGCTTGGGCATATCGCATTCCTCGGCATTAAATTAGCCCTAGGAATTAGGGCTGAGTTTAGGCATAGTGAGTATATTGACTTTAATGGTATTAGGATATTCATGAGTTACCATCCCAGTCCAAGAAATACTAATACGGGTAGATTAAGGATTCGTGATTTAGTGAATATTTTAAGGATGGCTATGGAATACTCTGGTTGTGAATCAACCTAGGTATTTACTTAACCACTTGTAAATTACCATTCTTTGTACCTCATTTGTACCCTCACCAATTTCCATTAATTTAGCATCTCTGTAAATCCTATTCAACTTACTATTGCTCCACACGCCATAAGCGCCCGTTAATTGTACGGCTCTTCGAATAATATCCATGCCTATGAGTACGGATGTTAACTTAGCTATTGATGCAAATGCGTAGTAGTCCTCATACTTACGATCAAAACGCGAGGCTGCGTCATACACAATAGATCTCATGGTCTCCATATACGCCATTATATCTGCTAACTGGAACTGAACCCACTCCAGATCACTTAATTGTTGATTAAATGCTCTCCTATTCTTAACCCATCCAAGGGCCTCTGTAAGTGCTGCCTCAGCAAGGCCCAGGGTAACTGAGGCCACGGCAATCCTTCCCAGGTTTAACGCCTCCATTGCTATCCTGAACCCTTCATTAGGCTTACCAACAATATCATCATCACCAACTACACAATCATTAAAAGTAAGCTCAGAAGTGCCTGTTCCTCTTATGCCCATGACATATATTGGGCTTGCCTCAATGCACTTATTCCTCCTTAATAGGAATGCCGTTACTGCCTTATGCCTAGCCTCCTTAGGACCAGTTCTCGTGAATACTATGTACACGTCAGCATAAAGCCCCTGGGTTATCCACATCTTCTTCCCATTTATTACCCATTCACCACCCCTCCTCTCAGCCCTAGTCTCAATAGCAGCAGCATCACTACCACAACAAGGCTCACTAAGCGCAAATGAACCTATTAATTCACCCCTAGCTAACTTAGGAACTAACTCCTCCCTCATCTGTTTATTACCATACGTATAAAAAGCATCGGTTACCAGAAAACCCTGTACCTCGGTTAGTATTCCCATGGAACCGCTATATCTCGATATCACCTCGATAGATAATGCCGTACCTAATATATCCATGCCATAACCACCATACTCTCTCGGCATTACTGGTGCTAGTATCCCATTTTCACCCAACTCCCTAATTACTTCACGTGGATAATAATTCTCCCTATCAATTTTATCAGCAACAGGTTCTATGAATCTCTTGCTCAACTCATCAACTAATTCCATGAATCTTTCATGGTCCTTAGTTAATAGTGGGTGTTTTACCGATATCATAATTCTACCTCTGGTAATCCTCTTGTTAGTATTTTGTAAATGACCATCCTCTGAACTTCATTAGTACCCTCGGCAATCTCAAGGACCTTAGCATCCCTATAAGCCCTTTCCGAGAAGCTCTCCTTTGAATAACCAAAGCCACCAAGTATTTGAACGCCATCTCTCGCTATCTCAACAGCCATCTGGGCCGTGTATAGCTTAGCAATTGAAGCATAGAGCACGAATGATGGGTCCTTATTATCATAAAGCCAGGCAGCCTTATATGTTACTGTCCTACCAATCTCAAGCTTAGCCTTAATATCGGCTAACTGGAACTGAACCCATTCCCAATCAATCAATGGCTTTCCGAATGCAGTCCTGGTTTTAGCCCATTCAAGAGCCTCATCAAGTACACCTTGGGAAAGTCCAAGGGCTACGCCTGAGATACCTATTCTTGCAAGGTCCAATGTAACCATGGCTATCCTAAATCCCTCATTGACCTTGCCCAATACATCATCATCACCAACTACACAATCATTAAACTTAACCTCAGCCTCACCGGCACCCCTCATACCCATCATTTCCAACTTACTAACCTCAACGCAATCACTCCTCTTCACGAGGAATGCCGTTACTGCCTTATGCCTAGCCTCCTTAGGACCAGTCCTTGCGAAGAGTAGGTAAATGTCCGCATAGGCTCCTTGCGTGATCCAGATCTTTCTACCATTTATTACCCATTCACCACCCCTCCTCTCAGCCCTAGTCTCAATAGCAGCAGCATCACTACCACAACAAGGCTCACTAAGCGCGTACGATGCTACCCATTCACCGCTGGCAATCTTTGGTAGTATTTCCTCCCTCTGTCTATCAGTACCATACCTGAGTAACGCATATACTATGTTGTCATTTACTATCTCGGTAATGAAGCCGAGGGTTGGGCTATACCGGCTCAACTCCTCAACAACCACAACACTACCCCTAAGATCAATCCCGGGTCCACCATACTCAGGTGGTGCTGATGGCGTTAGAAAGCCCTGCTTACTAAGTTCTCTTATCAAATCTCTTGGGTAGTAGTCCTCTAGATCCATCTTCCTGGCTATGGGAACGATATACCTCTCAGCAAACTCCTTAACACTATTTCTAATGAGCTGATGCTCCTCCGTTAAAAAAGGATCTGGCATATAACTTAATAAAATAGTGTGCTAATAAATATTACTGTAGATCATTACCTTCTTACCCAAAAATATTATTAGTAATATTATGACAATTGAAATAATAAATAATGAAAAATACCAAGTAAATACGACTATGAATAAGCCCACATTTATACCTGCACTTTCAATTAATGATTTAAATCCATTAAGTATTGGCAATTTTATTATGACCCTTTCCACAATATATGATAGGTATATTATAAACAAGGATAGAAGTATAGGGTAGAACTTAAGTATGCCGATTAATGACGAATACAACACAATACTCACCATGAGAATTACAGTATAAGGTATTACTAATGCCTCAGGTATTAGAAAACCCATGTATGTCAATAATACAATATTTATTACGAATAAGTATTTATGATAAGTGGATCTATACGATACCACTACCATGGATATGGCATTAACCAATATACTAAGAAACGCTGTACTGGAACATTGTGCATATTGTGTTAATGTTAATTCAAGTATTAACCATATGATACTAATTAGGATATAGGAAATATAATTATTAAGCTTCATTATAATCACTAATAATTGTGACTAATTACCCAAATCAATATTTAGTAAAATAACCCTATCCCTATTACTCACGGTACTTAATGCCTTATTCAATTCGTCAATAGACGGCTCATCCCCCAAGGGAGACCTTATATATGCTATCTCAAGCAATTTATTATAATCTATGTATTTGCGAAAGTAATCTGGTATGTTCATAGTTACGTTATTAATATCACAACTCCTAATCATTTTAATCCTTATTTCACGTTCTAAATAGGGAATAATGACTTTACTCAATATTTTCTGCTCTACATGATCCTTACTCACAAGTACTACACTTACTTCACCGCAGCGTTGGGATAAATCGCTTATTGCCTGAAGGGCTTTATCGATAGGTCTCTCGTTATTTTGTGGTATTAATACCCTTGATGATGAATTCATTATGAATATTGGGCATGAGCCATAATCACTCCTATTAATCATCATTAACTCATTAACCCTGGCGCTCGTTAGCCAGTGTATTGTTGATGCAGATCGTTCATAATCATACACAGACAATGACTTAAAATCGCCTAGTCTACCCTCCATTAACGCCCCATACTCAGTATATCCATCAATCTCCACCTTACTAATTGCACTGCTAAGTTGTCTTGGCCTTATAACAACATTAACACCATTATTGAGAAGCAGGCTTTGGATTAATAAAAGCCTTAAGGGCTCCTCAAAATCAATAATCCCACCAATAATCTTAACCTCCCCAATCCACTTACCCGTTAATTTAACCATAAAATCACCATCATTAACCCTAATCTTTATAACACTGGATTGAATATGAGGCGGATGAATTAATGTAAGCCTTGCTTCCCATCGTAATGGTATCTTAGACAAAATCCTGATGCCAATTACCGTTGATGAACCTACCATTAATCCCACATTATCTTGACTAAAGGCTAGTTGTGAATATAATGCAGTGAGTATGGTTAGTAAGTACCATGATAATACATATGATGTAAATACTATAAATAGCGCCAGCCCGAAGTAAACCCCAAATAGGTTATTGGTCAATAACCCAAGATAAGTAATGCCAGATAGGGCGAGGTATATAATCAATAACTTATTGCTTGGTATTACGCGTATCATGATTTACGAAGCACCCTCTCCATAAGTGGAGTTGGTACCTGCTGAAGTAATTGCCTAATTATTATAGTACTATCAGCGCCAAGGGTTATTATTCTATGATTAAGCACATAAGGTGCTAATAATTTTACATCATCAGGTATCACGTAATCCCTACCATCCAATAAAGCCCAAGCCCTAACCAACTTACTTAGTATTTGTGCAGCTCTCGGACTCGCACCGAGCTTCACATCACGGGCATTCCTCGTAGCCCTTATCAAATTCACTATATATCTAATGATCGAATCATCGACATATATCGATCGCACTAACGCCTGCAAACTCTCAATATCCTCTTTACTCACTACGGTATTGATTGAGCTTATGCTACCAAGGTCTATGTTCTCAGTTATCTTAAACTCAATATCCTCACTTGGGTATCCCAGTTTTATTCTTATCATGAATCTGTCCAGTTGTGCTTCTGGTAGTGGGTATGTTCCCTCGAGTTCGACTGGATTCTGTGTGGCAACTACAATAAATGGTTGTGGAAGCTTAATGGTCTCGCCCTCAATTGTTACTTGGCCCTCCTGCATAGCCTCAAGCAATGCGGACTGAACCTTAGGAGGAGCCCTATTAACCTCATCAGCAAGGACTATATTTGCGAAAATCGGGCCGAACCTAACCTCGAAGTCTCCGATCTTAGGATTGAAAATGAGTGAACCAGTTATATCACTTGGCAATAAATCAGGAGTGAACTGTATACGACTGAAGGAGAGACCCAGGGCTTTAGCGAATGCCTTAACTAGAGTTGTCTTGGCTAAACCTGGATAACCCTCAATCAATGCATGACCACCTGCAACTAAGCACGCAAACAAAAGCTTCACCTCTTGCTCATAACCAATTACAGACTTAGAAACCTCCCCCATTAGCCTATCCATAATTTGCTTTGAATCAACCGTTCTCATCACTATTTACCTAAAGATAATTCAGCATGGATTAAATTTTAAACTCAGCGCGCCTTTACATGGCTTAGTAATATATATATTAAGTAACCAATAAACCAGGGTAGTACAAGTATTAAGCCGATAATTACTGAGGACGCTAAATTACTAAGGCTAATGCCCATTGATGGCTTAACATAAGAGGGTATTGGCATGAACATTATCCAACCATTACCGATAAACGACTCATCCCATAAAATATTTGATCCCGGGCTAAATACATAGGAATTATTACCACTACTAATACCGTAAAAGCCAAGAGCTACCCTCGTGGGTATGCCATAAATCCTTAAAGCTGTCATTGCGAACACCATAAAATCAATAATAGATCCCCTTCCAGTCTTGATTAGGTTCTCAGGACCTACGGAATACGTAATAAGCCTATACTTACCACTCGATAATACATAAAATACCCTATTAACAATATTCATTAAATTACTTGATTGTTTAATACCGAGTGTGTTCATAATAATTGAATTAGGAATTGAAACTCCAGTAGATCCTAAATACTCCATTACGTATAAGAAGCTATAACCATTACTACTGGTACTCATTAGTTTCCTGCAAACATACATTGTATAATTAGCCTCAGTAATTGGTGATTCTGCAACAACTATATCGCCTGGTTCAAGTAGCATTAATACTGTTTGAGGCGCCACGCTCACTATCGATACATTACTCACAAAGTATGTTATTGGTGGTTGTGTATTAACAATAACGGGTATTGGTATAACCCTTACAGGCTCATCAAATGTTACGTTTATATTGTATTCATTACAATCATACCCACTACTAAACCAAATAGTTAATGGTGGCCTTGAGGTATTAACCGTTATTAAAGATAATGTATTCATTAGCGTTCCATTGCTATACTCATTAAACACTAAATACCTTAGGTAAATAGGTATTTCTGATCGAGCAGTTGCCTCAAAGCTCGAATAATTACCTGGTGTTAATACCGTAGGTACTGATATCGATTCATAGGCAATAATAGGGGTAAAGTAACCTATGAACGACGAACGAATTATCACTCCATTGTATATCCCAATATACGTCAAATTACCCAGCCTAATTAAACCGGCAAACTCACCTTCATAAGCGCCCTGGGACGCCATTAAGTAACCCGTGAGGTTTCCATACGATAATCGATATACATTGACTGAGAAGGCACTACCAACATACGTTAAGGAAATATTAAGAGACATTGCTGATAAATTGCTCTGCATCGACTCAAGTAGCAAAAGCATTATTAGTAAGCTCATCATTTATTGCTCAGTAATGCTGATTAATAAATCATTAATACCCATGGCAATACTAATCCTAATTGTAGCATTGATTATTACCCCAGGTACCGTATTCAGTAATACCTACGTGGGTTTTTACAATATCATTAACTGGCCTGTACTTAGCGTTACCCTAATAAACGGTACATCTAAAAGCAATGGAATAATCATTGTAATATCACCAGGAGAATTATCAAATCAACCGTATGAGATCTTCTCTGGAATTGGCTTAATCAGTGATAATTACCTTCTGGTTGATGGTATTATATACACTAATGGTACAATAAGCATTGCAGAATTAACACCAATAAATGCATCAATAAGTTCAGGTAACGTTGGTAATGAAGTTACCGCAACGCCAGGCGTTAATATTACTATATATGGTACCTCTGATTATGTGGTGATTGGTCAACGAACATACCATGTAGGTCAAATGACAGAGAGATCATCAATTATGAGTAATAATGTTAGTGGTAATTTCATAATGAGTAATGGCAATATTAATAATGCTCAATCCACCGTTATGCATAGCGTGAATAAGAAAGGGGAAAGTAGCAATATAATTATGCATATTATCGTTAATTCTTCATTACTAACAACAGTGTTAATGATCACCCTATTAATATCACTACCTTTTCTTAGAATTCAGATACGTGATAATAAGGATTGCATTAACGATGCATTTATAAAGTTCGTAAAGAAACTCGGCGTTAGGGATCCCTCCTTAACCCATAGAGATCTTAGTAAATATTTACTAAGGAATAATTACCAGCTTAATGATACTGTTAATAGGGTGATTAATTATTATGAGATGGCTATTTATGGAAATAGACCAATTAAATGTGAGGAATTTAAGAGACTAGTTAAGGAGGTGCTCAATGCAGGGATTTATAGGAGGCATTGATGAGGCTGGCCGAGGACCAGTCATTGGACCCATGGTTATAGCAATAGTGGTTACTAATGATATGAATAAATTACGAGAAATTGGTGTTAAGGATTCAAAGGAACTAAGCCCTGAAAGCAGGTCTCGATTATTCATTATTCTTAAGTCAATCCTAAATTACATAGACTATGAAATCATTGAACCAGTGATAATTGATAGGTATGTGAATATGAATGCTCTGAACATTCTTGAAGTAGAGGTAACCATTAAATTGATTAATAAGGCGTTAAGTAATATTCAGGTTCATACTATTTATATTGACTCGCCGGATCCCAAGCCCGAGAGGTTTAGGGATATGATCATGGAGAGGGTCGGTGGTAATGTTAATGTGATCGCAATGAACAAAGCTGATAAGTTAATACCAGTAGTTTCTGCGGCAAGTATAGTGGCTAAGGTGGTTAGGGACTCAATAATTGAGAGGCTACATAGAGAATTTGGAGATTTTGGGAGCGGTTACCCTAGTGACCCAAGAACAATTGCCTTCCTTAAGAGGTGGATTGAGAAACATGGTGACCTACCACCAATAGTTAGAAGGAGTTGGTCGACCGCCAAGAAAATGCTTAGTAATCACTTAGATAAGTACTTATGAGGGCCATGGCTCATTAAATATAAATACCTAGGAAATTACTGGCTTTACGCATATGAGGATTAGCCTAATGATCACAATAATTGGATTAGTATTCATGGTTATTGGATTTGTGCTCCTATCAATAATCAATAATGTATTGCTCTCATCATCATTCTTCATAATAGGCTTTCTCCTAAATGTCCTGGGAATATTAATGATAAACAGGGATATTGAGAACCTACTCGTTAGACTTGAAATGGAAAGTAATAAGCCGAGCCCTGATGACATTAAGAGAAGGCCGCTCAAGAAACCAAAGAGATAATTCTTAATTTAAAGTATGAGAATGAAAAATAAAATCATTATATTAAGGAACACGGGCATTAGTTCTAGTAATTCTTATTTACTTACTGTATAAACATAGTGTAATTGGTGATCTTGTGAAGACGATCTTAATAACGAGTGGCACTAAGGGTGGTACTGGCAAGACAACAATAGCCGTGAATATGGCCGTTATCCTCGCCTATGAATTAAGGGGAAGATCTCAATACCCCACCGTGCTTATTGACCTAGGTTTAGATAGTGGAACCGCAACCATGTTATTGCTTGGTAACGTTGAAACACAGATGATGAATACCCTCGCTGATTACTTCATGGGCAAGATCCCTGATCCACTTTCCACATTATACGTAAAGACTTGGCAGATTGATAGTGATTTATTTAAGCTCGTCTTTACCGCATCCCTAAGTCCATATCCAGGTCAAGTTAGAATTGATAGATACCTCCTTAGGGGCTTGCTAAATGCCGTGGAGGCCATATCACCAATGTACGTCATAATCGATACACCAGCCCTTGGCCTATCCTACGATACTTTAATTACACTTCTTGAGGTTAGTACAAATGTAATCTTGGTGGCAATACCTGATCATAGTAGTTTAAGGTCCGTTAGCAATGTAGTTAATCTTATACGAGACGTGAAGGCTACCAATAAATTATTGAAACCCATACTAAACATGCTTAATATTAAGTACCCAGTGGATGCCTTGAGTGGTTATCCATGGACGAAACTTTTGAGGGACATAGTAGGTATCGAACCTCATGTAATTCCATATGATGAATTATTCCCAATAGTAAGGCAGGCATTAGAAATAGAGAGCTTGAAACTATCATTCTACGAATCATCAGCCCTTGACTCAATTTTTAAATACGTAGACTATTTAATGGAGACTATACCAACCAATTAATCCTAATATGGTACGCTTGACGATGGTGCAGACATGGCTCCAAATAAGCCACTCGCTATGAATGGCGACAACGCATAGAAGATAACCACCATCAGCGTTAACACAACCGCATGCCTAAATCCAAGTGATAACTCTCCCTCACCAAGCTTACCAGCTATTAACCCCATTATAAAGGAGTCTATGGTTATTGTAAATGAGAACGATGTAGCCAGTAAATTAATTAATGGACTAGACGTTGACCCACCTGCCGCAACACCACCAGGTCCGACCCTGGTCACTATCGCAACTACCGAGAATATTAAAACAACCAATGTAACTATTAGTATGATTGCACCTATGTATGGCACATATCTCAGCGGCCTCAGCCTAGCCCTCATATTCTCCTGGACGCTTACTATTGATGACGCAAAACTAGCGAGCATATCAAGAACCTGTGGCGATGCACCACCAAGGTCTATTGTTTCGGTGAGTAGGAACGTGAAGACCTTTGAGTAATAACTATGTAGTTTGGGCATTATTGATGATAGAACCTCCCTAATCGGAACACCATACCTAATCTGCTTAACCATCTTGTCTAGGTACTGATCAAAGGCACCATACTTCCTAGTATACCTCAGGGTCTCAAAGGTTTTTTCAGGCGTGAAACCACTCTTCCTTAATTCAGTCACATCCCTAAGGAATTCCGCGTACTCTCTATCAATCTCCCACCTCTCGCCAACAACCTTCATTGAGTAAATGGCAGTTGGTACAAAGGATAGGGCAAGAGTTAATCCAAAAACAATCGTGAAATCAAGAGGCACCGGTAAGCCGCGTATATAGATCCTATTGCCTAGATCCTTGTGGAATAATACCATATATTCAAGTGCGCCAAGTACGGCAGCTACGGCTATAGACACGCCAGCCCACTTATACGGCCTATAATCAGTATATGGCGATCTAAACGCCGAAACCTCACCAAGGTATATGAAGGCTATGGATATGGCAGGTACAATAAACAAGCCAAACATGTAGTTTGAGTTTATTGCCTGCATGAAGGCTGCGTACCTATTGCCAAACGGTGTTACGGCTTGTGCTAGATAAAGTACGTCAAGGCCTATTAGGAGTATTGCGGCAGATCCTATGTAGCTCTCCATGAGCATTCCCAGGAATTCAGCAGCCCTATTCATATGCTCTATGGCATTACTAACTATGTCATGTAATCTAGTATTTATGTAGTGGACAACATCACCGCCAGTCCTAACGGTAGTTATATAACCGCTAATGAACTCCCTAAGGGATCTACTCTCTAATGCTGATGATACGTTTGACAATGCCGTAAGTGGATCCTCACCAAAAACCTTAAACCTAATGTATGACCACCTAGCCACCTTACCCATGACCTCGAGGATCTTGGCCTCGGCAATTCTCTCCACAGCCCTAAATACGGAAAGCCCAGAGTTTGTTATTGCAGATACATAAGCAACAAAGAACGGTAATTCCGTATCGACCTTAAAGGCTAAGTCGCTCGATGTTATTCTTGGCATACTTATCATTATTTCATAGACAATAAGTGGCATGAATATGAGAACAATACCTATGACTATTAAGATAAGATCCCTAATCCCATATTGTGTTGAAAATAACAACTTCATTTTAAGCAGAATTAGGGCGTTATTTAGGTTCAGTATTATGAGGATTACGCCAAGTGGGGCCGTTATTACAAGCATTATTGTTGTTATGAATAAGACTCGGGCCAGGTACCGCTCAGGGCTTGTGAATGATAGTGATGATGCAAGGTTTTTCTCTAGCTTCTCGTAAATTCTCGTATTCTTTAGCCTTAGGATTAGTGGTCCCATTACCGATAATGCTAATTCGTCTAGGTCCACATTCTATTTTATAATTTCAACTTTATAAACTTACCTCTACATGAAGTAAAGCAGCGCACGAATAATTATATAAACGGCGAATGCAATAATGCCTAATGCCGAGATGAGCTTAATGGCAAAATCAACCCTGGAACCACCATAGACCTTACCAACATGTACAGCGTACGGAAACACAAAGACCCAAATAAGTATGGCAAGAAACAAACCAATGATACTAGAGATACCAAATATACTTATGAATGATAAACCTGCCGTAAGCCACCAAAACACTTGATAGGGATTGGTTAAGCCCATGGAAACTCCCATGAAGTAATTAAGGAATGGAGACCTATTACCACTAGTATTCCTGGGCGAGAAGGTGGATCTAAGTATTGACGCGGCTAAATACATCATAACGGCAAAACCAACGAAATAAAGGTAATACACGTAGTGACCCAAAATCCTGGAGAAGAAGTATGTTATTATCATTAAAATACCATCTGCGGACATAGCTCCAAGACCAACACTAGTTCCATGAATTGGCGAACGAGTTGCCTCAGCGGCAATTAATGCATTCATGGGACCAGGGGGAACTGCGAGGAAGAAACCAAATACCATTCCAAGTACAAAGTCATAGAACTGATGAAGCATTAATAATTCTCATTAGCACTTAAAATTAAAAATTTACGTATGAATTCTAAATTAAGAGGTGATGATGGACCCAACAGATGATGAAGAATATTTGCTAATATTTAGCAATTGAAGAAAATCAATAGTTTTTAATTAAATTATGCCGTGGTTCGCATGACCTTTGTCTTGGCTAAGTCATTGATCCTTGTGAAGTATATGGCAAATGGCCTATATGCCAGGTGTGACCATTTTGCGAAGGGTACCTCCAACACTAATAGTGGTGTTACGAAACCGAGATGCACCGTATACGCTATGTAAGTCTCTATGGGTAGACCCAGGTATTTAAACACATCAACAAGCACACCTGTGATCACCACGAGGTATAATAGGGTTAGGAAGAACCAATCCGTGGAGTGGGAGTACTGCCTCATTACTGCGTTCTTCCTTAAACGACCATAAATAGCATAGCCAGCGCCAACAAGCAATGCCGCTGATGCTATGTATCCACCGAGCCTTATCGGATTGTATATTGGGTAAAGGGTGTTTGTTTGGAATAGGTCCAGGAATACTATTACGAATACGAATATCGTTGCATATCCATAAACAATTAGTACATGCATTATCCAGTTTAAGGTATTTCTATTGCACTTCAACATCCTGACTTGCGTAAGGAAGTGAGGCACTACGGTCCTTATTAGCTCCCTTATATACGTTATGAAGGATATATCCCTAGCCGCAACTGTGAATCTATACATTCTATAAACATTGGTTAATAATAGGGCAGAAAGCACCACCAGTATTGCTATATCGCCCATCTCCACGATATGCAGCGGCAGGAAGGAATCTAGATCTACCCTTGTGAGGATGATTGGCCCATGTACGAAGTATACGCCGAGTACTGTAATAGCGAAGAGGAGGATTGTTGAGATGAACTCCACTACTTTTGACCTATAGAATCTCCTTGAGAAGCCTGTGAAATCATAACGTGTCGTTAAATACCTCCTAACAGCCATCATAAAACCAGCTGGATCTGCACCTCTTGGGCATGATTCTGTGCACTCACCGCAGTAGTAACACAGCCAGGGCTCAGTACTTGAAATTAGCTTATCCTCAAGACCAAGGATTGCGTACCTTATTATCTTCCTCGGAAATTCATGCCCCTCCTGGGCTAAGGGACAGGTTGCTGTACAGACGCCACAGCTATAGCAGGCAGATATATCAAATGCCCCAAGTTCCTTTAGCTCATCTATTAGTTTAGGATTTACCTTAGCCATGAGTCTCACCCCTCAATCTATACCTATAATAACCATCATCGGTCTTTTCAGTTGGTTCCACTAAGCCGTACTTAAACATGGTCATGAGATGCCAAAAGACTATATCCTCGGGCAATCCCGTCTTTGAGGAAATCTCCTTAACAGTTAGCTCCCCATCTCTTCTTAAGCAATTAACTATCTTACTTCTTATAGTTGTTATTTCCCTAACGTACTCCGTAAGTTCCTTAGGTGGTTGAATCCCTAATTCCCTCTTTAATTTATCCATTGAGAGTTCCCTCCTAGTCATGAGCACCACCTGCTGCCCTTATCATATCCTCAATCTGCACATTCCTGAGACCCCTAAGTTGAACGGCACCACTTGGACACACAGCCACACAGGCTCCACAACCTTTGCAAAGTACTTCGTTCACCCATGCCTTCTTACTGCCTGCATATTCCTTAATTACGATAGCGCCGTACGGACATTCACTCACACATAGCCCAGAACCCCTGCAACTATCTTGGTCGACAAAGGCAACGAAGGGTTCTAGCTCGGTATATCCCTTAAGGACCAGCGACATGACCTTTGCCGCAGCTGCTGATGCCGATGCCAAGGTCTCACCAACACCACGCGGTGCCTGTGCAGTACCCGCAATAAATATTCCACTCAGCATGGTCTCCACAGGCCTAAGCTTAGGATGAACCTCCTGGAGAAAACCATCGGTGCCCCTGGATATCTTCAATTTCTCTGCAATATTCACAGTACCGTCAGACGGCTCCATTCCCGTGACAAGAACCACTAAATCAACGGGCAGTTCTAATTCCATGTGCTCAGTTAGAACATCCTTAACCTTAACAATAGGCTTACCATTAATGTATGTGACCTGCGGCTCGCCCTCATCAACATCATACTTTATGATAACCTGTCCCTGCTTACTGGCCTCCTCAAATAATAACTCATTTATCCCGTAAGACCTAACATCCCTAACTACATGGTATATTTTGACATCCTTCAGGAACTCCTTAATGGCCACCGCGACGTCCAATGCAGCTATGCAGCAATACCTAGAGCAATACTCATTCGCCTTCTTACCATCTACCCTTCTCTGCCTACTCCCTACACAGTAGATAAAGGCTATGCTCCTCGGTCTCCTACCATTAATAACCACATCACCATACCTATTAATAATGCCCACCAATTCCTGCAATGTAATTACGCCAGGTAAGCCATACCCATACTCACTCTTTTCAGGCTTATACGGCTTAAATCCAGTGGCTACAACTATTGCGCCAACCTTTAGATGAACAATTTGTGGTTCCTGAGAGAGATCAATCTTATCACTCATCTTAGTACATAGGCCGCATTTATCACATAATGCCATGTCTATCGCCGGTATTTCAGGGTAAGTACCATTGAATGGAGGAAACATTATTGCAGTTCTTTCAGAGACCTCGTAACTGAACTCATCCCTGGCCTTCCTTGGGCATATCTTTCTAAGTTCCTCAACTTCTCGTCCATTAGGCTTGCCTCTGAAATAGCGTGGATTCACCTTAATGGTAACATCGAAGTTACCCACATAACCAGACACGTTCTCTACCTCGGCATTAGTATATATAGCTACATTACTCATCTTCCTAAGTCTCTCTATTAACTCCCTCACTACGTCAATAGCTGTTTTTTCATATGGAAATACCTTAACGTTGCCTATTTTGGCAGCATTACCGCCAAGAAATGGAGTACGTTCAACAAGGTATACCGTAAGTCCTGACTCAGCCAAATCCAATGCCGTCCTTAACCCAGCAATACCACCACCAATTACGAGCACTGAACGCTCACAATTCACCCTAATCCTGCTAAGAGGCTCAGCATGCCTTAAGTATGCTATAGCTGCCCTAACCTGCCTTATCGCCTTATTGGTGGCCTCTTCCTTATCGTTCTCATGAACCCACGAACACTCCTCCCTAACATCAACATGGTAATACATGTACGAGTTACCACCGGCTCTCGCTATTGCGGCCCTAAATGTTGCCTCATGAAGCCTTGGAGAACACGAAGCGACAACAACAGCATTTACCTTACCACTCCTTATATCATTCTCAATCAACTTCTGACCAGCCTCAGAGCACATAAACATAAAGTCCTTAGCAACAACTACACCCTTCTCCTTACGTACTTCATCAACAACCCTCTTTACATTAACAACGTCAGAAATATTACCACCGCAATGGCATACATATACACCAATCCTAATTTTATCACTTCTTTCCATTGCTAACCACCTCTACTGGTATCATCCTCTCCTGCTTAAGCGATTTTAGATAAGCCGCGCATCTTGCTGCGGCCGATGCCGCTTCTAGTATGGTATCAGGAATGTCCTTAGGACCTGTTGCGCAACCTGCCGCGAATATGCCTTCTATATTTGTCTGAGTAGGTGCTGATGGATCTACCCTTATAAATCCCAAGTCATCTACGGCTATTTTTGCTCCATGAATTATTGAGATAATACTATCATTACTTGGCAATAGGCCCACGGATAAAACCACCAAATCATGCTCTGCTGAATTCACCTTCCCATCATCGATATCTTCATAAACTACCCTAACATTACCACTTGGTAATTCCTCAATCTTAGCCACCCTACCACGCACGAACTTAACACCCATTGCCTTAGCCTTCTGGTAGAACTCCTCGAAACCCTTACCATAAGCCCTTATATCCATGCAGTAAATAGTCACATCAGCTAGCGGTAATGCACCAAGGATTAACTGAGCCTGCTTTATTGAGTACATACAACAAACCTGGGAGCACCTTGGGTTACCAACCGTCTTATCCCTAGAGCCAACACAAAGTACGTACCCAATACTACTTGGTTCCTTACCATCCGATGGCCTAAGCACTGAGTTAAATGGTCTCGTTGGCGATAATAACCTCTCCATCTGCATTGCGGTTATCACATTCGGGATCTTACCATAACCATACTGCTCCTTCCTTTCCGCAGGGAATAATCTATACCCAGTTGTTATTATTATTGCATGTGCCTTGATCTTATATATCGTAGGTTTTTGCGTGAAGTCAATGGCACCAGCAGGGCATTCTCTTTCGCACTGTCCACAGAATATGCAATTATCTATATCAATTACAGCCTTCTTCGGTACAGCAGTATCGAATGGAATATACGCAGCCTTTCTTCCCCTAAGGCCATAATCATACTCCTTAGGTAAGACCACAGGACAAACCTCCTCGCATGTACCACAGCCTGTGCATAATTCCTCATTAACGAATCTCGGCTTTCTTAATACAGTGATCTCGAAGTCACCTTTACCCTTAACATCAATCCTAGTAACCTCGGAGTATGTCCATAAATCTATGTTTGGATGATGAGCCACGGCAGCCATTTTAGGAGTTGAAATGCAACTTGCACAGTCAAGTGTCGGAAACACCTTACTCAGTAGGAACATCTTACCTCCTATCGTAGGTTCCCTCTCAACAAGTAATACCTTAAACCCCATCTCAGCTAAGTCAAGTGAGGCCTCCATACCGGCAATACCACCACCAATAACCACTACGTCATACTCGAAGGACCCTTGGATCAGCTCCGCCATCTCAAGGATCTTCTGTGATATATTACTTCTCATGTGTTTTCACCTTAATGGGCCCTAGTTCCATTAACCTGGAATAGAAGTCATTCACTAACCTAACGAAGGCCTCACCGCATACTGAACAAATAGCGGCCATCTTAACCCTCTCAGGCTCTATACCCCTGTCGCTCAATAACTCCTGGGCCTCCTTAACACGCCTAGCGGTTTTATCAGTGCAGTCAGTTAGGTATGGGCAATCTGTACCATCAGCAGCTACGAACACCCCATCAAAACCACTCTCGAGCGCCAGTAATATCCATTCGGGCCTTATCATTGACGAACATGGGACCTTAATCATCGTGGTCTGCGCAGGATAACTCAGGTGCATTAAACCAGCGGAGCATACTCCAGGGTCTGAGATTATGTTTGTTGTAAAAATAAGAATTTGTGGATTTGATTTTTTAAGAACCATCCCATATCACCCCACCCATTATTTCATTCTCTTTACGAATATTCTCCAGTAACCCGGTTCCTCTATTGTTCCTAGGTATACGTGACCCATCTTCCTAGCCCAGAGAGGTAGGTCTCTCTTCGTACCTGGATCTGATGAAAGAACCTCAAGTATACCCCCAATTGGTACCTCCGTTATTGCCTGCTTCGCAGTAAGTAAGGGGCCGGGGCATGACATACCCCTGGCATCCACAGTCTTGCTTGGCTTGAGCTTCCTAAGCTCCTCCGGACTTAATTCACCCTTTGTCTCACTCATGCCCATCACCTACACAAAGAGTGTTATGTCAGCCTCAGACATCTTATCTACCCACTCACCCGCACCTATTATGTCATCGACTAAGTCGACGAAATCCTCCTTCTTGGCATTCCATACGTTGGCTGCCGTCGAGCATACATAGATCTTTAGGTTGCCCGTCTTCTTAGCCTCCCTCAATAAATCAAACCATGACGGTAATCTCAATTCCTGCAATCTTCTAGCAACCTCAGAACTCAGGTTCTGAAATTCACTGAAGTTCGTGTTTCTCTGAATAACGTCCTTCCTAAATGCATATGCTCCCCATAACTGTAGGAATAATTCAACCTCCATACCCATGGCCACCGCACCAGAAACAAGCATAGCTAAACCAGTCAACCTATCCACACTGCCTGAGAACACGGAAACCGCCATCCTCTTCTGTTTACCACCCATACTATCACCAGTCTTTATTATATTCAAGTGAATAATAAACAGTATTTCACGTCAAATGTAGAACAACAAAAATATTTTAGTACTTAGTAATATAATTAAATCATAACGAGTCCATTTATAATTATGCATTTAAATTAACTTAACAAGGAATACGAATTCCCAACCTTGTTATTAATCCTCAATCAATTATCCTCCTAAACTCAATAGACGCCAACACAATAAACAACACAGCGAAAACCACTAAAGCCAATGCATCAATTGCCAATCCGTATGAGCTGCCGATTATCATAGTCTTCCTCAGGGCATCGACTACATATGTTAGTGGGTTTATAAGTACGATAACCCTGATCGGCACAGGCATGATGCTAATTGGGTATATGGCATTGCTCGCGAAGAATAGTGGTATTGTTATTGCCTGCCCAATTCCCATAAATCTCTCCCTGATCTTCATGTAAGTGGCGATCCATATGGAGAACACTGAAAATCCAATGAACGTAATCACCACTATGATCAATGAAAGTAGTAGATAAAATGGATTGGGCTCAATCTTAACACCTAGTGCTATGGCTATTGACGTTATTATTGCAAATTGGAATAAGGCCCTAATTATTGATGCAGAGGACCTGCCAAGTACAATGGACATTCGGGAGACAGACATTGTTAATAGCTTCTTCAAAATTCCGGACTCCCTTTCTCAAACTATTGTTAGGCCGTAGAATATGGATACGAAGGCCACGGATTGCATAAGATTGCATAATTACGTCAGGCGTTATAAATGCAACGTAGGGAATACCATTGGTGGGTAATGCCCTAACCCTAGCCATTACTGGGCCAAAGACAACAAGCCAAAGTATTGGCTGAATAGCCCTTGTGTAGAGCTCAGTCCTATAGTGTTTTATCCTACGTGCCTCAAGCACCATAAAAGCAAAAATAGCGTTAATAGAGTTACCCATACTCAACCCCTCATTACGGCCCTCCTAACAGCCCTTAATTCATTCACCTTACTCTTAACCTCACTGATTCTCCTACGTGCCTCATTGCCTGTCACTCCATAAACCTTTGAATAAATAAGTAGGTTCTCATAACCGGTTAAATCCATCCAAACACTGAATTCCTGGGGAACATAGCCAATAACCCTCCTAACCTTATCATCCTCCCTAACCACGTCATAACCCATCACATAGGCCAAACCTGTTGTTGGTCCTATCTGTGTCGTTTATATCCTCATTAATGTTGTCTTACCAGCATCATTAGGACCAAGTACTGCGAAGATCTCGCCATAATTCACATCTAATGAAACCCCATCAAGAGCTTTTACATTATTACTATAAATCTTAACTAAATCGTGTACCTCAATGATCTGCATATGAATCAATTACGTAAGGAATCACGTATCATTTAAATTACCTACTCTTAGTATTCGCATATTTGCAAGACTAAGCATTAATGTACTATCGTTATTAGCTTACAACTAGGAATAAATCTCTATAAAGCAGTATATCTATTTACAATAAAATAGAATAATATTTAATTATTATAATTTGTGATAAGAAAACTTATATATTTTTAAGTTATAACTATAACTATGCCTATGTTGAAAAATAAGGTTGTGATAATTACAGGGGCAGGCCAGGGAATAGGAAGAAGCATAGCCCTAAGATTAACAAGAGATGGTGCTATCGTTATTGCCACGGATATAACCGGCAAAGAAAATGAAACCCTCAACGAAATAAAGAGTCTAGGTGGTCAGGGAATGGCATTAAGGCTTGACGTAACTGACCTAAGGATGGCCGAGGACATAGCTAAGAAGGTCTATGATGCATATGGTCATATAGACATCCTTGTAAATAATGCTGGGATATACCCATTCAAGCCCTTCCTCGAGATGTCATTTGATGATTGGTATAAGGTAATTAACATAAACCTAAACGGTACATTCAACGTAACGAAAGCCGTAGTGCCCTACATGATTAAGCAGAAGTATGGCAGGATAATAAACATATCATCCATAGCAGGAAACGTCATGGGCTTCGCCGGATTAACGCATTATAGTGCGTCTAAGGCAGGAATTGTCGGCTTCACCAGAGCCCTAGCCCTTGAATTAGCCCGCTACGGAATAACAGTAAACGCCATAGCACCAGGTGCCGTTAAGACGCCAGGTGCGATGCAACCAGGCAGTGAGGAGCAGGTGAAGATGATGGAACAAATAATACCGGTGGGAAGATTGGCAGAACCCGAGGACATAGCATCTGTAGTCGCATTCCTGGCATCAGACGAGGCAAGTTATATCACGGGAGCCCTAATAATTGTTGATGGAGGCTGGACAATAACGTAAAAGCATAGGAAAATCTATTCCAAATATAAAAACAAAACACATAACCTTTCATTAATAACATATACGGCATAGCGTAACAATATTGAAAAGAACACGATTATAAATAATATTTTCGTTTCATTAATGAGCAATAAAAACTGGCGGGCCCGGTGGGATTCGAACCCACGACCTACGGGTTAAGAGCCCGCCGCTCTACCTGGCTGAGCTACGGGCCCTCATCTACGACTATTTTTCTCTGATTTAAAAGCATTTTTCTAAGGTCTTCGTAGTATTGCATATTTTTAATGCTGTGCTTAAATGATTAAACTGAGAATTATAGCTTGATGAGACCCGTCTTAATACTCATATTGATTGGTATTGCGGCCTTATCCATGAACTCATACGCGCAGGATTGGTATGTCGCTATAAATTCGAGTCAAGTCTCGGTTGTTGTTTCGCCGACGAACTCAACCTACATCCTCAATGTGATTGGTGAGGCAAGGTGTTGCGTGTATGTCGAGGTTTATGAATTAACCTATCAACCTCTTATTAATGAGCTGGCAAGCTTGGCTCAGAGGGGTGTTGAGGTTTACGTGGTTTTGTCAGGCAATGTATATGGCAGGATACCCGAGGAGGAATACTCAGCCGTTAATGAGTTAATTAATTCTGGTGCCCACGTTTCGTTTAATTACGGCTATGACTATGTACATAGTAAGGTCTTCGTTGTTGATAATGATACCGTGATAATAGGCTCAATAAACCCAACATACTACGGCTTTGAGAGGGACCTGGGTATTGACCTCGTGATTGGGAACTCAAGCATGGCCCAGGTCTTTGCAGGAATAATACTCACTGACTACCATAATGAATCAACCACGCAGATAAACTACCCAGGCATTGTGGTATCACCCATAAACTCAGGGGAATACCTAAAGGACCTACTCAGCCAGCCGGGAACTCTCTACATGGCTATGGAGGAGCTCTACCCATCCTCAGGCATGTACAGCCTAATCCTGACACACAGTGATAGGCTTGTACTCGTTGGACAGCACACTGAGAACGAGGAAGCAGTCAATGAGTTGGGCGCGGTGATGGTTAGTGACTTAACGGCAAAGGCAATAGTCGTTGGCAACTACGTGTACGTGGGCAGTGTAAACCTCGATTATAACTCATTAAATAGCAATAGGGAACTCGGAATAATAATCGAGAATCCACAGATAGCCCAGGAAATAATCACAATAATACAGCAATGGTATAACGAAAACAATACGCAAAACCAACAATCAACGCCACAAACAAACTACACAACATCAACACAAACCCTACTCCTACTAATACTAATCATACTAATTATATACATGCTAAGATACACATTAAGACCAAGAAGACGAAGAAAAATACCAAGGCTATAACCCCGAACAAAACGACCATAGAAAAACACTTTTAAACCGGAGAATGTGAAGACCATACAGCGGGGGTAGCTTAGCCCGGCTAGAGCGCCCTGGGGCGAAAGCCCCGCGTATGGCTCATAACCGGGAGGTCCCGGGTTCAAATCCCGGCCCCCGCACCAGTTTGATTAATAACTTGCTTGTTTGTTGGTTGTAATGTAGTATTTTACCTACCTTCTTCTTAGTTACTGTTCCTAAAGGGAGTTTCTTGTTGGTGACTTTGATATGAATTTGAGGTTGAATTGTAATGCTTGGGACCTTATATCAACACTATGTTGCCTTTGTTATTGTCTGTATTATTTCCTTTGTTTGTTCTATACTTTTCTGTATTCCCTGCCATGTTTCGAGCGGGACTCTTATTTTTTCATCCTTCCACTTATTGAGTACTTCATCTACGTACTTTTCAGCCCTCCTTAGGCAGTCTGGGCATAGGTAGTACTTGCCGAGTGGTATTACGTCGACTATCTCCCTATTCCTGTGGTTATTCATGTGGCACTCGAGCTCTATCCTCCTAACGCCATCCTCAAGCTCCTTGATAATATTCAACTCACTTAATTTTGAATGCACGGTCTCAACGAAGTCACTAATGTACCTTAACTCTGAGTAGTCCTCGGGTATGAATACGTTGGCTATATTAGCGATGCTCCTGACATCATCCTCAATAAACCAATCAACTACACTGAGCAGAAATGCCGCATTCATCATGCTATCTAACCTATTTATTAATTCCTCATTAATCCTAACTCTAGCTGCGGTGCTACCATCAGGGTTTAAAAACTCAATGTAGGGTTCCTTACCAGTCATAATCCTATAATCGCCCCAATCACTACTCTTACCACTCAATGACTCCTCGATACTTGACCACCAAACCCTATACTCACGCTGACCAACCCTAAACGAGATAACAAAGCCGTCAGTAAACATTGGTCTAGCCAGAATATCAACATTACCAACAATGTAATCCCTGGGAACTTTAATGGAAAGCCTATTCCTAAGTGAATCCCTAAGAATCCTTAACTCCTTAATAATCCCAACAACATCCCCAAGACTAACCTCGGTATAACTCATACGGTGATAAAGTGCTGAGGATATATTTAAATCTTCTTAGTATGCTCTAGATAAAAACTTTGTAGATCTCAATATAATAATGCATTAGTTCCCTTATAGAATGTAAAATGATATAGCAATAATTAGCTAGGATTCCTTGCCTAATGAGTGGAGAAAAAGGAAAAGTTTGATTAGGTTTTAGCCCACGATAGTGGGCCTGCCTAACTTTTTGCTATTGATTCTACTTTTTGCCTTTATTTAAAGATTTCTCTTGTGTTTTATCTGGAATAGCCCTATCCTTGGTCAGGGTGTATTATTTGCTAAATGTCAATTGAGTTCATTGAATCGACATTGTTAAATAGGTTTAGTCTTGATAAGCGCTGTGGACATAAAGGGATGCATTGAGAACGGACTTAGATGTTCGAGATATTTGGGACTTTTTGATTGTTTAATTGTTCATTTTTGGTTTCATGAGTTTGAGTTGACTGTTGAGTTCATTGTGGATAATAATGGATCACTCACTTCGTTAATAGTGGAGGGGCCGATATTTTATGGACCTGGTGATTATGCCCAGGTAAGGATTGAGGTTTATACTAGGTATTCACCATTATATGGCGATGCCGTGAGTGAACATACTAACTCTATACTTATTCGTGTAATGTGTAGCGGTAATAGGAGGGAAATGCTTATGCATTATGGTAATGAGGATTTCGTAAATAATCCATGCAAATACGCCGGTGAAGTAAAGAGAGCAGCAGATAAGCCTGGTGATGATATAACTCTAAGGTTAATTACTGAGATAATGAACAGGATGGGTATAATGAATTTCCTGGAACAATTAAATGAAATACTAACATGTCAGTAATTATATCATCATTGTGACCCCTAGAACGTATTATCCTGTTACCTCTTCCACAGCTTTCCTAATTCTCTCCACTCCCTCCTTAATTAATTTCTCATCCAACGCGAAGCTAAGCCTTACGTATTCCCTACCCATACTAGTCTCTGAGAATGCTGTTCCTGGCAGAACAACTACGCCGTAATTCTCTAATAACCAATCAGCGAATTTCTCAACATCCATGCCCAACTTATCAAGTATTTTCTTGATCCTTGGATACATATAGAAGGCACCAGTGCTTCTCCAAACCTCTATACCTGGTATCTTCCTTAACTCCTCATACATAACGTCCCTTCTCCTCCGGAATAACTCGACCATTGCTCCAGAACTCCTCCAGGATGCTTCATCCCTTAGAGCTTCAACACCAGCCTTCTGGGCAATGCTCGGTGGGCAACTATATGTGTTTGCTGCTAACTTCTTTATCGGATCAATAACCTCCTTACTAGCCACTAGATAACCTAGTCTCCAGCCAGTCATTGAGAATGTCTTACTAAAGCCATTTGTGTAAAGTACGTAACTTCTCCAATCAGGTTCAAGCTCTAAGATCCCCTTAAACATGCTTTGACCATAGACAAAGTTGTCGTATATCTCATCGACAATAACCAGTAATTTATAGTCCTTGGCGATCTCAAGGAGTTTCGAAATCTCCTCAGGCCTGAATATGGCACCTGTTGGATTATGCGGGTTATTTATCACAATGGCCTTAGTCCTTGGAGTTACTGAATTCTCTATGGTCTCCAGGTCAAGCCTAAACCCACTCTCTGGGTCAAATTTCATGGCGACATAAATAGGCTTACCACCGAAGAACTTAGTGAGTTCTGGATAGGCTGGGTATGTTGGGTCTGGTATTATTACCTCATCGCCCGGTCTTATATAAGCCGCTATAGCCAGGAAAATAGCTGTCTTAGTTCCGGTGGTTACAACAATCTCATCGGGCCTGACAACTGCGTGGTACCTATAGTTAAGGTAGTCTGCGATGGCTTCCCTAAGCTCCCTAATTCCCTCAGTCTCTGTATACCCAGTGAACCTTTCATCAAGAGCCTTTTTAGCCGCGTTTACTATATTATCAAATGTTGGTAAGTCAGGTTGGCCAATACCAAACGATATAACCTTGACACCCTTCCTCTCAGCCACTTCATGCGCCTTGGCTAAATACGTGAAGGCCTTCTCACCCTGTAATTCCCTAACTATATCCTTTAAGTAATCATTTACTGGATTCATCAGTATACGTTGTAATCACTTCTTAATAACTATTTTTCAACAAATAATCTACATCGCACTAATTATCACTATATAATTTGTGGATTTTAAAGGATAATACTAAGAATAAGTTCGATACTGTTCAATCACTCTAAAGGCTTTAATGACATGTCGTCCTCATAGGAAATCACACAGATAAACTCAGCCTCATCATTACCAATATTCTCAATTGCATGAGGTTCATAGGGTCTTGTAAAGAGGAAATCGCCAGGGCCTAATTCATAAATCCCTTCATTAGTTTTAACCCTAAGCCTACCCCTCAGTATAACGACGGCCTCAGTATACTTATGATTATGCAGGGGCATGATCCCATTAGCTTTAACTATGAACCTCCTAACTGCGTATTTAGATCCATGCTCCTTAGTTATTAACCACTGCACATAGAAGCCCCTTGTACCCTTAAGCAGTTTTGAGGCGTCCTCAAGAGGTACGTTATTCATATTACCAACAATCACAGATAAGATTTAGCAATAAAGTAATTAAGTAGTACTGTCACATTGGCACTCTCCGTATAAATGCATAGTATTTACTGTATTCTTGAACATTGTTTGTATACATATATCCATCGGAATTTTCGTTTGAGACGCTCCTCCTTATATTGTTCCTGTTAAACTTTATTCTAATCATACGAATATCGTATATTGGAGTTCTTTAAAAACCTTTCTACGAAAATAACACGTGCTCATTTATTCCCGTTTTATAAATTTAAACCTCTCGTAAATTAGTACTATTTTATTACCCTCTATGAGGAATTCAGCAGGTACTTTGGCACCATTTATTAATGCATAAAACCTGGCGTAATCCTTCCTTACCTCATCAGGCACCAATATTGTAGTCTCTTCTGTATACTTTGTTGAACTTCTCATTACTAGGTAATCTCCCTGTCTTTGTGTTGAGATTCTCACAGTACTTCCATAAGTTTCATAAACACCCTCAATCTTTTTAGTGATACTTTCTACCATGAATGGCCTTAATTCACTTGGGTCATGACCGAGTAACTTACTTAGTACATGGATGCCGATCATTGATAGAGAATAACCCTGGGCATTAGCCATTATGATAATCCCAATTCTATCGTTTGGTAAGTATGCTATATCCGCAGTATAGACACCAACATCACCGCTATGCTCAACAAACTTTCTTCCATGGAAATTCTGGCTTATTATTAATCCGTAGCCATACTTCTCGTCACCAATTATTTTCCAGGGCACATCAATGTAGCCACTCTCGGCTGTTTCAATTGATTTCTTACTCAATATCCTAACACCATTGAGCTCACCCCTATTTATGAACATCGACACGTACCTAGCCATATCAATAACATTACTCAGTAATCCACCATCAGCCGTTATACCAAACGGGAACCTACTTGGTATGTGTCTACCCTCCTTATCGATTATGTATGGGATTGCAACCTCGGGATCCTTGAGAACCTCCTCAGCCGTGAAGTACGTCCTAGTCATACCCAGTGGCTTTAATATCTTCTCCTTAACGAAGTCCTCGTAAGGCAAACCGCTAACTCTCTTGATTATTAGGCCTAAAATTACATAACCCTCATTAAGGTAGAAGAACCTCTCGCCAGGCTTCGCAACAGCCCAATCAGCCGCATTCCTCATGAATGCCAGTACATCCTCGGGTGTAGCCAGTGGCAACCAATTACTGTCAAGGCCAAGCGCACCATTTATGTAGGCCTCGGCATAGCCAAGTGCGGGTAATCCGCTGCTGTGGGTTAGTAGGTGGTGTATTTTGACTATGCCCATTGGGTTCAACTTAATTGGCACGTACTTATCAACAGGATCCTCGAGGCTTAACTTACCCTCCTCAACAAGCTTGAGTATTGCCAGTGCTGTGAAGGATTTCGTTATCGAACCGATACCGTAAATTGTTCGTGGAGTTGCAGGTAAGCCTTTCTCAATATCCCTAAAGCCAAAGCCCCTTGCATATATTAACTCATCATCCTTAATAATGCCAATGCTCAGACTTGGCAACCTCGACTCCCTAATTTTACCAAGTATAAACTCCTCAATCTCCCCGAAATCCATTAATAAGTCAGTAATCCCGAACTTAATTAACTCTATTGTGGTATTAACTCTCTGATATCACACATGATTTCCCTTATAATTCCGTATTTATAGTCATTACCTGTCTTAACAATGCCTATTGATTCCAGGTACTTAACGAGAGCTGCCGTCTCTGTTAATGCCATGTACTTATTCATTGGGTCGAGATCCACGTACTTCTTATCATCCATCCACTTGAGCATATTCGTTATCTCAAATATTGTTAATTCATTATTCCTCAATGTATTTACCACCTCGCAAAGCCTTGAGACTCTATGCATGATAAGTTCATTTATTCTATCATTAACGTTGCATATTTCACCCTCATGTCCTGGATATAGACACTTAAGATCCACTTTTCTAATCCTAATTAATGAGTTCAGGTAATCACGAAGTGGATTTCCTGGGTTTATTGGGGTTAAGCCTACATGAGTCGTTATTGTTGGCAATATTAAGTCACCCGTAAATGCGAGCTTATATTCATCAAGTATTATTGATATGTGACCAGGTGAATGCCCCGGCGTTAGTAGTACATGCATCCTCTCAATATATTCCTCCTCATTGTTAATGAGAACATCTGGATTTAATGCACTTAATCTCCTTCTACTTGACAGGCCACTAGTTACATTTCTGTAGAGCTCCATTTCGGCATTGGGAACTCCGTATTGCCCTAATAGCTCCAGGAATTCCTTGATGAATAAATCCCTATCAAGCATCTTCAGAACTTGCTCATAATCCCTCCTATGCATGACTATGCTCAGGCTAAGCCTGTTGCGTAGTTCATTGGCTAAACCAGTATGGTCAATATGCATGTGCGTAATAAATAACGTGCTTAACCTGCAATTTGATATTTTGCTTAGCTCGTTAATCAGTGGGTTAAGAAGTTCGGCGTTAGGGTATCCAGCATCAATCATTACGCATTCATTATCTCTCTTCACTATATATGAGAATACGTAGCCGGGTTCCATGGGCATGAATATCCTTAATTGATAAATAAGGCCACTAACCTTCTCGCTAAGCTCTATCACTGCCCTATGAAGGATTAATTGATTTTAAGTTATTCGCCGACAGTAAACATAACCGTAATCCTCATGAGCACGCCCAGTGAAGATACACTTGAAATCCTTACTTAATACATTAAGCAATTCCTTAACGGGTATACCCGTAATCCACCTGCGATACTCAAAGATCAACTCCCTGAATAACCTAACGTGTTCATAATCATTGAGTATGACGTCATACTCACAACCCTCACAATTCATCTTTAGAACATCAGTATGCACCCTAGTCTCATTAATAACCTCACCCAGTGCAATCAATCTGGCCCTGACCCCATTAATGCATATACCATCATTAGTTACAGGCCCGAAGTACGTAGCCATTATACTTCCTAGGTCCAGATCCATGGAAGCGCAGGTGGTTCCAGAGAGACTGCTAAGTGCTGCGTTGATGGGTATTACCTCATTGGTTAATCCATTCAATTCTACATTTCTAATAAGCTCCCTGAAAGCATTAGGATGTGGCTCAATAGCCACAACCCTGCCTGCACCTCTCATTATGAAGTAAATCGTTGTATCACCAATGAATGCTCCGACATCAATTACATCCTTGTCCCTAAAATCAACCACTCCATACCTATCATCATACATCGAGAGGTAATCGGTGAAATAACTCATTACCACCTTAATCACGCAATAAGAGATAATTTGGCATTTTCTGCCCAGTCCACTTTAATTAATTCGTAATAAATCGCCGCAGATTTTTGCCATATAATACTTACTTCTCCCATTTTCTCTTCTCTGTCTAATGACATCGATAATAGAAAGGCTCGGTATAGAGCACATACCAAGCTCAATGAGACATGGCAGGATCATGTACCAATTCACGCTATGGTTTGCGAGCAACCTAACCGTGGCTGACTACGCCCTTGGGCCAATACTATACATGCTTGGCCTACCAATACCCTGGCTAGTACTTGCCCTAGTGCTCGGTAACGTGCTTGGCAGCCTATTGGTTGGGCTATTGGCAGCCATGGGACCAACCTATGGCTATCCGCAGATAATGATTTCAAGGGCTGCCTATGGCAGGATCGGTAACCTACCCTTTGCGGTTGCGAATTGGATTAGTACGCTTGGTTGGTTCTCCGTGAATGCAATAATTGGTGGTTACATAATAAATTACATAGACCCAGCAATACCACTCTATGTGGCGATCCTCATAACTGTGCTAACCCAATTCATAATTGCGCTCTTTGGCTACGATATAATACACAGGTCCGAGTACATACTATCTATAATACTAGGCATAATGTTTGCAGTCTCCCTAGCACTAGCACTATCAAAGCCGTACCTATTAAGCACATACGTTAGAAGCACGTCGTTTAACCCATTTGACTTCGCAATAGCACTAGCGACGGTCTTCAGCTACATAATGTCGTGGGGTCCATACGCCAGTGATTATTCACGTTACCTTCCTGAAAACACCAGCAGGCTAAAGATAATAGCCTACGCGGCCTTGGGTGGTATATTGGCCAGCCTATGGAGTGAGGTCGTGGGCTTCGCCGTCAGTGCAGCGACTGGGAATACGAGTGGACTACCAACTGTGCTTGTTCAGTTCATGGGTAATTACGGGATTGTCTACGCCATAATAGCCGTTATAGCCTTATTCCTAGGCGCGCTGGCCGCTAACGTCCTTAACATATACACAAACTCCCTATCCGCCCTGGCGATATACAATAGGGCAAGGAGGTGGCAGGCCCTGATCGCTGGTGCAATAGTTGGCACGATAATGGCGGTACTCGGTGGGTTAAACTTCGTTGGTTACTACGAGGGCTTCCTACTATTCCTGGACTACTGGATAACGCCCTGGATAGGCATATTACTGGTCATGTTCTACGTAAATAAAATCAGGGATTGGAGGCTCGTGGAGAATGGGCCAAAGGCCATATGGAAGGCACTACTAGCCTACATAATTGGCCTATTAATCTCGGTACCATTCATGAACCTAAACGCCGTAACGGGAGGCTTAATACCCTTCACAGGCCCAGTAGCCAACGCCCTAGGCGGCGCCGACATAAGCTACTTCATATCATTCATTGCGACATCAATAATTTATTTATTATTTATGTCAGGAAAACAATAACATGAGATAAGCACTAAGGACTATTATTGAAATTATTACATCGTAAAAGTTACCCATTATTTAACAGTATGGGCATATCGTTATTTTTATTTTCCTTATCCTGGGATTTATGGCGTATGAAACCACTATTGTAAGCGCTATGGATGCCACTAGTATGGTGAGATACCAAATACTTACTATTGAGTAGTAGAAGGTTATTGCGAGTATCGCCATGCCAATGGCTATGGCTATCCTACCACTCCATCTAGTAAGCTTCAGGGCTCCTGCAGCTACGAGTATTAGGCTTAGTACGTAGTACAGGGAGTCGATGGCGTAGGCGTCCTCCATGGCATTATAGGTTAGTTCTAAGGGCTTAATATAACCACTAATGTAGGCTGCCATGTAGGCGAGTACTATGGTTAGTACTGCCACGACTGTGCTTAAGTAGAGTGCCTTGTGTGGGCTCTTGTACCTTGGATGTGTCTCAGCGAGCCATGTGGGTAGTAATCCGTCTCTCGCCATCCCATAGAGCATCCTAGCAGTTGCATTCAGTGTGGCTAGATAGCACCCAAATACACTGATCATTACACTTATTGCGAACAATAATAGGCCAGCTGTACCTAGGTAGTGTCTTATTAGGGTATAGACTGGGTTAGGTCCCATGCCCTCGGCTAGACTTACGAAGTTATTAATGGCGTTTTGCGTATAGCCTATGTTGAGTAGTATTGCGTAGGTGACTAGTATGTAGAGTATTCCCATGAATACCGTAGCCCATAGCGTGCTCGTAGGAACACTCTTCCTTGGATCCCTAACCTCCTCAGAAATTTGTGTACTCACCTCAAATCCCATGAAGTACGTTATTGCAAAGATTAAGCCGCCAGATAATGCCGTTAATATACCGGAGGGTGTCACTGCAAATGTACCTTGAACAGTAAATGGGAATAAGGATATCCTGCTTGTATTTGCTATAAATGAGAGTATTACGAATATCAATAAAACAGCTATTTCTATACTTGTTAGTGTCATTTCAGTCCTAACACTAGGCCTTACTCCAAGCACTGCAGGTATTAAGGCAAGTACAATGGGTATTGGTAGTAGGATTAGTGGGTTTATTACGTGGCCCGTTACTGCGTATATGCCCTCCGTACCGAGGTAGGCGAAGGCTATGGCCACTGAACCAACACCAACAATGCTATAGAACACTGCGTAGACTATGCCGTTTACGAAACCTGTCCTGGCATTTATTGTGTTTGTTACATAGGCGTAGAAACTGGCTGCGTGTGGGTATTTGCGGGCTAGTACGAATATTGAGTAGACGACGGCCAGCACACCCAATAACGTGAGTAGCATAGCCAATGGTGCCGCGGCATACGCACTACCCATTATTAGGGCTGCACCACCAGCTATACTATAGGCTGGCGCCTGACCGGCCAGTGAATTATATAGTGAGCCAAGGAAACCTGTGGCATTCCTCATCAACTCACTACTTCCCTGTCTTGCCATCAATAAACACGTCAGTACAATGTTCTTTTTATATTTAGTTAAACGTTTAATAACGTTGATTAACATGAAAAACAAAATAGTCAAAATAGTTAAGTTGATGCATAAGGAATATCGCAATAAGCATGGCTTATGACGAGTTAATCAATTTAATTAGGTGTAATGAGGAGTATGAGATATAGAACCATCCTTAAAATCCTCAGTGAGGAACCATAGATCCGATCTACCTCGCCACACGAATACTTTAAGGGAATGACATAAATAGGACGGAACTTAATCCATGTATTGAGAGATGAGGATTAAGGACATGTACGTAATAGGAGTCGCATCAGCCTCCTTCTTCATGAGCTACTTCTCCAGACTTGCCTGGAGTATCGTCTCGTCATATTCAACATTAAAGCCCACAATCATTGAGGATAGCATAGTCTTCTCACTATTCTTCATAGGCTACGTGACCGTCCAGATACCCGCCGGCATTATCTCAGATAGGATAAACCCAAAGTACGTCATTATAACATCATTAATCGGCCTAGCGGTATCATCCTTCGTGTCCGGTATTGCCAATGCCATGTGGGTTGAGTACGTGGCTAGTCTCCTTATGGGATTGAATGCTGGGTGGATTTACCCAGCAACTGTGAAGTTACTGACCATCAACTTCAGCGGCCCAGAATTGCCAATAGCCATGGGTTACTATAGTATTGCCTGGCCGTTGTCAATCGTGCTCGCCGGTGTTATCCTACCTGAAACCTGCATAGTCCTTGGTTGGAGGTGGAGTTACTACATTGTTGCCCTCGTCTCGATAATCATAGCCTTACTTTACATGCCCATTAATATTAAGGGCTATGGCGGTAATGCACGTAATGTATTAAACCTTAAGTTATTAAGGAATAGCGATGTCATTATTATTAGTCTTTCTGGTTTTCTATTCTTCATATCATACTGGACAATAACGCTATACGCCTACAAATACTTCCTATCGATAGGGCTTAACGACTACGTTGCTGGCTTCACCTACTCACTTCTTGCGTTATTGGGCATTCCATCAACATTAATCGCTGGTTACATAATTAGGGACTTGGGTGTTAGGAACACACTATCATTATTTGAGACATTATATGGTGTATTAACAATACTTCTTGCCGTGATCACGAGGGAGTTGCCATTAATGGTGTTGGCAGCCTTCATGGGCTTTATCAGGTTTGTAATAACACCGGCGAACTCAACCGCCGTGTCTAAGATTGGTGGTGAGATGGCCGGTAGTGTGACTGGCATTGCGAACCTCTTCTGGCAGTTGAGCGGCACCGTTGCGCCAGCAGTGGCATCGTTTATATTGACTAGGCTTAATTACCAATTCCTGTGGGTAATTATGGGCATTATGATAATAATATCGGCGTTAATTTATCAACTAACATTAAAGGTTAAGTAAATATGTTAAGTAATTAAGGCGATAATAAGCAATAAATACATATTAATCTAATTAAAAATACTATGATGCAATTAATTGCTGCGAAAAGGCGCTTGATTATTGGTGACGCATTGGGACTTATATTAATTATTGTATTTATGACCTCCTTATCAATCGCCACATTAAGCGCTGCCGAAACCAATTACGTAATTAAAATACCATCAATGAGCGTATTTAATGTCACCAATTTATCAAGTAATACATCATTTTCGTACACGTACATCAACACGACAGGCGGCATAGCATACTTACCACCAATTGAGTATTACTACTATAATTTCAGTGCAACGGCTGGATCATACATAGACTACAGTGTTTGGAGTACATCACCAATAATGCTGTACATACTCACTAACCAGCAACTCATGAAGTACACTAATGGAAGCAGCATTGAACATTTATACTCGGTGACCGGTAGTAACGTAACTGGTTATTACCATGTTAATAAAACAGGAACTTATTACGTGGTCATAATTAATAATGGAACAAAACCCGCACTAGTCGTCTATGCTATATCACTAACGAGGAAGCCAATACTCAATCAATGGGGATTCCCAATAGGTATCGCTGATTATGGTATTGCCATTATTAATGGCACATACTTTGCGTATGAGTATGAAACCAATGAATTCATTGGTAAGGCGAGTATTTACAATGTATTTACCCAGGAACCAAGTTCATGTCCAACGGGCTACGTCGAACTCGGCAATAATTGGTTCAGTATTCAACTGAATACTGTTCTTGTAGTAAATACACTCAGTGGCTACACTCAATACTACTGGCTCCAGAATATATTGCTTTTTGATTCATTGAACTACACGACCCAGGTGGGTGATAATGTGTGGAATAGTACATCAATTAACGCCTCACTAAGTAGTAACCTAATTAGTGGCAATGGAGTAGTTAGTCCCGTAAATACCACGGTAAGTAATGTAACGGCCTATGCATACTACATAGAACTAACACAGCAGGCGAATCTGCCATTCACGATATATTTAATAACGAGGACTGGATTAACGAGTAATGACTACCCATGGATCGCCTTTGGCTACTCATACAATGGCAGGTCAATTACCTGGTTTGACAATGTTACAATAAGGGTGAAGTCCTCATCAACGTACATGGAAGTATCACCAATAAGTAATGGTGGTGGATTAATGAATGATGCAGAGCTAGTAATTGTAGGCCCGTGGAACAGCGAGTGCACAGCGGCTAGGTCACTAAATATTACATTGTCCCTATACTTCACGTGGCCCTACCCAAGCGATTATTACTTATCGCCGGTACCCTCAATGTGGGATTTCGGCACGGACACCGCCGAGATAATATATGATGCCCACGTGTCACCGCTTAATTATGGATCCGTCTACGTTATTCAAGGCCCTGAGAAGTTGTACTTCCTTAACACGTACTTCATACCATTAATAATTAATAATCCCGTGAATGAGACAAGGACATTGGATGTATATACCGTGAACTCGACGACTACGTTAAACGAACCATCAATAATCACCGTAGTACCTAACGAGACTAGGTACATATTCATGAATTACGTAATCAATAACTCATACATAGTCACTACGAATGCATTGAACTTAACACTCCAGGGACCAACAAGCATTTATGTTAATTACACATTACAGTACATGCTCACGATTAACGACCCGAGTGGACTACTTAACGGAGAAAGTGGGTGGCATAATTATGGCTCTGTCGTGACGCTCAATGAACCAGAAATATACTACCTCGATAATAGAACACGGCTAGTATTCAATGCTTACTACATATACCTCACAGGAACCAGTCTCTACCATATGGTGATGAACAACGTCACCAATTTACTAGTTAATGGGCCATATACAGTCATTGTTAATTGGACGAAGCAGTATCAGGTTAATGTGAATAGTCCCGTGCCTGTGATAGTCTCCTTATCGGGATTGCAAAATATAAGCGGTTATTCGGTAGTTACGTGGGTTAATAGGAGCTCTACATTAATTATTCTCGTACCTAAGTACTACGTGTTAGGTAATGGTACATGCTTAGTTTATCTAGGCAACAATGAGAGCATTGTTGTTTATTTACCGTTTAATATATCCCTAGGTAACTTTGTACGTCAGTACCTCGTTACAATATATAGTAAATACCCCGTTAGTGTTAACGGCACTTACACAACAAATATAACCAAGTGGTTCTATAGCGGTGAGACGCTCATGATTAGGCCTGGCACGGTATTTAGCGATGGAGTATTTCTAAGCGAGCTCGGGCTCGTAATCACAGTCAATAAACCAACGAGCATAACCGTGACTTGGCACATTAATTATTTCCTCACAGTAATTATGTATACGGTAATAATAACCGCAATTAGTGTAATAGTAATACTTATCATTAGGAGAAGACGCAGTGAGCATAAAACATTTTAAGGAAATAACCCTTATAGGGCTTATGGAATATTTCGAGAAGCCCTTTTGTCTGAGTTGAAGGGGTTGCTATGACTTTCTATTTACAATGCCAGGTGACCTACGTATTTCAATTTACCACTTACTGGGTCAACATCTAAACCCAGCGTTTCAAGCGCCGTGACACCAAGGACCTCCGCATCGCTAGACTCACCAAATACAACCTCAACATCACCCTCATAGTCCTCATACTTAATTGTGATTAAACCAACACTCCTCATAACCATCCTACCATCTATAGTCTTGAATTGCCTGACCCTCCTTGGTTTAATGCCGATTGACGCCAAGGTATCCTTATTAATCCAGGTAAAGACACTGCCAGTATCCACTATCAGTTCCACATCTCGACTTACACCAGTCTCCGGATTTTTTATTAGTATTTTAACCTTCGTGATGCCCATTATTCTCTCTAGAAATAATGTATAGACTTAAATGACTTTTTATTAATTCTCAATCAGTCCTTAATCCTAATAAGCCACTTATGAACAGGTTCATTAACATCCCTAACATTATTTGGGTTCGCATAAACGTCTAAGTGCCCATAACCATCAAGTATTATCACATCACTCATTAACCTCTTTACTAAGTCCATGTCAGCCACCTTCATACCAAATAACCCACTTATAATGGCGAGTATTGGTACCTTAACCTCCACGTATTTAGTTCTGAATTGATCCATTGGCTCTATAAATAACCTAACAGGCCAGTACGGGTCCAGCGTCGCCAATACGGCAAATATGGCTTGGGGAGGTGAGGTTGGGTATGAATATGGGTCTGCAAGTCCCTGATTATAGGCTATATTCATTAAATAATCGCCTAAGGTCTTGAAGCCAGGCTCTGGACTTGGTATTGCTGGATTGTATAGTGCCTTAAGCCACACCGTGTTCACCATATTCCCTGGATACTTACCCCCAGTTAGTATTGATGGTACCGCATATAGCTTACTTGCCCTGATATCATCAACACTACGCACAGGCAATGTCTGAATAACAGAGGCCCTTATTGGCGCACCATCTAGTAGTACTATCGCCTTAACATCCTCCGGGTGAATAGTAACGTAATTCATTGACGCAATTCCACCAAAGCTCTCCCCAATCAATATGACCCTATCCCTACCGCTAACCTCCATAACCTTGTTGACAGTCTCCTTAATATCGCCCAGCCACGTCTCCCAGCCCCAGTCAAGCATGAATGAGAGATCCTTAACGTCAGGAAGTACGAAGTGCGTCCTATAATCAATTGTATAGACCAGGTGACCTCGCCTTACTAGGTATATAGGTATCATGGAGTCCGGTATTGCTGGTTCTATCGGTTGTATTCCATGCCATGAAACGTGAATCAACTGCTCCCCATGTGATGCCATACCAGGCAGTATCAGCACTGGGTATGGGTAGGTCACGTCCCTACCCTTAACCTCCCTCAGAGCTATATAATTGAAGCAACCACCGGGTGGGCGCTCCGTAACCCAAACTCTTTCAGTGAGATCAGGGAATTCCTTAATGCTTCCCTCCCAGGTTAGTTTCCAGTCTGGCATACTTAGTAATGCCTTGATTTTTGATTTATTGTTTGTGCTTATATGGAAAATATATTTTATATAGTGCTATAGCATTAATATTATTTTTATCACACATTAATCGTGGAATTAGTAAAATTCCTTAAAGACATTGAGGAGCTGCTTGGGAAAGACAACGTCATTAGTGAAGGCCACGGATTATCGATGTTCAGGAGGGATTGGTGGTCAATACTCATGCTTAGGGAAGCCCTTGGGCATAGCCTTGATTCACCACCAGCCGTTATTAGGCCTGGTAGTATTAATGATGTAATTAATGTTGTTAAACTTGCCAATAAGTATGGCATATGTCTTGTTCCATATGGTGGTGGGTCTAGCGTTGTTGGTGGTGCCTATCACAATGGTTGCGTTGTTATCGATATGAGTAGGTTAAATAAAATCCTAGACTTTAGTGAGGAGGACCTAACAATAACCGTTGAAGCTGGTGCTAAGATGATTGATGTGGAGAAGTGGCTTAATGAGAGAGGTTATACCCTGGATTACCACCCGCAATCGTTTCAATTGCTCACAGTTGGTGGTGCTATTGGGCATGGGAGCACCGGCTCACATAGTGCTAGTAATATTGAGGAGCTGGTCCTATCAATGGACATACTCCTACCAAATGGTGACCTAGTGAGTATTGGTCCTGGCACTTATGTAAGGGTTTCATGGCCCGACATGAGACGCTTATTCATTGGCTCCGAGGGCGCACTGGGCATCGTGATAGGAGCCACATTGAGAATTAAACCGCTGGCTAATTACTATGTTGATAGGGCGTTCGTATTTAACAATATTGTCAGTGCCATTAAATTCGCTAGGGACATGGCCATTAGGCTTCCTGGTCCTTATAGAGTCGTTATTCATGATAAGGATAGTAGTAAGTTAATGATTGGTGAGGATATGTTTGTCGCATTAATCAGGATTAGGAGGCATGATGAGGAGCTTGTTAATGCTGAGGCGAGTATTGTAAGTAAATTGGCAAGGCACCATGGTGGTTCTGAGGTTAGTCAGGACCTGGTCAAGAGATGGAGAATCGTCTTCGCTAAAGACTATGAATCGCAATTAATGCAGTTGGTGAATCAAGGCCTTTGGGTTGAAACAATAGATACCGCAACCACCTGGAGTAGGTTGCCAGGTCTTTACGCTGGTATTAAAGGCGAGCTTAAGGAAGTCGATGGTGTGATCTACGTATTACCAAGAATAACCCATATATATCTAAACGGCGCTTCACTCTATAGTGTGGTAGTTCTTAGGCAGGATGAGAATACTTACTGGAGAATTTGGCACAAGACATTTGAAATCACAAGCAAGGTAGGCGCAACCATAACGCATCATCACGGTACTGGACTGCTAAAGAGGGACTATGTTAAATTGGAAATGAACCAGCAATGGGAATTATTAAGGAAGATAAAGGATGTACTTGATGTAAATATGATAATGAATCCAGGGAAAATACTATAATAGAGTGTTTATAATGGGTTACCCTTTACCATGGGTTGCGATTTCATTAACGCCAGTAATACAGCCGCTCCAAGCATTGTGAGTATTACCATTACGATTGCGGTATTGACGCTCCCGTAGTAAATCTGGGTTGGTGTATAGTTTGTAAAAGGCCCTATGTACTTAAATCCATATGGTGATGCTTCTATGTATGCGGCATTTGAGACCATATTCAAGAGTAATTCCGCAATTCCCGTGTTACCAGTTATCATTAATAACACTATGGTCAATACGCCAACATTAAGTATCAAGCCTATGAACAACATGAACATACCCAGTACCATAGCAACTGCCTTTTTACCCTTGGGACCTCCCCTCACATATGTATGTGTCCCCTTCTCCTTTATCCTCCAGGATCGAATCCAAGTTCTCAAATGACGAAACATGTATAGGGAAATAAATAGCAATATAATACCTGTAACAAATAGTAATATGAAGCTAAGCATTATTGTTTACCCATTATTCTAGCTATGTCATATACGACTGGTGGTTTCCAATAAAGATTACTACGTTCCCTAAGTATTCCAACTAACCATATTATAAGAAACGCTAAACCAACCAAGATTCCAAGGATCCTCATGAGCAATAAAACCGGAGGTATAAAAATAAGTGCGAAGGTCAATATGTCCAGTATCACATCCACAACTATTATCACAAGCCCAAAGGCTATACTCAGGTAGGACCAATGCTTAACATATCCAGAGTTCGGTCTCATTATAATGCCAATTATCCCACCAACAAGCGGTATGATCCAGGCTATTAAGCCCCATGTGCGTTCATCCTCACTTATCTGAGACATACAGGTTCCAAGGAACAAAATATTTATAAATTTTTCTATCTCTCGTATTTTATGATTATTTTTAACAATAAGATATACTATAACGTATTAATAATACTAATTTCACATTGTTTTGTATGTTTTTCCTCCAGATTTTAAGTAATGATTATATTATTTTAGACAAAAATTATTTTTCTGTAATATAATTTATAATTATATATAGGTATAGCTTAAGTATACTATGAGCATTAATCTGCTGGATAATTAGTTATCTTAATGAATGAAATAGTTATAATTGATTAAGGGATGATGTTAATCATGGGCAATGTAATTACTGAAAGGAGGGGACATGTATTTATTGTTATGATTAGTAGGCCGGAGAGGAGGAATGCTATTGATGCTAATACCGCTGAGGATTTGTTTAGGGCTTGGAGGTACTTTGATGGAGATCCTGATCTATATGTGGGTATAATCACTGGTGCTGGTGGTTATTTTTCGGCTGGGGCTGATTTGTACGACATTGATAGGCTCATTAATAGGGTTACTGACCCTAATGGTCCTCTTGGCTTTACTAGGCTTAGGCTTTCCAAGCCTGTGATAGCCGCGGTAAGTGGTTATTGTGTAGCCGGTGGTTTGGAGATAGCGCTTTGGGCTGATATTAGGGTTGCTGATAGGACTGCTAAGTTCGGCTTTCTGGAAAGGAGATTTGGTGTTCCACTCGTTGATGGTGGTACGCAGAGACTGGTTAGGATTGTTGGGCTTGGTAGGGCCCTTGACTTAATATTGACGGGACGATTAATAAGTGCTGAGGAGGCGTATCAGTGGGGTTTAGTTAATTACCTGGTTGATGAGGGTAAGGCCCTTGATAAGGCCATTGAAATTGCAGAATTAATCAGTAGGTACCCACAGGAGACCCTTAGGAATGATAGGCTCGCGGTATACGAGGGCTTAGATAAGCCATTGAGTGAAGGCCTAATCATTGAGATGAATTATGGATTGAAATCAATAAGGGCTGGGGAGATATACGAGGGTGTGAGGAGGTTTAAGGAGGGTGCGGGTAGGCATGGTGATTACATTAATACTAGGTAATTTGATTTAGTAAGATTTATCAGTTAGTAATTAATTAACTTAGTAATTATGAGGGTAAAGGTCACTAGGAATTTTCAGGTAACAATACCCACCGAAATAAGGGAAAGACTTGGGATAAGGGTTGGTGATTACGTAGACATTACCTATGACGAGAAGGAGGGAGTCATTATCATAAGGCCTTATCGTAAAAAATGGACAACCTATACGCTAGGTAAGAAGTTAACGCCTGAGGATATTGAGCAGATAATTAATGAGGTGAGGTATGAAAACGCAAATAATCATTGATACAAATGTTTTGGTATATGCAACGTTTAAAGATAGTGAGTATCATGATGAATCATATAGCATAATACAAAAGGGTGATGCCGTAATACCTTATGTTGTTCTTCATGAATATATATGGGTATTAATGAAACTAATGAAGGATGTGAAGATTGTTAAATCGAAACTGAATGAATTAAGTGACTTCATAATAATTCATGAGGATTTAGATACGATATATTCCGGTTTAGCTCTGATGGAGGAGGATGGAGCTCCAATTTCAATGTTAAATGATTACATAATATTGTCAGTGGCATTAAGGAGGGGTGCTTACTTAGCCACTTACGACCAAAGACTGAGGAAAGCGGCTAGTAAACATGAAGTGACGGTAATACCGTAAGTTTTTAAACAGCTTTACCATTCAGTAATACCGTACCTTACTTTCAGATTAACGCTTTATTAATTTACGTATATAGTGGCCCACCAATCCTCCTAAGCCTGCGAGGGCGAGTGCTATTAATAACGTTATTACTAGGAGTATTATTGAGCCAACGATACTGTATGGTAATCCGATTATTGCGGCTGTTACTTCGCCATCATAGATCGCGTATGGGTTTGCAAGAATACTAATCAGGACACCGAGAAGTCCAGGCACCCCTGCGCACGTAAATGCAGACAGTGCCTTATTAGCATTTAAGGAATAACCAATTATTAGACCTAGTACTGCCATTAATAGCCAGTAACCTTCATATACCAATGCAAATGAGATCACCAGATTCACTATGAATAAGACCCAGAAGCGGGTTGTATAACTCATGGTCATGTCTATCACCCTGGTAATGTGGCGTTTGGTAGATATAGGTAATAGAAGTACTGGGGTAGGCCTGGTGGTATTAATGTGTAGTATTGTCCATTGAGCCAGTATGCGGTTGTGTCGTTGTATAACGGACTTAGTGGATTCTCTGAAATACCGCCTGGGTAAACACCAATACCACCGAGTGGGGTGGCCATGTTGACTATCTGACGCCAGCTCGGTCCCTCATTCGATATCAATCCATAGGCCGCGTTTATTGTATTGCAATCACCAGGTGCTGGGAATGGGCCGACCGATAGTTGATTAACGCCAAAGAAGCTTGTTAATTCCCTATAATGCACCCTACCCCAATACCACGTTGATGGGGTTGGCCCTAACTTACTCATTAATTCACTTATTGTTTGATTGAAGGCCAGTAACATGACTATTGTTGCGTTCCTACTTTGTCCCGTGATTGGGTCGTTAAACCACACTATGTCTGGATAATTATTAGTCCAGTTTGCCAGGTCTAGTATTAATGGTCCGTGGAATATTGCGTCCGGTCCTAGGAATATGGAGAATTCGCCGAGACCATCAGCGGGTGTTATGTTGTAGTATTGGAACCAGGGCATGAAGGTATCGTTTAGGTAATTCCATAGCCAGAAGTAATATATCGTGGCCGCTGCAGAGTTTGGTGTGAAATCGCCGTTCCAATCCTTAAGTAATTCGTAGGCCTGTACCTCAATCGGCGTTAGTCGGTCTAAATGCGTGGATAAGGCGTTAAGTAGTGGTGGTAAGAATAAATTCGTGGAGTAATCATGAACGTTAAGTTGTATCGCCTCCATCGATGCGTAAGTTATGTTACTCTCCTCCTCAAACTTGGAGAGCAATGTATAAATCTCGTCAGCTCTAAATCCACTTTCAAAGATCCAACCCACGTAATATGGGTAGTTAGGCGATACAAGTATCTCATTGGCTGATAATGCAAAGCGTGATGGTGGGTTTAGGACATATGGTTGATATTGTGTCGGTATAAAACCAACCCAGTCGTAAGATCCATTACCGAGCATTACAGCCCTTGGATTACCACCGTTAACTACTGGGTATAGTCCCCAGGCAAATATACCAATGTTTCCATACCTATCGGCGTACGCAAAGTTCTGTATTCCAACCTTAAAGTACGATAAGCCCTCAAGAAACTCAGTGAGGTTTTGTGCAATGTCGAAGTATAGGAATGTAGCTCCTTCATCTGTTGGATACATTCCAGTCCAATTCATCACTATAACAACACCACTATAATTGGCAATGACAACGCCATTACGGGCTAGGTACACATTATATGGTACATACCCAACACCCTTAACGTAGATCTTCTCCTGAACAACCTCAAAGGGCATCCAAGAACCATCATAGTAATACTCACCTGGGTGATTAGGGCTTGTAACCTCAACGTAATAATAAACTACCTGGGGCTCCGCATCGGTCGCGCCCCATGCTATAAATGGATTATGACCAAGTATCACACCTGGAACACCTGGGAAATCTACACCAATCACATTCATGCCAGGTCCAACCAGTTGAAAGCCGATCCAAATAGATGGGACAGTCGTTGTTAGGTGGGGGTCATTTGCCAAGAATGCCTGTCCGCTCGGTGATAATGCGACCCAGTTATTACTACCTTCATCGCTCAAGCCAATTACGAAGTGCTCAAATGGGTTTATGCCAGGTAATAACTTACTAGCTATAGAGTCCCTAAATGCAGTATCGCTCTCCTCATAAAATGCTATTGCCTTATCAATCGCCTCAATAAATTCCTGCTTAGTTATGCCGGGTGGCAATGGGTTTGGGGAATAGAAACTTAGGCCCTTAATATTTCCCGTGGTATTGTAAATACCTAGGTTCCATTCCTCGGGATACACGGGGTATTGAATTGATGAGGGGTACGCCGGGTAGAATGCATAAATAACCTGCTTTGGCATTTTGAGAAGTGCCACAGTAAATGGCAATTGATCAGCAGATCCGCTCAATGACCACGTGAGTAATTGCTGTATGGCAAAGGTATCTTCCATAGTCCATGGTAGAGGTCTAAAACCAAGAACCTTAAATATAATGGGCATCCTTTGTGATGTCAATGATTCAATGTATGCATTAACGCCGAGGGTATAGTAGTAAAGGGCCTCATAGGTAAAGCTCGATTTGTTCAATGAATCAACAATTTCCTGAGTAACCTGGGGTGTTAATAATGTCCTAAAGAATTCATCACTGGGTAGTACCGATGGACCTACTACTGATGATAAATTACCCATGGTCATCATCGCCATAAAGTACATTTGAGCAAGTCTATACTCAGCTGTTAAGTAACCCTCCTCATAAAACACAGCCCAGGTCTCATTAGAGGCAATCCTAATGAAACCATCAGGAGTTACACATACAACAATGGCTGCGGAACTATCATTAATCGTTAAAACACTACTATGACAACCAACACCAGGAGGAGGAACACTATTCCAAACACCAGTACCTGGATTAAGAACCTGCCCTAGGGGAGCCAGAATGCTAATAGGAACACTCAGTAATATTGCCACAAGGAGCAAACAAATCACAGCTAAACCTAGCTTTATATAAAGCAATATACTCATACAATATCTGATAATTAATTTAGGATTTATAAAAATAATATGTTTATAAAATATATAGAATATAATCATGAATAAAAAGGTTATCTTTAACAATTAGGTATTTTTAATAATCGACATAATAATTTTTATTCAAAAAATCTTAATTATTAAGAAATAGAATTAATGCAATTAATTAATTACCGTAAATTTGAAGGATTTAATTTTAATAATACATATTAATAAGTACTGCTTTTAATAATATCGACAATGTTCTTTTATAAACATTGATTTGATATCTTTAAATATTCTTATTTTTATGTTAAACTTGACAGGTGGGTCAAGTGTCAGATAGAGAGCTCAAGCTTGGTGAGCTTCGAGCAAGAATAGATAGACTCCCAGTAAGACCTTACCCTGTTTCCTGGATGGTCATTATCGGTCTTGGTTACTTCTTTGCATTCTACGATATACTTACGTTATCATTTGCTATAGTTTCTCCCATGATTCAGCAATTGAAAATGACTAGGTTAGAGATCAGTGAGGCTGTCTCTGTTTCATTATTTGGATACATAATTGGTGCTTATTTTGTTGCCACAGTAAGTGATTATTGGGGGCGTAGGTGGGGATTAATAACTAACGCCATATTAATTGCCATTGGTTCTTTGGGTAGCGCATTATCAACAAACGCCATCGTCTTAATAGCAAGTAGATTAATAACTGGTATGGGTATTGGTGCTGAAATAGCTATTATAAATACATACATATCAGAAATAACGCCAGCACCCATTAGGGGTAAAATGGTACAATTTACGTACTTAGCAGGAGCTTTAGGTTTTGCCGTAACACCATTCATAGCCTTTGCATTGATACCAATATCGCCAATAGGCTGGAGGTGGTTATTTGGATTAGGTGCACTTGTTGCAGCGGCAATAGTTCCTTTACGATACCTAATGCCAGAAAGCCCCAGATGGCTTACAATAAAGGGTAAGTTTGATGAGGCTGAGAGGGTCGTTAGAACACTGGAAAGCTTTGCTGAAAAGAAGGTAAGGCCATTACCGCCAGTTCCACCACCACTTCCTGAGAAACTATTATCGAAGTTCCCAACGGCAGAATTATTCAATAGGAAATACGGCCCAAGACTTTTAATGGCCGTTTTATTCTGGTTCTTCGATTACATGCTTGCATATGGTGTAATTGGTTTTGCACCATACATATTCGTGGCCGCTGGCTTCACATTCACAACAGCGACCTGGTACATAGCACTGGGTAGCATTGGTTATATAGTTGGTGCGTTGTCCATGGCGCCTATAGCCGATAAGTGGGAGAGAAAGTACCTTGTGGCTTCAGCTTTTAGCATCGCCACACTCGCAGTATTCTTATATGCCGTAGCCGTTGGTATTCGTTCACCAATAATATTAACTATAGGCGCATTCCTGGGCGCCTTTGCGACGGCATTTGCTGTGCCCGCCTATACATATACTGCTGAATTATTCCCAACAAGGGCAAGGGCTAGTGGTTTCGCTATAGCCGACGGTGTTGGGCATCTTGGTGGTGCCGTGGTTCCATTCATAATATACCTCGTCTTTAATCCATTAAATCCGCTTAGTACTGGTGTATGGACTTTCGTGCTACTTGGCATATTTGAGATAATTGCCACATTAATAGTGCTTACAGGCCCAAGAACAACTAAATTAAGGCTTGAGCAGGTTTCGGATTAATGCGGTGATTAATGTGAAGAGCGGTTATGTAGTCACTAGAGATGGTGTATCGATATATTATGAAGTTGATGGTATGGGGGAACCCTTGGTCTTAGTTGAGGGTTTAGGGTATGCTAATTGGATGTGGATTAAGCAAAGGTCGCTTGCTAATTATGTAAAATTAATAATTTATGATAATAGGGGTGCTGGTTTGTCCTCAAAGCCTGATAAACCATACACTATGGATGATTTTGCTAATGACCTTGAGGACTTACTGAACTACCTCTCAATAGATAGGGCGTTTATATGGGGCGTCTCGATGGGCGGCATGATAGCAATGTACTTCACATATAGGAACCCAGGTAGGGTTAAGGGCTTAATCCTTGGTGAGACTAATTTTGGTGTTAAATCGTTACCGCCAAGTAAGGAAGCACTTGAAGTTTTGTTAAAACCTCCTAATCCTAATCTTGATAGGAGGCAAATGCTTATTGAAAGGATGAGGGTTGCTTTCTCCAAGGATTTCTTTGAGAGACATAGGGATGAGGTTGAGCGTATTGTAGAGGTGAGGATGATGTTCGAGGAGGATCCAAAGGCATATAACAATCAATTAGCCGCTGTACTGACATTTGACTTTAAGGATAGACTGCCCAATATAGTGGTTCCAACATTAATAGTGACTGGTGATGAGGACTATGTAGTTAACCCTGAGAATTCCCGCATAATGAATCAATTAATGCCTAATAGTAAGCTTGTCATACTTAAGGGGGCTGGTCATTTGGCGATTATCGAGCGTGCTGATGATTATAATAGGTTAGTTCTTAATTTCATAAATGATGTTATCAATGGTACATTTAAGCCGTCGAAGGAAGCCATGGTGATTTAACATGCTTGAGAGCCTACTTAGGCATAGAGCTAGAATTGAGGACTCAATCGCTATTAAGGTTGGTAATGACTCATATACGTATTCACACCTTGAAGCTTTGTCTAATAGGATTGCGTATGCATTAAGTAATCTAGGTGTTAGATTTGGCGACAGGGTTATTACGCTTATAAGGTCGCCAATACATCACGTAGCAACATTCTTTGCATTAAGGAAAATAGGAGCTACATTGGTACCTGTAAATCCTAGGCTTGGCATTGATTTTCTAAATTTCGTAATTAACGATGTTAGGCCATCCCTTATAATCGATGATTATTACGGAAAGGGTATAAGTATGGATAAGGTTATTGAAGATGCAAACCATGGATATAGTTATGAATATAGGATGAATCTTGATGAAATAGCCATGATTCTATATACAGGAGGCACTACGGGTCCTCCTAAGGGCGCTATGGTTCATGAAGGATCCATTCTTTGGAACGCAATAATAACGGTAATATCATGGGGGCTTACAAAGAATGACTGCACCATAGTATCATTACCTCTTTACCACACTGGTGGATGGAACGTATTATTAATGCCATTATTATTAGTCGGTGGTAAGGTCGTGCTCCCTGAAACCGATAAGTTTGACCCAGACTGGACAATACAAACATTGGTTAGGGAAGGCTGCACCGTGTATATGGGTGTACCAACAATGCTTGATTCAATAAGTAAGTCGCCATTATTTGAAAGCATGGATTTATCGCATGTTCTCTTCATTAATGGCGGTGGGCCGTTATTACCCAATGTTGCACAGCGTTTTATCAATAAAGGATACAGGATCTTTCAGGGGTATGGATTAACCGAGGCTGGTCCCAATAATTTCTATATCGCGCCAGAACGCTACAGAGATAAGGTGATGTCTGTCGGTAAACCCCTACTGTTCATTGAGATGAAATTATCAGAGGAGGGTGAGTTATTAATAAAGGGACCACATGTTTTTAAGGGATATTGGAATAGACCTGGTGAAAGGCCATTTACGGAGGACGGCTATTTAAGGACGGGTGACTTATTCGTTATTGATAGGGATGGGGACTTTTCATTCTTAGATAGAAAGAAGGATATGATAAAGACAGGTGGTGAGAATGTTTACTCAACTGAGGTTGAGGTAGCTCTTAAGCAATTGCCATACATAGATGACGCAGCTGTCTTCGGAGTTCCTGATGAGCATTGGGGCGAGGCTGTCGTTGCTGTTGTCGTTAAGAAGCCAGGTTTTAAGGTAACCGAGGATGACGTGAAGAAGGATCTTAAGAAGGTGTTGGCTTCGTTTAAGGTGCCCAAGCGTATAATATTCGTTAAGGAGATACCTAAGACCCAGATTGGTAAGATTTCAAAAAGAGAGTTGCGTGAGAGGTATATAAAGGATGGTTTTAAGGACGTACTAGATGAGGGTTGAGCATAGTTATGAGAAACGCATATATTGTTGATTATGAATTATACATACCAAACACATTCATTGATTATAAGACCCTGGCTATAGAAACGGGGTTACCTGATTGGGTGATTAAGGATAAGATGGGTATCGTTAGGAAACCAATTGAGAGATCACTATCAGTTTCTGATATGGCTAAGCTGGTCGCTAAGAAATTAATGAGTAAATACAATGTGAAGGTTGATCTCGTGGCCTATGCAGGTTCTGATTTTAAAGATAAATACGTCTGGGATGTTGCACCGGATGTAATTAATGAATTAGGTATAGAGGGGGCCTATGGCGTTGATTTATCAATGCAATGTGTCAGTAGTATTGTTGCACTTGATTTGTTAAAGTCGAAATTGCAGACTACGGGTAATGATTCACATGTATTAATGGTTATTGCCACGAAGCAGAGTATGATTGTTAATTATAAGGACAAGGCGTCTTCATTTATGTACGATTTTTCTGACGGAGCCGCAGCAGTTCTCTTAAGTAATGTTGATGGTAAGTACAGAATATTGGAGAGCTCTATAATAACTGATGGAAGGTTCTCAAATGTCGTTTATCAAAGATTAGGCGAGAGGTTTTATAGCGTTAATGACGCAAATCAAGACTATTTACTTCAGGTAAATAGAACAGACGAATTCAATAAAATCTTTGAAAGCGTATCATTTAACAACTTCATTAATGTAATAAAGAGTGCGGTGGAAAGGAGTGGATTAGCATTAAGAGATGTTGATTATTTAGCCATTCTACATATGAAACGTTCATTCCACGAGAAAATACTAAAGGAACTAGGTATACCTCCCGACAGGACAATATATCTAGAGAATTATGGGCATATGCAAGCAGTTGATCCATTCCTCTCATTATGGTTAGCCGAGCAATATGGTAAGACACGTAAAGGTAGTATCATAGTCTTAGTGGCAGCAGGTACTGGTTGGACATGGGGCGCTACAGTGCTTCAACGTATTAAGTAATTTCACTTTAAAAATTTAAACTACCTTTTTATTTACTATGGTAAAACCATGAAGTATTCTCCAAAAACAAAGAAAGGCGAGGAGTCCTTAAATAAGATTCTAAATGCAGCAATTGCAGTAATTGCCGAGAAGGGATTTAACGACGCGTCGATTGATGAAATAACATCAAGAGCTGGTGTATCACACGGTCTTTTTTACTTCTATTTTAATAATAAGGACGAATTACTAAACGAACTTGTTAAACGAATAAATAGGGATATGAGGCATTACCTAACGTTAAGTACTGCGGGACTCTCTGATAGAATATCAATAGAAAAACGAGGCTTTGAGGCATTCTTTGATTGGATGTATTATAATCAATACCTCTATAAAATCTTAATAGAGGCTGAATCAAATAATATCGAACTTTATAAGTGGCACTACATGAAATTATCCGAGAGATACTCCAGGAAATTATCAGAGGCTATGAATAGAGGTGAAATAGCGAGGTATGATCCGGAGGCTTTATCCTTCATATTAATGGGTATTGCTGATTTTATAGCTAAGCGATACATTTTATGGGTGAATAATAAAATACCTAGGTATGTAATTGATGAAGTAAATAAAATACTTGAAAGAATATTAAATCCTAGATGCAATTGTTGAGTGTATTTGTCTACCTATATAAAATATATTGTTATAACTCTTATAAAGCATAAATAAATAATAATTTGCATATGTCAAGAAATATTGGGGATAATATAGATGTGTATGGCTTTTTGTCTAATGCATATGGTATTAATATGTATGATGCTGATAAACCATTACAGAGAATCCTTCAGTATTTCACTGGTAAGATTCCTTCCCTTAGTGAATTAGGTATCTTTGCTGGTCGTGATTTGCTCGAAATTACAGATTATGTGGACAAGATCTCAAAGCCTAAACATATTATGTGGGATGTAAATGGTAATAGAGTTGATAGGGTTTGGTTAAATCCTGCTGAGAGATATGCAATTGAGAAATTAGTACTTGATTTTGGAATAAATAAACCTCCTTATCATGGTGGTAGTTGGCATGAGCATTATGCCATGGGCTACCTAATCTCGGACCCTGGTCTTTACTGCATAATCACCATAACTAACCAAACAGCATATGCTCTTCATAAGTATGGTAACGAAGAACTGAAGAGGTACGTACCAAAACTTATTGGTGATGATAAACCAATCAATTTCGGTGCTACATGGTTTACAGAGATACAGGGAGGTAGTGATCTTGGTGCTAATACTACGGTAGCTAAGGTAGATGGAGGTAAGTGGCGATTATACGGCGATAAGTACTTTGCCAGTGGTGTCGGGTTAGCAGACATTGCTTTAACCTCAGCAAGACCAGAGGGTGGTAAACCTGGCGCTAAGGGATTAGCTCTCTTTGCAGTACCTAGACTCGATTCGTCTGGCAACTTGAACTTCATAGTTAGAAGATTAAAAGATAAGAGCGGTACAAACTCCGTACCAACAGGCGAGGTCGAGTTCCACGGATCAGAGGCCTACTTAGTTGGTGATCAGAGTAATGGTATTTACTATATAATGGAAGACTTAATGGTATCAAGACTTGCAAATGCCATTGGCGCCGTTGGTGTTGCCAGGAAGGCCTATCTTGAGGCTTATGAGTATGCAAGTAGGAGGAGGGCCTTTGGCAAGTTGTTAATTGAGCATCCACTCGTCATTAGGGATTTAATGGATATGGAGGTAGCCCTTGAGGGCGCCACGGCGCTTGTGTTTAAGGCTGTTGATGAATTTGATAGGTCATGGCATGATAAGCCGCCTTATGGTGATCGTTATCATTATGCCAGGTTATTAACGCATATAGCTAAGAATGTGACCGCCGATGCTGCAGCATACATAACTAGGTTGGCAATGGAACTTTATGGTGGTATTGGGTTCTTAAGTGAATACCCAATCGAGAGGTGGCATAGGGAGGCATTGATAACGCCAATTTGGGAGGGCACAAGCAATATACAGGCATTGGATATGCTTGAGGCAATGAATAAGAAGAATGCCCATATTACTATGTTGAGTGAGATGGAAAACACTGTGGCAAGCATCAAATCTTATCACGAAATAGCTGAGGCAGCCATGAATGCGATGAGAAACACAATGCAGGTAATTTCTTCATTAAGTTCATTAGAAATAGAATTTAGGGCTAAGGACATATTATCCACAGTAGGTCACGCCATATCCATTATTGTATTAACTGATATTGCAGAGAAGCTGGGTATAGAGAGGTATGCCGTGATTGCTGAACTATATCTAGAGAGGCATCTGCAGGGTGGTTATAAGGTTGGTTCTTATGATCTAGGCAGGAAAATAATAGATATTGAGAACGAGGTGGTAACGTATGTCAGATAGCGGGATTGGGTTTACGGTGCATTACGTTATAAGGAGAGCTTCATTACTATGTCCTGATACTGAGGTTGTGACCGAAAATACTAGGCTTAAATATAGTGATGTTTATGGGCGCATCATATCATTAGCTAACTCATTACTATCTCTTGGTATTCATAAGGGTACTGTTATCGGTGTAGCTGATTGGAACACATTGCCCATGTTTGAGCTGCACTATGCAGCAGCCATGATAGGTGCTGTGATATATCCAGTAAATATAAGACTACCTCCTGATCAAATAGCGTATACCATGAAAGTGGCCGAGATCGAGTGGTTATTTTATTCTAATGATTTTAGGGCGCTTGCTACTCTCGTCAATAAGGATAAGCTTGTAAGCCTAGGCCCAACATGTGATGCTAAGTATTGTTATGATGATTTAATTAATAATAAGGAAGTTAAGGAGCCCGAGATAGAGGTCTCAGGTAATGACTATTTCTCTATTCTTTTTACATCAGGAACAACAGGGCTTCCAAAGGCGGTTAAATACACACATGAAAAGTTTGTGCATGGCGCACTAGCAATAGCTTATCAACTTGGATTTTACAATACACCAGCTAATCTTCATCAGGGTGACATAATAATGCCGTTTATACCATTTTATCATATTCATTCATGGGGTAGCTTCATACATGCACCGTATTTATGCAGTAAGTATGTGCTTATGGGTAGATTTACACCAGATAAGGCATTAATGTTGATAGAGAGGGAAAAGATTACGTGGATAAATGCCGTACCAACAATGATGTACATGCTGATTGATGCGGCCGAGAAAATGAATAAGTTACATGTATTACGTGGGCTTAAGGCATTGGTTGGTGGCATGCCAATAGCAAGCGGATTAGCTAAGAGGATGCATGAGTTAGGCATAGCTTTTTCGTCAATTTATGGAGGAACAGACATGCTCGCCACATCAATATCAATAGTGTCTAAGGATTTTAGTTCAGTCGATGAATTCCTTGATTATATTAGACTAACAACTCATCCTGTTCCATTCGTTGAAATTAGGATAGTTAACCCAGCGACAGGTAAGGATGCCGATAGGGGTCAAATAGGTGAGGTTTGGTTGAGAGCACCATGGTTGCCATACGAATACCATAAGGACCCTGAAAAGACCAGGGAGAGTTATGTAGGTGGTTGGTTTAGGACTGGTGATGTTGGTATAGTACTAAGTGATGGCGGCTTAAGAGTACTTGATAGATTGAAGGATGTTATTAAGAGTGGTGGTGAATGGATACCAACGAGTATTCTAGAGGCTATTATTTCCAACATACCTGGAGTTGATTTGGTCGCAGTTATAGGTAAGCCTCATGAGAAGTGGGGTGAGAGACCAGTAGCTGTAGTGAAGTTAAGGGAGGGATATAACATAACTAAGGTGCAAATATATGAAGCATTGAATAAGGAGGTTAATTCTGGCAGGATACCCAAGTGGTGGTTACCTGACGATATAATCTTCGTTAAGGAGATACCGCTGACAAGTACAGGTAAGATAGATAAGAAGGAATTAAGAAGAAACATATTTGGGTATGGCTGAATCGATATTTATTAAATAATATATTACTTATTTCTTAATTATATTGATATTTGTTATAATTCATTTGAATATAAGCTCAGTACATTTATAAAGTATTCGTTTAGTGCAGGCAATGTATCCTTAGCAGGTCTTATATTTTGTTTAATCATTCGTTGCCTTGATGAGTACTACCGTTGATAAAGTTCTTAGGAGAAAGGGAATAATAATTGATGAAGATAAACCCTTAAAGATCGCTATTGAGTTGATGACGAAGGAAAATACTGATTATTTAGTCGTAACTGGCAAAAATGGAAAGATACTAGGTATAGTCACAGCTAACGATATATTAAGGACAATAGTTAAGACAGGGCGTTTGGATGTTAACGTTGGTCAATGCTGCTCATATAATAAGCTGGTTACGATAAGGTTAAATGACAGTATCTATAAGGCTGCTCTAATTATGAGCGAGTATGGTGTTAGACATTTACTTGTAGTTGATGATTCAGGTAAACCATATGGTGTCTTAACATCAAACGATGTAATTTGTGAAGATAGGTTAATATCAAGAATGGCTGAGTTAGCGGTACCAAAGCCTGTTGAGGAGTACGATGGCGGTGCTGATTAGTACAATTAATAATCATCACCAAATAAGTACCTTTAAAATAGACATTATATTGTTACCATTTTATAACCAAGCCTAAGTGCCTTAATGTTCTTAGCTATTATGTCCTCGACATTCACCCTCCTACCAATTAATGACTCCTTAAAATAATCAGCCACAATTTTCTCAGCCAGACTTAAGGTTAATTTATCATTGGGTATTGACTTACTTTCGAAGAACCTTATCGCTGAGCCTAAGGCTATCATTGATGAGAACACATCACCACCAAGCGCCTTAGCGTTTGCTACAATATCGAGCTCATGATGTCTTTTACTTTGGCATATGCCTTGCCTATTTATGTACTTATCAACTATTAATGCACCATCCTCCCTTACGTACCTGCAGTACTTGTTATAGGCTTGCTGGCTTAGGATTAAGGCTAAGTCGAGGTATCTCGCCTTTGGGAAATCAATTTCCTCATCACTGATTATTACGTCTGATACCGCATCACCACCTCTTGTTTGAAATCCGTAGGATGGGCTATAGACCACGTAAATGCTTGGTTCAGCCTCAATAACCATTAACGCTAATAATCTACCCGCCGTGATTACGCCTTGTCCGCCAAACCCTGCAAACCTAATTTCATACCTCACCACCATCACCCCTAACAATTGTTATTGCAAAGTCCGGGCAGTACAATTCACAGATTTCGCATCCAATGCATTTATCGAGATGCTTGGCCTGCGGTATGAATACGCCATAATCACCAACTATGTCTGAGACCTCAAAGACCTTTGTTGGGCACTTATCAACGCATATATAGCATCCCTTGCAGAGGTACTTATCAATGTCTATCCTAATCACAGAGACCTTGGTAACCCTCTTCATGACTCGCCACCCTTACTAACCCTGTTTATCATGCTCCAAATTATCTCCTCATACGTAGGCTTCTCATAGTCCACGAACTTACCAATGGTTATTTTATCGCCATACATGGGTTCCTTACCTAATACCGTTATTTTCAGGTGGTAATCCATTATTTTCGAGGGCCTATCAATACCAATCACATACCTACCCTGATAAACGGGACATTGGGATAAGCACTCCAGTAGTCCGAAACCTCTATGAAGCAGTAACTCCTTGATTGACTCTATACATTGCCTAGACAGGGCTACGGTCCACCTAGCCACATACGTAGCGCCGAGGGCCATGGCTAATCTACAGGCATCAATTGGTGGTTCCGGATTACCATACGGCGTAGTATGCGTTATCGCGTCCATGGGCGTTGTTGGTGCTACTTGTCCACCGGTCATCCCATAGAGCATGTTGTTGACTAAGATGACCTTAACACCAGCGTTCCTCCTAATAGTGTGAATGAAGTGATTACCACCGATAGATAGTAAATCGCCATCGCCAACAAAGGCTACGACCTCTGCATCAGGCCTAACAAGTTTAATGCCGGTGGCCACGGCCAATGCCCTGCCATGCAGCGCACGCACAATATTATACTTAAGGGGTACGGGGATGTTCCCAGAGCAGCCTATGCCTGTGACTATGTATAGTTTAGAGTCATCAAACCTACCCTCATGTTTCAACTCATCAATAGCCCTAACGAAGTAACCAAGTATTATGCCGTTGCCGCAGCCAGGGCAAAATATAGTCCTCCTCTTACCCTGTGCATATTCACTTCGGAGGTACTTCTGGATAAGGGGATTCATGGGAGGACACCCTTAACTGCACTGTATATCTCCTCGGGTGTTGGTATTTCACCACCTAACTTCGGTATTGGCACCACATTTAGGCCAAGCAACCTGAATTCATTGGCCATGTAGCCGGAATTCATTTCAGGGACAATAATGGTGTTGGCATTCCTTAATACACTCTTAATGGCATTTTCTGGAAATGGCCAGAGTGTTATAAGTCGTAGGAAACCAACCTTATGGCCGTCTTGCCGAAGCATCTTAACTGCGGCTAGTGCTGACCTTGCTGAGCATCCATAGGATGCTATGAAGATCTCGGGATTATCACCGGCGTACTTAACCTCAATCCTAGATATTTTATCTACATTGTCTCTAATCTTCCCTATTAAACGCCATAGCGCCTTAGCGGAGAGTTCAGGATCATTAGCCACGTTATAGCCCCTCTCATCATGAAGCTGGCTCTCGAGTAGGAATCCCTCATCACCGTGGGTTGGCGGTGTAACGTGAGGTAGCACCGGGTATTCTTCGGGATCTGGAACATGGATCTTTTCCCACAGATGCACAGTAACTTCCTCCGTAAGTAATATCACAGGCGTGCGGTATTGCTCGGACAAGTTAATGGCATCTATGGTTAGATAGAACAACTCCTGAACATTGCCTGGGCTCAGGACTATTATTTCGTAGGAACCATGAGAACCATACCTGGCCTGCATAACGTCTTGTTGGGATGGCATTGTGGGCTGTCCTGTTGATGGACCACCCCTCTGAACATCAACTATTAGCAGGGGTACCTCAGTATTAATGGCATGACCAACACCCTCCTGCATTAGGGAGAAACCTGGACCACTCGTAGCAACCATGGCCTTCCACCCAGCCACCGAGGCTCCAATTGCCATGTTTATTGCCGCCAACTCATCCTCTGTCTGTACGAAAATGCCGCCAGCCCTAGGCAATAATTGAGCCATGTACTCAGCAATCTCCGTGGCAGGCGTTATTGGATAACCAGCATAGAACCTAATACCAGCATAAATGGCGCCACGGACTAAGGCCTCACTACCCATCATTAATGAGTACCTACCCATTCAATGACACCCTTATTATGATTAAAAATAATATTAAAAATATTATACTACAGTGATCATGAAGTATATGGTAATGCTTTTTAATAAGTATATGTAATTAAATTTTACAATGCTTCTCGACATATATACGGACGTACTCGGGTACCTTTTCTGGATTTTATTTTTCATAGCAATGCTATCGCCATGGCTCTCAATGAGATCACTACAACATGCACGACTAAGGCTTATCGCATTCATGGAACGTAAGTATGGATCCAGGGTAATAACCATGATTCATAGACAGGAAAAGATTGGACTACTTGGTGTTCCGATTTATCGCTACATAGACATTGAGGATTCGGAGGCCATCGTAAGGGCTATCAGGACAACACCACCTAACACACCCATTATGCTCATCTTACACACCCCAGGAGGCCTTGTGCTTGCCGCCTCACAGATAGCCAAGGCACTCAAGGCACACCCAGCAAAGAAGGTTGTGGTTGTACCACACTATGCCATGAGCGGCGGTACACTGATCGCACTGGCAGCTGATGAAATAGTAATGGACCCAAATGCTGTACTTGGACCTCTTGATCCTCAGTTGGGCGGCCCTGGAGGAATTTACTTACCTGCACCGTCTATTCTAAAGGCGGTTGAGGTTAAGGGTAAGGACAAGGTTGATGATCAGACACTGATCCTCGCAGACATGGCCGAGAAGGCCATTAATCAAGTCAAGGAGTTAGTCATTGAGCTAGTTAAGGATAAGGTTGGTGAGGAGAGGGCTGGGTATATTGCTGATAGGCTTGTGGGTGGTTATTATACTCATGATTATCCGATAACTGTGGGGCATCTTAAGGAGATGGGCCTTAAGGTATCAACAGAAGTACCCATGGAGGTCTATGACCTAATGACACTATACCCACAAGCCAGAACAAACAGACCCGGAATCGAATACCTACCATACCCCACAACACCAAGACCAACAACCAGAGAGGCAAGGAGCGAAATATTCCCTTCATGAACCACCAATGGAGAGAAAATAAAAAAGGCTTTTTACTTAAAATCAAAGCCTTTATGCCATTATGACCTTGGCCTTCTTATTGCCAATATTATTACTGCAATCAGTACTACGATCACTATAATTATTGCTATTAATAGCATGTCTTGATTACCTGAAACTTTGCTTGACTCCGGTATCGATAATGTTATGTTTAATTGATTAGTAAAGTTCTCACTTGTTAGGTAGAAGGTGTATGCCCTAAACACCGCTGTCTTACCTATAGTTGCGTTAACCGTAATAGTGATCACATCCTCCTTACCAGGCAATGGAGGCGGTGGTTGCGGAATTAATGCAATCCCCTCATTGTTTGTTGTAGCCGTACCGTATGCATGAAGCATTTGTGTGGTATATGACTGAACAAACTCCATGTATGTTATAGTCGCATTACTTAATGGACCTACCCCCTGAACAACCACATTTACCTGCGTTGTGTTTTGTGATGCTACTATTACCATGGCCATTACAGCGATTATTGAGATTAGGGATATTACCACATACTTAATGTGTGTTTTGTCGATCACGGTTTCGAATGAGACAAAGGCAAGGTATATAAGCATTACGAAATCTAACAGGCATACCGTTCAGCAAGCACGTAATATTCATGCAAAAATCTAGGAAATATTCACAATGATAAAGCCAGGACCATGACTAGAGCAAGCCAATCAATGACCAAGAGATCTAGATAATCTATAGGCTGGGTACCAAGAATCAATAAATTCCATACGCAATACTTTAATCCAACAGGTAAATAGGGAGGTGTGTCATCAATGTATGAATCGATCTCGAGGAAGGTTGATGAACTACGTAATGAAATAATCAACACACTAACCCACCTAATAAGCATACCAGCGGTAAACCCAAGCTACGGGGGAGAAGGAGAGTTGGAAAAGGCAAATGCACTACTCGAGATAATAAGGGGTTGGCCCTTCGACGAAGTAAAACGCATAGACGCACCAGACAGGAGGGCCAAGGGTGGCGTTAGACCAAACATACTAGCCATATACAGGGGTAAGGACGAGAGTGCAGGCAAGCTCTGGATAGTGACCCACCTAGACGTTGTACCACCCGGCGACCTAAGCGCATGGACTGTTACAAAACCCTTTGAGCCAAGGATCGTAGGCGATAAAATCTATGGCAGAGGTACAGAGGACAATGGGCAATCACTGGTGGCATCACTATACGCGGTCAAGGCATTGATGGAACTCGGCATTAGGCCTAGGAGGACCGTGGTACTGGCCTTCGTAAGCGATGAGGAGGCGGGCTCGGACTACGGCATAAAATACCTAATGAGCAAACACCCAGAGCTCTTTGACAAGAAGGACCAAGCCCTAGTACCAGACGCCGGTAATTCGGATGGTAGTTTCATAGAGGTTGCCGAGAAATCAATACTATGGCTAAAGTTCAAGGTGTATGGTAAGCAGACCCACGGTAGTACGCCACACAAGGGGTTAAATGCACATGAGGTAGCCATAACCCTAGCCAACCTACTAAAGAACCTACTAACCACAAAATACAGCATTAGGGACGCACTATATGAACCGCCTGAGTCAACCTTCGAAATAACAATGGTAAGCGGAACAGCAACCTCACCAAACATCGTACCTGGATACCATGAATTCGTAATGGACAGTAGGGTACTACCACAATACAGCCTAGACGAAGTACTCAGGGACATAGGTAACGCAATAAACCTAGTCAAGGCCATGTACCATAGGAAGATAGAGAACGAGGAGGTACCAAGGATAGAGGTAGAGACAATACAGAGACTAGACGCACCAAAACCAACACCCACAGACGCAGAGATAGTAAAGGCACTGGTAAAGGTACTGAGGGAGACAAGAGGAATAGAACCAAAAATAGGAGGAATAGGAGGAGGAACATTCGCAGCATACTTCAGAATGCTCGAAATACCAGCCGTAGTATGGTCAACAATAGACGAAGTAGCACACCAACCAAACGAATACACAAAAATAACAAACCTAATAAACGACACAAAAACAATAGCCACACTAATAACCACAATATAATAGTATTGTCATTCGCATTCTATTTCTGCATGTTAAATTAATATAGTACTGCAAAGCTTGGATTTTAATGGGATTAGATAATTGGTTTATTTATAGACCGCCCTTTGATAAATTTGGCGATTTAAAGGAGATTATTCAATGGATTAAAACAAAGAAGGAGCCACCATATATTTGTGTATTTCCTGGTAATGCCGAGCATTGGTTTTGGTCCCTTAAGTACTCTGTTAAGGGTGAGGTTGGTTATGCTCTTTGGGGTGATAGAGCTAGTGGGCCCGTAAGTATTAAAGGCCTTAGTGAGAATACTGGTTTTCCGTTTAAGGGTCTCGTTGATAGGTACATTAATGCCTTATTTAGAATTGAGAAAAAGGACGGTAATGCTAGACTGTTATTGAGGAGGGATCTTAACGATGCAATGCCTATTATTGCTCTTTTTCACGTAATTGATGTTGGGGTTGTCGGGATTGGTTTGGTGACTGACATTACCCTTGATGCTTTTAGGAACTTTAGGCATTGGAGGGAGGACCAGGGTCATTGGATTATTAGGTGGAGGATGAGGGTTCTATGGCTTGACCCTGGCGTTAGGGCCCTTCTTATGGATCCTGGCTTTGGATGGAGAAATGAGGAGGAATTGATTAAGGTGCTAAAGGATAGAATTACTAATAGGATTGAAATTAATGTGCCAAGGCAGGGAAATACGTGTTTTACAAATGAGAGTTTGCGTAAAGAGGTTTGGCAGAAGATAAGTGATATATTTCATAATGATGATGAGGTTAAATCCATGATTAAATTTTACGGGCATACGCAATTCCCTGCATTATCTAAGCAGGTTCTCGTCGGTATTTCTGAATTTAATATTAATGAAATCGTTAAGAGGATATCTGAGGATTTTTACTATGATGAGAGTTTCATTCGTAGGTTCATTAGTGCTGTGCAGTTTGGCAATGTTCTTCTTGTTGGTCCTCCTGGCGTTGGTAAGACTAGCCTTGCAATTACTGCAGCAAGATTATTGGGTGGTGATAATG
>ERZ1669250.21-NODE-21-length-103575-cov-7.484708_pt1 | contig 103575 bp, 103 predicted proteins | sample MGYA00579295_ERZ1669250 | MGnify/ENA primary metagenome ERZ1669250 (study PRJEB41166, sample SAMN08046056) | hot springs metagenome | biome: hot spring; feature: acid hot spring; material: thermophilic sediment; isolation source: thermophilic sediment from acid...
CACATTATACCGCCTATGCGCCACCTCAAGAAACCTAACAGTCATCCTAAGATACCTATTACTAGACCCAAACACCACAAGAAAAATCCAATAAACCATACTCTTAAAAACCTAACCCCAAGAAGCAAAAGAAAACATGACACCATACCCCATAATGTTTCATACATAACACCAATACAATTCAATGAAATCAGGTTATTGATTTGACATGCTTAAAAATATAAGTCTAGCTATTGGACATCAATATTGAATGCCTAAGATTGAACTGAGAAAGTTATCTAAAGTATTTAGGAGTAATAAGGGTCAAGTAATCGCCTTAGATAACGTTAACTTAGTAATAAACCATGGTGAATTCTTCTCATTATTTGGCCCAAGTGGTAGTGGTAAAACAACCCTTCTAAGGATTATAGCCGGTTTAGAGAAGCCTACAAGTGGAGAAGTTTGGATAGATAATGAGCTCGTGACTTCTTCCGAGAAGGGTGTGATTGTTCCCCCTGCTGAGAGGAGGGTAGGGGTGGTTTTCCAGAATTGGGGTCTTTATCCACATATGACAATCTTCGATAACATAGCTCTCCCCCTAAAGATTAAGCACGTTCCTAAAAACGAAATACGTAATGCCGTTAGGCATATTGCTGAAGTGCTTGAGATCAACGATATACTCAATAGGTACCCTAACCAATTGTCGAGTGGCCAGCAGCAGAGGGTTGCGTTAGCTAGAGCCCTTATAAGTAATCCTCACATATTGCTCATTGATGAACCCTTCACAAACCTTGACATTAAGCTTAGGACAATAGCAAGGATTTTGGTTAAAAACATTCAGAGGCAATTCAATATAACCACTGTATTAGTGAGCCATGATCCAGATGATGTACTTAATCTAGCGGATAGGACAGCCATGTTAATTAAAGGCAGGATTATTCAAGTGGATGAACCAGCTAAGGTATATGATGAACCACAATCAATAGATGTAGCTAATGCAATAGGTAACTTAAACATAATTAAGGCAACAATACTCAATTACTGTAACCACGAGAGTACTACAGTGTACCTAGGCATTAGACCCAGGGACATAATCCTAAGTAGTAGTCACCATGTTGATGAAAACTATGTTAAGATAGGAATAGGGGTTGTTAAGGCTATTGAAATCCAAGACAATGAACCATTAATGGTTATTGATATTAATGGATACTATATTAAAGCTGCGTTTAATCAATTATACCGTGTAGGAGATGGGGTAGTAGTATTAGCTAAGAAGAATAAAGTATTGGTATTTAAATTAAATAATGGGGAATTAGATAAAAGTCATGATAACTGTGGTTTCGCAGTAGTTAACATTTAAGGACCACTAATAGCAGCCATGTGGGCTACATTACCCTTTAGGTCAAGACTCTGCAAGTAATTTAATATGGCTCCTACCCCTGCATTCCTTAGAATACTTATGCTTGCGTTTAAGTCCATGCGATTAATTAGCCAGCATTTTGAGCAATTTGAACGCTTTATTATTTAAGTGCTATGTCACTAACAATGTAACCATACCTTGCCACATCCTTGAAGTGTATGCCTTTAGGAGCTTACCCTTAGTTCCAAAGAATTCCCTGATATACAGCATTTAGAGGCGCTTCTTCCTAACTTCAAGGCTAGTTGCCCTAAGTCATCTCTCTTAAGCCTATGGTGAGCATTAATGTGCCTTAAAGTTTTCAATCTAACTCATTCCTCACCCTAAAGAAACGGAGTTTTTAAGTGCACATGTAAACTACCGTTATTTTTCATGCATTTGAAAATTCTTTCAATAAAATAAGAGCAAAATTAAAAAGTAATTTTCAAATATATGAAAATTTTTTAATCAAATAAGAGCAAATCTAATAAGTGTAGTACCATTTCTAAATACCTATGAAACTAACAGTAATCGTGATCCTTCTTTTGATAATACTTGGATTAAGTATTGGAATTTATAGCATACTCAATCATGCTAAATCACAAGGTCAAGCTAGGTTACCAGTAATATGCGCATCCCTTTACGCAGAATTATTTAATGAATCCGGCACTGAAGCTGGTATTCCAGTTGCAGTTACTGGAATGGGGTCTGTTCAGGCAGCTAGGCAAGTACTACTGAATCCAAGTTACTACGCTATATACGCTTCCATTGATCCATACATCCTAACCTCAATACTGTATCCAGCTCATGATGCCAGTTGGTACATTGCGATTGCAGGAGATGAAATGGTTATAGCCTATTCACCTAAACTTCCCAGGCCACTGTTGTATGAAGTCAGAAACCTAACCATTGAGGAGGAGAAGGCGCTTAACGAGAGCAATTACTCATTGGCCATAAACATAACTATGAAGTTCATTAAACTAATGTTCTCTAATAAGGTAATAAACCTAGCTGAGAGCCAAGGCGCTTACTTAATTGGAACATCGAACCCCAATACTGACCCAGAGGGGTATAGAGCATTAATGGTTTTCCAACTTATAGGGATGTACTCAGGCAATGGTAAGTACTACTATATTGATTTACTCAATGAGCTTAATAAGAGTAATAAAGTATATGAGGTGTTAGCAGGAAGTCAGTTAATAGGTTTGCTGCAGCTTGGTGATGTTTGGTTTGATATTGCAATATATAAATCCTCAGCCGAGACTGCTAATCTACCTTACTTCCCATTACCTCCTTTGGTTAATCTGGGGGATCCAAGGTACAGTAACGTGTATTCAAATGCATCAGTAACAATTACCGTTAATGGTAAACCTTACTTAATTAAGGGAGCGCCCATACAATTAGCGTTAACGATCCCATCCAAGTATCCGCATAAGGATGAGGCGGCGAAGCTTATACTTTTTCTAATCTCTCATAGAGGCCGTGAACTAATGAAGATGCTTAGTATAACACCATTAAAGCCGGCTATACTTTATGGTAATTTAACGCAGGTTCCTAAGGAATTGAGGCTATTGCTTAATTCAAGTGAGGTGGTTTACGGTGGATAAGGATAATGCACCATTTCATGCCGTAATAGCGACCATGCTTATCGTGCTACTGACCCCAGTATTCGCATTGCTCTATGTGGGCCTCATGGATCCAATCAACATAGTGTCATTATTTACTAGACCTCAGTTTACTCAAAGCCTAACATTAACGTTTACAGGCGCTATGATTGCCGCTGCATTAGGCCTACTTATTGGTGCACCTACAGCCTACGCATTAGCTAGAGGCATGATCCCAAGTTGGGCTAGTAGGATTGTTTCCGCACTATTATCATCACCAATGACAATACCGCATACCGTTATTGGCCTGGCAATACTCCTAATGGTTTCCCCACTTTCACCAATACCGTTAATTAAACGCTTACCGGTTATTAACTCAATTCTAGGACTAGTGATGGCTTACTTCATGGTGTCCTCACCAATAATAACAGGTTCACTGGTGCAGGTTTTTGAACGAATAGACCCAGTGTACGAGGATGTGGGTCTTATTGCAGGCATAAGTAAGTTTGGTGTCTTCATTAGGCTAATAGTACCAATGACGCTAAGCGAACTAATTGAATCATACCTACTTGCTTGGGCTAGGGCAATTAGTGAATTTGGTTCAGTAGTATTGGTAGCGTATTATGTTATTGCACCACCTCTGTTTAACTACGTTTATCCAGCATCAGTTCTAGTTTGGTACTACTATGAGACTTATGGACTAGAACCTGCACTGGGTTATGCAGCAGCAACATTATTAATGTCAATAATTGCGTTAACCATAATAGAGATATTAAGACATGTGTTGGGTAAACATAAATGGGTAAGCTAATGACTTAAAGATGCAACTCTTAATTCACTAATTAAGTTAAGGAAGACTCAATTAGCATTATTTACTCAGTGAGGAAGTTAAGAGGTAATTGTTAAACTGCTTCTAAGGTATATTAGTAAACTATTGAAATTGAAATGGAGAGGGGGCCTAGTTAAGTTAATTGAAGTTATCAAGCACATGAAAGTAAGGTTTATTAACTAGATAACATTATTTAGTGTTGATAGGTATGATTGGGAGCATTTGGGACTGGGTCATAGTAATAGCGGTGGTGCTTATACTCTTCGGTGGATACAATAAGGTACCTGAGTTATTTAGGGCTTTGGGTAGGGCTGTGGGGGAGTTTAAGAAGGGCCAGGTTGAAGTTGAGAGGGAGCTTAGGCAACTAACAACAGAACCCCAGTCACCACCCCAGGTTAACCAGAATACCCAAGCCGTGGTTCAACAGAATGCTCAAACTAATAATGGGCAGTCCAGCAAGGATAAGGAGGTTGAGGAGTTAAGAAAGCAAATAGAACAATTAAAGAAGGAGATTGAGTCAATGCGTAGTAAGGGTTCTCAATGAGTTAATGCTCGTTAATTATCCTTAAAACCGCATTAACCAATTGATCCATGCTACTAATACAGCCGTTAATGTTACATCCGCAGAAGCCACAGTATACTAGCATGGGTGGTTTAACGCCATTAGCCAGCTCACTTAATTCATCAATACTCCTAAGCGTGATTATTTTAATAACATCACTCCTATCCTTAATCTTATTCTTAAAGCCCTCTAGTATCACATACCTTGGTTTAACCACATTTAACATTAGTTGAATAACCTCATTAAGCTCAATGGGTGAGTTAACTAGTATGTGAGTCTTGTCTGGGGCTAGACCAACAACGGCATAGGCGCCTTCCCTTGAGAAAATCCACGTATCCTTATTCCTTGAGTCGAATTCCTGCCCATAATCATGAATATCCTTAATAATGACCACCTTATCCCCCAGTGAATGTAAGAGTTCCCTAATTATGGTTGTTTTACCAGACTTCCTGAAACCAATAACCGCAATAATTGAAACCATTAACATCACCTAGTGAGGGTTCCTGAGAAGTTAATTAATTATAGCTTTTTAACCTAAGCAAGGTTCAGTATAGTGATCATTGCACATACCCAACGTTCACTTAGATTGTGGTTTAATTAAGCCTAGGGTCTTCCCGCCACTGAGGTTACGCTTAATGAACCTTGAGTTCAAGGCCTTTAAATATATTTAATGTACTGAAATATAAACTATATTTATAGCAATAGTTTTAAAAACCGTAAATTGCCTATGTAATGATGGTTAATTGTTCAGTAAGACTCATGTTAGGTAATCATGCGGTTGCGCATGCAGCTTTAGAAGCAGGCATTGCAGTTGCAGCTGGCTACCCTGGCACACCTAGTAGTGAGATAATTGAGTACATAATTGATCACGCTAAGGAGACTGGAACTTATGTTGAATGGTCAAGCAACGAGAAGGTAGCGTATGAGGTGGCTTATGGGGCAGCGTTAGCTGGTGCTAAGGCATTGGTCAGCATGAAGCATGTTGGCTTAAACGTGGCAATGGATCCGCTCATGTCTAGCGCCTACACGGGTGTTAGGAATAGCCTACTAGTTATTACGGCTGATGATCCTGGAATGTGGTCAAGTCAAAATGAACAGGATAACAGATGGGTGGGTTTGCATGCTTATATTCCGGTAGTTGAACCATATAGCCCACAGAATGCGGCTGACCTTGTTAAGTTATCAATGAATATGAGCCAACGCTTTAACCACCCCATCTTAATGAGGCTTGTTACTAGGGTTTCCCACGTTAGGGAGCCTGTTAAGGTATGCGAGTTTGGTAAGCCAAGTTACGTTCAGGGTTACTTAAAGGATCCACTACACCATGCTTTAGTTCCATCAAACGTTAGGCAACTTAAAGAGGAGTTGATTAAACGTTGGGAAAATATTCAGTATGCTGTTGAGAACCTGCCCCATGAGTACGTTAATGATGGTAAGGTCCTAGTTGTTACAAGTGGCGTTGCATATAAGTACGTTAAGGAGGCTTTAAGGGATCTTGAAGTTCACGTCAGTACACTTAACGTAGTCACCCCAGTGCCCTTACCTAGGAAGCTTATAGCTAATGCAGTAGCTAATTCTGATAAGGTTGTGGTTGTTGAGGAGGGTGATCCAGTGGTTGAGTTTCAGATTAAGGATGTGCTCTATGATGAGGGCATTAGGGTTCCAGTTTACGGTAAGTCTGAGGGCTTCTTCACTAGGGTTGGTGAATTAACGTTATTGAATGTTGAGGAAGGCTTAGCTAAGGCACTTGGGGTTGAGTTAAAGAGAATAAGTAATGATCCTCAACACATTGAAGCACCACCAAGGCCACCGGTCTTCTGCCCAGGTTGCCCTCATGCAGCCTCATTCTATGAGTTAAAGATAACTACCGCTAAGGCTAGGGTTAAGCCAATATTCAGCGGCGACATAGGCTGCTATTCACTTGGCATAAACCCACCATTTAATGAGCAAGACTTGCTAACCAACATGGGTAGTTCAATAGGCTTAGGCATGGGTATACTCAGAGGCACTGGTGGAAATCAATTCATTATAGCCATTATAGGTGACTCCACGTTCTTCCACACTGGCCTACCAGCCTTAGTTAACGCTGTCTATAATAAGGCGCCAATGCTCGTCATCGTAATGGATAACAGGTTTACGGCAATGACCGGTGGTCAACCAAGCCCAACGCAAGCTATTGACATTGGCAGTGTGGCTAAGGCAATTGGGGTTAAGTACGTGTACACTGTTGACCCATTCAAGGTTAAGGATGCTGAGGCCACGTTGAGTGAGGCATTGGGGAAGGTTAAGGATGGGGAATTAGCAGTAGTGGTTATGAAGAGGGCGTGCGCCCTAGAAGCCTCAAGGGGGCGCGGTTCACTCATTGTTAAGTTCACAGTGGATTACGACGCATGTAAGGCGTGTGGAATATGCTATAATTTGATAGCGTGCCCAGCCATAATTAGGCTTAGTAATGGTAAGGCATCAATAGACCCAGCCTCATGCTTAGGCTGCTCAGTATGCGCTCAAGTTTGCCCATATAATGCAATAAAGCCCCTTGGCAACGCTGAAGAATGGGTAAGTAAGTGGGGTGAACTCTAATGAGGCTTAACGTGTACTTAACCGGCGTGGGTGGTCAAGGCTTAATTACATTCGCATCAGTTCTTGGTCAGGCAGCAGTGGACTCTGGGCTTAGGGCATTGGTGGCTGAAACCCATGGTCTAAGCCAAAGAGGTGGAGCTGTTGATGTGCATGTTAGGATAGGTGACGTTGACTCACCACTAATACCTAAGGGTGGGGCTGATATTGTTGTTGCCTTTGAGTTAATTGAGGCGCTTAGGTCATTACCCTTCACTAATAGGACCACTGTGTTAATAGCTAACAAGAGGTTAATACCGCCCCCAATACTTAAGGTTAAGTTACCTAAGCCTGAGTTAATAGAGGCTGAGGTTAAGGGAAGGGTTGCTAGGGCTTATTTTATAAACGCATACGACTATGCAGTGAAGATTGGAAACCCGGTTTTTGAAAACATGGTTATGTTGGGTGCGTTGCATGCGTTAAGCAGGGTAAGTGAGGTAATTAGTGTTGAGTCCATTGAGGGAGCTATTGTTAAGGTTATTGGTAAGGCTGTTTCAGAGAACCTTAAAGCCTTTAGGCTTGGACGCAGTATAGCTTCTTCAGTTTCATAAAAACTAACCCCTGTTAACGCCTTTTGTCGAGTGAAAACAACACAAACCATTATAAATGGGTTAGCGCCTATACAATTATGGAGTCTGCGGGCAGTAAAGGCATTGAGAACATTAGGAGCCTGTACCTTAAGCTTAACGGCATGTTTTACAAGTATAGTAATGAGGTTACTGGCATATTAATGTCAACCCTAGCTAGGGAGAATTACCTACTTATAGGGCCCCCCGGCACTGCTAAGACGACCCTAGTCTACGTATTGTCTAAGCTACTTAACGCCAGGTGGTTTTACAGGCAGTTAACTAAGTTCACTGACCTTGAGGAGATACTTGGACCCATTGATGTGGCTAAGCTACTGGAGGGTAAGGTTGAGAGGATTTACGTTAATTCAATAGTTGAGAGCGACTTCGCACTACTTGATGAGATATTCAACGCATCAAGCGCAATACTGAACACTCTTCTTTCACTCTTAAACGAGAGGGTGGTTTACGATGGTGACAAGGTGATTCCCGTTAAGACTTGGACTGTTTTCGGTAGTAGCAATAGGATTCCTGAGGAGGAGGAGCTTCAGGCCCTTTACGATAGATTCCCATTGAGGATATTCACTGAGTACGCTGCACCTGAGGACACTGAGGCATTGCTCACTAAGGGTTGGTATCTTCGTAGGGAGACTGAGAACTTAAGCCCTGTGGCAACCATGGAGTTGATTCGCGACACGTACAATGAACTAATTAGGCACCTTTACGTTAACATTAGTGACGTTGCTAAGGTTACTTCACCAATAATAGCTGACTTCGTTGAGCACGTTCCCATAAGCAATAGGACTAGGATAAAGGTTCCATTATATGCCTTAGCCTACTTAATGATTCAAGGCTTCCCACTCAGTCAAGTTAATGCAACAATGCTTAAGGTCGCAGTCATGAAGGTTTCCCGCTACTTAGTTCATGATAAGGAGCAGTTGAGTGAGTATGATGCCTTCTTAACCGCTCACTTGCCCGATGAATTACTTAAGGTCAGTGACCTGGTTAGTGAGGCTAAGGCACTCCTCAACAATAACATGATTAATGAGGCGGCTCAGAAGATTAAGGAGGCTGAGGAAACTTTGAATAGGCTTAAGGCTAGGTGGGATAAGTCCCTCCTGAGCCTATACATGAGTGAAATAGAGGAGACGGAGTACTTGATTCAGAGGTTAAGGGGTGCTATATATGGGTCAGAGCAGTGAGGAGGATTACGGTATACTGCTTAACGTTGATTACGATGAGGAGTTAACCCGGTATAGGCTTAGGGAGGTTTTCCTGCTGGCTAAACGCCACATGATACCGAACCTGGATAAATTAAGGAACTACATACTGGCTGACTCATTCTACATACACTACAGGCAGCCAATACTTAGGAGTGGTAGTGATAGTAATAATTATAGGGCATTATGGAGAATGATCGTTAGCAACTATATTAATAGTGAACAATACGCTGAGGTCTCTAGGCTAACTAAATTAAATGGTAGGTTATCCAGGATAATGGCGGTTAAGTTACTTAGAATATACGTTAACATGCTTAATAGGATTGAACGCAATGAGAGACTTGCGAATGCCTTGCGGGATGCATCTAATAAGTCATCACAATCATCTAAGGAGAGCAGGAACATGCTTGATAGGGAGATTAGATCATTGATTTCATTCTACATGGGTAACATGAAGAAGGTTAATGACACTATTAATAAGGCTCGTTCAATTCTAGGACCCGCAATAGGTCATGAGGTTGCTGAACTCATACTGGACACCGACATAGACCCATATAGGGCTAGGTTAGTTAACATGCTTAACTCACTGCTTAAGCTCGTAACCGAGTCAAGCCGCATGTATGATGAGGGTATACTTAATGAAATGCTTGATAAGGGTGTCATGACCGGTATTAAGAGGATGGATAAGGTTAATGAGGTTAAGGACCTAACCCCAACCAATAGGGCCCTGGCTAAGTTCGCTAAGCCAATATACGCCTATAAGTTGGCTACTGGAAGCTTAACGGTTAAGGAAAGGAAAATGATGAGGAAGCCTAAGATATATTTAGTTATAGATAAGAGTGGAAGCATGTTCTACACAGTTATGAATAACATATTCGAGTACAGTAGTGTAAGTAAGATAACTTGGGCGGCCGCATTAGCCATAGTAATGGTTATGAAGGGGCATGAGGTTGTGGCAAGGTTCTTCGACCAGCAGATATACCAATTAATGACGAATAAGAAGGATATAATAAAGACTCTCCTATCCCTAGTCCCACTCGGTGGGACTAACATAACATCAGCCATTAGGGTAGCATACGATGATGTACGTAGAAACCCAGCATTAAGGAATTATAAACTAGTGCTAATAACGGATGGGGAGGATGATGAACTTGACTTAGCGTTGATTAAACAGGGCTTATCAAGCTTCAGTGACTATAGGATAATACTCATAGGGAATGAACACTCAGCCCTAGAGATGCTTGGACCCAGGGTAACCAAGATATATAACCTTAACGCAAGATCACTAATAAGTGTACTGAGGAAGATATGAACTCTTCTCAATATCTGATTCTCGCATGTGAATTAACCCGCAATACAATCATTAAACAATCATTTAAACCATTCTTAAGGTTAATTACGTAACGGATGCTAAAGCTCACAATACTGATAATTCCCTCAGCAACTCGGCAATCCTCTCTACGCCTTCACGAAGCCTATCTGTTGATTCCCTCGTGAAGTTGATCCTAATGTGTAATGCGCCTCCATCACCAAATGCTGAACCTGGCACAACACCAACATGCTTCTCCCTCAGTAATCGCAGGGAGAAGTCTAGGTCATTCATGTTGATTTTGCTTAAATACCTTGATAAGTCAGGGAACATGAATAAGCCAGCCTTAGGCTTGAGTACCTTAGCATCAGGTAACATGGACCTAATACTATTGTAAACTACATCTCTCCTCTCCTTGAATAATGGTATAGTCTCCTTAATGAAATCCTCCTTATACTTACGAAGATACAGGAGTCCAATGAACTGTGCTGGGGTTGGCGGATTAATATTAATGTACTGCTTAACCCTATTGAAGACGTTGAGTATGCTTTCATCAGCAACCGCAAATCCAAGTCTCCAACCTGGTAAAGCCGGATCCTTCGAGAACGTGTTTAATGCAACAACATTACTCATGTTGTATCTTAAAGCATATACATGCTCACCCTCGTAGTAAAGGTGCCTGTATGCCTCATCATAGATTAATAATGAATCATTATCAACAGCTAAGTCAACAGCCGTCTTAACCACCTCACTCTTAAGGGTTGAACCAGTTGGGTTATCGGGATTAACCAACACTATTAACTTAGTACCCTTATCAACAGCCCTCTTTAATTCCTCAGGGTCAGGGTTGAAATCATTACTTATATTAACCTTAACTTCCGTAACCTTAGCGTTGAAGTACTGCATGATGGGCTTATACAGTAGGTAAGTTGGGTTAAGTAAAACAACCTTATCACCCGGGTTTAGGAATGCCATGGCTAACGTTATTATGGCCTCTGAGGATCCTGTGGTCACTGAAATATTGGATGATGATACTTTAACGCCTGAATACCTGTAGTAGTCATCAGCAATAGCCTCCCTCAACTCCAGGATTCCAGGGGTTGAGGAGTAGGCGCTTAACTCAAAGGGCTTCTCCTTGAGTAGATCCGTGAATTCGCTTATTAATTCACTTGAAGGTGGTACTCCAGGTTGTCCAATATGCATTTTGATCACATCCACCCCATTACCCTCAAGTTCATCAACCAGTGTATTAACCTCCCTAATCATTGACCCCTTCAAGTATTCTGACCCCTTAGCCGGCTTAGGCACTTGATTCACCTTGGTTTAGGCTTAGGTATAATCTATTTAAGCTATGCCTAGTCAATTAACTGGTGCTGGTTAGAAGCGAATGGGACAAGCTAAGCGAAGTCATGGTTCATAGGCCGGGTGTGGAAATGTTCTACGGATTACTTTACCCTAGAGCCTTCCTCTACGAGGGGGTGTTCAGCATGGATGAGGCACTCTATGAGCATCAAAACATGGAGCACGTAATGATGAGCGAAGGAGTCACTGTACATAGGCTTAAAAGCATTGTGATTCAAAGAATGAGGCACAGTAGTGAGTTCAGGGAGACGGTAGTGTCCATTGTTAAGTCATCAATAATGTATAAGGGGGATTTAAGTGATGATGCGTACACAGACTTCCTAAGGAACCTAGCCTCATATGACCCTGAAGCATTATTCAATATACTCATACTAAGACCATTGATAATTATTAAGAGAACTAAGACTAATACTATAGCTAGGATTATTAATAGAAACCCAATGGCTAACCTATACTACACTAGGGATCAGCAATTAGTGGTTAAGACGGGTGTAGTAATTGGGAGGATGCGAATGCCTCAAAGGAGACTTGAGCCAACCATCACTGAGCTATTCTTCAAGGCCTTAAATACACCAATAGTATACAAGCTAATTAAGCCTGGCTTCCTGGAGGGGGGAGACTTCATGCCCATGGGTGACTTCGCAATCGTTGGGTACGGTTGGAGGAGCAGCTTCAATGGTGTTAAGCAGATAATGGGTCTCCTGGATTTCGATGAGTTGGTAGTGGCTAAGTTACCTAAGCACCCGTGGGGTGACGATATGCTTGTCATGCACCTAGACACATACTTTAACGTTGCTGGTGATGGTTTAGTAATAGGGAACGAGGAATTAATGAAGAATACTCATGTTATTGTCTACGCGAGGGCTCAGGATGGGTTAGAGAAGTTGGGTGAATCCACTCTACTTGATTACATTAAGCAGAGGGGCTTCAACATAATTAACTTATCAGTAATTGAGCAGGCAGCCTTCGCTTCTAATTTCCTGACGCTTAAGGATAGGAGAATACTAGTGCCTAATATTGAGATGAATATTAAGAAAATGATTAAAAGACTACGGAGTAGTGATGACCCAGTTAGGCAAGCTACACTACAGTACGTGGAGTCTGGTTATGAGAAGATGAAGAGTGAGGGGCATATTTTCCCATATAGGCCGGATGTGCTTAATGAGGGTGTGGATTTCATAACAATAGACGTCAGTGAACTAGTGGGTGGTTATGGTGGTGTACACTGCGCCACAGCCACTATACGGAGATCTTAACGATAACTTAACCTAAGTGAAGCTAAGCTTAATAATTATACCCCATTACCCCACTAATGTTAGTATGGTTCGACGCATTAACGGCTAAACAAGCAAGAATAGCCTCTGTGTTGGCGCTAGAAGGCGAGGGGAGGGGTTATAGGTTCATAGTGACTTGTAGGAAGTACGACTACGTCATTAATGTGCTAAAGATGTATGGTGTAAATGGGTATTGCGAAGGCGAGCATGGTGAGGATGTTAGGAGCAAGCTGGTTAATGGACTTAGCAGGAGCCTTAAACTAATTAATGTGGTAGATGACTTCAATGTTCATATATCATTAACATCACCGGACGCGTTCAGGGTTGCCTTCGGTTTAGGTAAGCCATCAATAGCGTTAACAGACACTGCCCATGCCTTCCACGTTAATAAACTAACCTTACCCCTAGCTGATAGGGTTATTGCACCAATCGCCATACCTAAGAGGAAGCTAATGGCCTATATTCCACATGGTGAGGAAGGTAAGGTTAAGTTCTTTAATGGCGTCTTCGAAGTCATGTGGGTCTATAGGTTTAAGCCGAATTGGAGTGAGGTTGAGCAATTGGGTTTGAGAAATGGTGACAAGTATGTTGTCTTCAGGTTTGAGGAGAGTAAGGCAGCCTATTACAAATACAGTGAACAATCTAGGATTGCCGTTAAGGCTATTAGATTCCTCCTAAAGCAGGGTTTCAAGGTAATCGTGTTCCCTAGGTATGATGACCAGAGGGAATTAGTGGCAAGTAGGTTTAACCGTGAATTAAGTAATGGCAATGTAATAATACCAAGTAAGCCAGTTGATGGTCTTCAATTAGCGTACTTCTCAAGCCTAGTCATAACTGGTGGATCAACCTTCGCTGTGGAGGCTGCATTACTGGGGGTCCCATCAATATCGTACTTTCCCTCAACCTACTATACTGATAAGTATGTTATTAAGGCTGGTGCACCCTTAATTAGGGTTAAGCCAAGTAGGCTAATATCCAGTATACGTAAAGCAATGGAGATAGGTAAGGTGGGTTTAATAAAGGACCTTGAGGACCCCACTGGGTTAATACTCAATGAAGCCGATGTACTGGCTAATGAACATAGGGGGTAATACTTACTCTTAATTGCTTAACTATTATATATAATTCGTATTCACTATAGTGTATATGCATTATTATCTTCATTATTAAGCTTTAGTGCAATTTTACTTAGGCTCAATGGAGAAAGGTTTATTAATATGAAAGGTTGAAGGCAGCCTAAGAACCATTTATGGATTGCATCTTCAAGGCGATTTCCGACTTAGATAAAGACCTCAGGTTCAGGAATAGTGAAGTATGCTTAACCAATGATAACAGAATAATAGTGAGCAGTGATGGTAAAGAGGAATCCTATCAACTAAGTGACATACAGAGGGTGTACGTTGAGGATGGAATCGGTATAGGTAAGCTTATCCTTGTTACTAAAAAAGGCGAGGAAATTGAAGCCGCATACTTCACTAAGAAGCCCATTGAGGAGTTTAGGAAGTTTGCAATAATTGTTAATGGACGCATAAACGGTAATGGGCATTATGAAGGTATTACATTAGCTGGACAAAGTAGAAAATCTAACGTTAGGAGCACATTACTCTGGCTGCTTAACTTCATGAGACCTTACTGGCATAAGATGCTTATAGGGGTTATATTATCTATAGCCATAGCGATGCTTAACCTAGTTCCACCCTACCTGCTTAAGATACTGATTGATAACGTCTTCTTAACTAAGACTCACTCAATGAGGCTCTTCTATAATTTAACTTTAACATTAATAGGATCGTATGTAGCCGTTACGGCTTTATCAATAGCTCAGAACTACATACTTAACACTGTTGGGCAGAGGGTTGTGAATGATATTAGGTCTAAGGTGTTTGCACATGTCATGAAGCTTTCAGCATCCTTCATAGATAGAATGTCAACTGGTAGGATACTCTCAAGGCTAACTAATGATGCCGGTAACACTCAATGGTTAATGGTTTGGGGCTTACCAACGCTCATAGTTAATGTGCTAACCCTAATAGGTATAGGCGTAATACTGTTCACAATGGATGTTAAACTAGCGCTATTCGTACTATTACCAACCCCAGTAATAGCCTACATGATATATAGGTATCGTAAGAAGTCACATAGGGTTTACCATAGGAATTGGAGGAGGAGCGCTGACGTGACCAGCGCCCTATCAGACGCTATACCCAACTACATGGTTATAAAGTCCTTCGCCAAGGAGGATTATGAGTCAGGTAGGTTAAATGAACTCCTTAATAGGCTTTATGAGTCACAGGTTAAGGTAACTAAAATGAATGTCAGTTATTGGCCATTCCTCGGTTTACTAACATCACTGTCAACAGTCATGATGTGGTGGTTCGGTGGTGAACAGGTTATTGCTGGTACTATCCAGTTAGGTACCTTAACGGCATTCGTGTCCTACATGGCTCAGTTCTATGGACCGATAAACAACTTGAGTAACATAATACCATTCATACAGCAAGCAGTGACATCAGGGGATAGGCTTAGGGAGATAATGGAGGCTGAGCCCGACGTTAAGGAGCCTGAGAAACCTAAGAAGCCTGACCTAAAGGGTGACATATTGTTCAGTAATGTTTGGTTTAGTTACGATAAGTATACGCCTGTCTTAAAGAACATAAACCTGAGGATAAGGGTTGGTGAGAAGGTTGCCGTGGTTGGTAAGAGTGGTTCAGGGAAGAGTACGCTATCTAAGCTACTCCTTAGGATGTATGATGTGGATTCAGGGGAAATAAGGATAAACGGTGTTAATATTAAGGAAATTGACCTGCAGTACCTTAGGGATAGGATTGCCTACGTTCCACAGGAGGTGGCCTTGTTCGATAGTACAGTAGCCTACAATGTAGCCTATGGTAGTGGAAGAAGTGTTGAACCTTGGGAGATAATAGCTGCCTGTAAGGCTGCTAGGATTCATGATGAAATAATGCAGTTACCACTAGCCTACGACACTAACTTAGGTGAAAGGGGTTCATCATTATCCGGCGGCCAGAGGCAGAGGATTTCGATTGCTAGGGCAATTATTAAGCAGCCGGATATCGTTATCCTTGATGAGGCAACATCGAACCTTGATGTTATTAATGAGGCTGAGGTTTATAGAGCCATCATGAATTTAGCTAAGGGTAGGACAGCAATCTTCGTAACCCACAGTTTCGTTGAGGTTATGAGCGCTGATAGGGTAATAGTAATGTCTAATGGGGAAATTATTGAGGAGGGTAAGCCTAATGAATTATTAGCTAAGAGGGGGTACTTCTACAATATGTTTAAGGATCAGCTTGAATTATTCACAGGTGAGTTAAAGCTTCTTAAGAATGATGATAATAATGGAAATGCCTTAACGCTCAGGGATTACGTTAAGGATATTATGCTTGAACCAAGTAGCGTTAAGGTTAAGCCAGGAAGTAGAAGGAGTCTAGTCACACTGGTCGTTAATGGGGAAGTTTATAAGGATCTTAAACCTAGGTTACCGTTCCCAATATCTCAACCTGAATACGTCGCGTTCTATGATAAGGATGGTAGGGAGCGGTTCATTTTAAGTAACTATAAGGTTCTTGATGCTGAGTCAGTTAAGCTACTTGAGACTGCAATAGCTCTAAACAACTTCAAGCCTATTACGGTCAGTGTTAAGGCAATTAATGTTAAGGGTGATGAGCTGGAGTGGCACTTAGTGACTAACTATGGTGAAGTAGTAGTTAACACTAGGGGTAGGAGGAACGTAATGCTCATGGATAGTAAGCTAACGTTAGTTGACATTCATGATAATGTATATGAAATTGACTTAAAGAGACTTGATAAGGATAGCATTAAGCTAATAGCCGACACTGTGTGATTTCAATAACGTATTTTAAGGATTAATCACATCCTACTGTTATGCGTTATAAATAGTATTGGATTAAGTGGGCTTTATTATGAACCTAGCATCTACAGCGTATGAACCCTTCCCATTCTCAAGCATTATTACTGGGTTCAAGTCAGCCTCAGATATCTGCGGATTCTCAATCATTAGTCTAGAGAATTTGACAATCACATCTACGAGTGAGTAAATATCCCTCCTCGGCATACCCCTGTAGCCTATCATTAATTGGTAAGCCTTAGTTTCCTTAATCATGCTTAACGCATCATCCTCAGTAATTGGTGCAATCCTCATTGAAGTATCCTTATACAGCTCAGTTAAGATTCCTCCAATACCGAATAGAATCACTGTACCGAATATCCTATCCCTTAATCCCCCTACAATTACCTCAAGGCCTCCCTGAACCATGTGTTGAATTAGGAAACCGGAAACCCTGGCGTATGGAGCTAGGCGTTTAATGCTGCTGTTCATTTCTTCGCATGCCCTCTTAACCTCATCATCACTATTAACGTTAAGTATTACGCCACCAACATCAGTCTTATGCATTATATCAGGGGAAATCACCTTTATTGCAACTGGGTAGCCGACCTCATTAGCCGCCTTAATGGCTTCCTCATAGTTTGATGCAACCCTATACCCTGGTGTTGGTATCCCATAGGCTTCAAGTAGTTCATATGCCTCATAGTCAAGTAACTTAAACCTACCCTCGGAGAGGGCCTTAGCAACAATATCATGAACCATACTACTCCACCTCCTCCCTAAGCATCTTCTTAATCATACTGTACTCCACTAGGGCCCATAGGGCCCTGGCACCCCTATCCGGTGTTGCGTATACTGGTATTCCATTATTTTCTAGTGCTTCATTGAACTTCTCCATCATTGCGCTACCTCCAAAGGAAACCACCACCATGGGTTTCCCGTATCTTTTAGCATCAATAATATAGTTAACTAGGTTTGGGGTTAAGCCAGGTATCTGCATTAACGCAACTATGAGGGCCATGTCAACGTAACTAGTGGGTAGGATTGAATCAAGAACTATCTTATAGTATTCATCAGTTGCGCTTCCGGTTACATCAACAGGATTCCTAACTATGGCTAAGGGTGGTAGGAACTTCCTAAGCATTGATTGAATAGTTTCAGGTAGTTCAGGGACCTCAAGACCTAGGGTTGATAATGTGTCCACTGCCTGAATCCCCATTCCCCCACTATCCGTAAGTACAAGTACCCTCCTGCCTCTTGGTAAGGGTTGTGTGGCTAAGGCTTTCGCTAAGTCGAACATTTCCCTAACACTATTAGCCTCTATTAAGCCCGCCTGCCTAAAGGCACCCCTGTAGATTTCGTAGTCACCAGCTAATGCTGCCGTATGGCTCGCCACGGCACCTGCTGATGCCTTAGTCCTGCCTGCCTTGTAGACTATTACAGGTTTCATTTGGGTTACTTTCCTTGCAGTTTCAAGGAACCTTAATCCCTCACCAGGGTACTTTAACCCCTCCATGTATATTGTGATTACCTTAACGTTCCTATTATTGGCTAGATACTCTAGGAGCTCAGACTCATTAACATCAAGCTTATTACCGTAGTTCACGGCTAAACCTATGCCTAGTCTTCTCCTTGATGCCCAGTCAAGTATTGCCGCCGCAACAGCTCCTGATTGACTTATTAGGGCTATTGGACCATTAGGTGGCCTACCCATCCTATCCTCAGGTAGAAAGAATGTGTCAAAGCCGTTATCCGCATTGTAAACGCCTATGCAGTTTGGGCCAAGTACCCTAACGGGGGTATTCTTCACAATCGCCCTAACCTCATCCTCAAGCTTCCTCCCTTCCTCACCAACCTCACTGAAGCCTCCACTAATTATAATCAATGCCTTAACACCCTTCTTAACTGCATCAGCCGTAACCTGGGGAACCACTGGGGCTGGTACTGCCACTACGGCTAAGTCAACCTCATCATTCACCTCAGTTATACTTTTATAGCACTTCACTCCATTTATTGAATCATACCTTGGGTTAACTAAAATGACCTTACCCTTAAACTTACTAAGTAGGTTACTCATTATGACGTAGCCGACGTGACCTGGCTTAGGTGTTGCTCCAATTACGGCTACTGACGATGGGTAAAACAAAACATCAATACCCTTCCCCCCAGTACTAGTTGCCTCACTGGCTTCTTCAATAACCATATAGTACTAAATAGTTACTAGTGGTTTAAATATATTCCCACTTCACCTAGCCTATAGGCTTTTCATCTGCGAAGGGTTTATTTAAGGAGCAATCACTGTAGCGGTAATGAACCAGCACGGTGAAGTGTTAGGTAATGTTAATTACATTGAGTTCTACAGAGATGAGTTAACGGACTACTATGTTTATAGCGCCCTTGCTAGGGTTGAAAGGAATCAGGATAGGAAGAGGGCTTTAGAGGAGATAGCCTCAACAGAGCTTAGGCATGCGAAGTATTGGGAATTAAAGGCAAAGGAGGCGGGTCAAAGTGTTGGTGAATTTAAGGCCCCATTACTTAAGATCATGTTTTACCTAGTCCTAAGAATACTCTTCGGTCTTGCGGTTGTTATTAGGCTTAGGGAGAGGGAGGAGGATGAGGCTATAATAAGGTACGTTAACGCTAGGGATTTCGTAAAGGATTCCACGCTTGATGAAATAATTAGGGATGAGGTAGTACATGAGGATTACTTCATAGAGGAAGCAACTAAAATGAGTGAACGCTTCAGTAACATTAGGGATTTCATATATGGTATGAGCGATGGCTTGGTTGAGGTAATGGCGGCCTTAGCAGGATTAGTACCGGTTGTAACTAACCCGCTGTTAATAGCCATGGCTGGTTTAATAGTGGGGGTCGCCGGCACAATCTCAATGAGCATAGGAGCCTACATGTCGGTTAAGGCCCAATCAGAATTAATGAACTATAGGGTGAGTAAGGTGAGGACAGCTCTTAGGATACTGCCCATTAGTACCGTTAGCGATAAGGTGCTTGGTATCTTAAAAAGTAGCGGTGTACCTGAGGAGAAGGCTAGGAGTATTGCTAAGGAATTAAGTGAGTATAAGGATGCTGTATCGGATATGGTTATAACGAGGGAATTAGGCTACGTGGAATCAACCGAGGACGCTACTAAATCAGCAATAAGCACAGGAGTCTCCTACATGATTGGCGCTGCCTTAGTTATATTGCCATTCCCAACCATTGGGTTAATAAGTAAATACGCAGCATTGTTAGCGTCAATAATATTAATGATTATAGCAACGTCAATAGCCGGCTTATTTACTGCTGTTTCAAGTAACGCTAAGATACGTAATGCAATCACCAGAAATGTAGGGTTAAGCCTGCTAGCATTAATGATAACATACCTAGTGGGTTCATTAGCCCATGCACTTGGGGCTACTGTGACATAGCTCATTGGCAATGCCTTAGAGTTCCACATCAGGCCAATACCTCTTAACAACATCCATATCTAAGTCAACGCCTAATCCAGGTTCATCAGTAAGCTTAATGTAGCCTTTCTCAATTACCCTCCTCTTAGGTTTAACGACCTCACCCCAGAAGGGTACATCATGACCATGGAATTCAAGGACACCAAACGTATTCGCCACTGAGGCTACGTGGGCATGGGCCATTGTGCCTATTGGTGACGATATATTATGAGGCGAGTACTCTATATCATACATTGAGGCTAATTCAGCGATCCTAACGCCCTCACTTACACCGCCGGCCTTAACAATATCGGGTGCCCAAACCCTAACTCCAGTATTGAGGAGGTCCTTGAACTGGTATACGGTGTACAGGTTCTCACCAGTCTCAATAGGTATGGTGCAGTTCTGCGTAATTAACCTTAATTCATCAAGGTTACTAATCGTTATTTGAGCTGGGGTTGGATCCTCTATCCACCTTGGCCTATACTGCTCAATAGCCTTACATATCCTCACCGCAGTGTTAACACTATACCTCCAATGCAGGTCAAACATTATATCCACACCATCACCCACAGCCTCCCTAACAGCCCTAACTATTGAAGCTAAGTAGTCAATATCCTTAAGACTCAGTTCACCACTCATGATTAACCTTGGGTCAGTATAGGGTGTTGGAACATCTAAGTCAAACTTAATGGCAGTATAACCCTCAGCCACCATCCTCCTAGCCCTATCAGCATAGGACTCTGGGCTATAGTCACTATTCCACTTCTCAATCGATAATCTACCGTGTATTGGATTATTCTCAGTAACTAATCTACCTGACTCAACCTCAGTACTAGTGAGCCATGGTAATTTTTCCGGAAGCAGTAGTGAATTCATTGCCTCAAGCCCCTTACCACCATGCGCATCAACGTACACCCTAACCTCATCCCTATACCCACCTAATATTCTCCAGACAGGTACATTAAGGTACTTACCCACTAGATCGTAAAGGGCTATGTTTATCGCTGAAGCTAAGTGGTATGTACTTGTACCAGCGTATAATGTAGCCCACCTAATCTTTTGCTCAATCCTCCTAATCTTAAGCGCATCCTCACCAAGCAGCAGCCTCCTGAAATGCTGACTCATACCCCTTAACCCAGGTGCTGGACCAGCCTCACCAGTACCGTATAAGTCACCTGCATAAACCCTGACAAATGTCCACTCGAAGTTAGCTTGAACAGTTGCAACTTTTAAGTCGGTTATTCTTAATTCACGCATAGTCAACAGTTACATATGTTGACTTAATAAGTATTAATTAATGATCATTAATACATAAGCCGTACATGCTGTTAAACTACTGTTCCTAAGTAACCATTGTTTTAAGGAAAGCCGGCTTAATGCTTATGCTATAGAGTATAAGGCAACATCCCCCTCCTTAATAACTTTAAGCATCCCCCTCCTCCTATAGTACCTTAGGACCGCATCAGCGGTTATTAGGGCTTGTGGATAAAGGCTCCTCTTAACCCCATATTCATGTATTAGATTCGTCGCGAACTCGCATATTGTCATTGGCCTTTCCTCAAGTAGGGACTTAGCAATGTTAAGTATCCTATTAACAGACTCCACTGACGCATCAATAAACCCCCTAATTTCATCCCCCTCCAATACTCTCTTGGCGAAGGGTAAGTAATTGTGCCCTGGAACAAGCATGTTAACCTTAATGCTTCTTAATGAACTTAAGGTCTGTAGATAATCATCTATAGACGTTAACTGAGGTATTGAATCCGTGGTTTCTGAACCCCTTATACCAGAACCCTGTACTGCATCCGAGGTGAACATTACACCATCAGCAATACACACCACTGTACCTGAAGTGTGGCCGAAGGCCTCAATGCACTTAACACCATCAATACTTAACATACCTCTGAAGGACTCGTGAACCATCGGTGAACCAACCTTACTCCTAAAGTCCCTTATGAAGGACTCACTGAACTCTGGCGTGAAGCATCTTCTATACTTTAGTGGGAAGAATGAGTCAACGTTTATTACGTTATTGTACAGGAAGCCTCTGGCAACCTCATGGGCGATTACCCTAACACCCCTGCTTGCTAAGTACCCGCTTCCACCGGCATGATCCTCATGTGGATGAGCAATTATCGCTACCTTAGGTAACCCTATTACCTTAACCACATCCTCTATTATGCCTGATGTTGATGTGTCAAGCAGTACCCCACTATCCTTAACGTAAACCATGTTTAACTCAACATCACCATAATACGTACCTACTAGGCTAACCCTACTTGTTAAATCTCTAACAGTAACCTCAACCATACTCTGACCTCAAGCCCTATAATTTAAAGTATTTCACCATATAAAATGCTTAACTTTAACTTGAAGGAGCATGGTGGATAAGCAGTGAATTATTCTTAATGACCGTTACTGTAGGGCTAATGTTGAGTTAAGTTACGTCTCTTAAGTATTTTAACTACGGCTGAGAAGTCGTCATCGCTTAATCCACTTGTCTCAGCCATCCTATATAATTGAAGTGATAATGCTGCCATTGGTATTGGTACTCCCAATCTGCTTGCCTCCTTATTAACCAAGTCAAGGTCTTTCCTCATGTGTTTTGTAGCGAACTGAGGACTAAAGTCATTATTAATCATCTTAGGTACCTTAAGCTCTGAGGTTGGTGACCTAGCGCTTGAGAGCTTAGTCAACACATCCATTATTACGCCACTGCTTAATCCCATAGCTTCACCCAGGTTAACAACCTCAGCTAAAGCTGCCACATAGGAGCCAAGCAACGCATTATTGATTAACTTAGCGTAAAGCCCATACCCATTAGGCCCAATGTGAATTATGTAACGGGCGAAGTGCCTAACCACCTCGTAAGCCCTCTCATACGCTTCCTTCTCACCACCAATTAGTACTACGGCCTCGCGTTTCTCAATAAGTACTGAGGTACCTATTATTGGTGCATCAACCATTAATCCACCCTTCTCCTTAATCTTACTGGCCAATTCAATTGATGTTGATGGAGATATCGTTGACATTTCAATCACCAAGGAGCCTTGCTTAATCCCATTAATGACCCCTCCCTCACCCAGCATAATGGATTTGACTGCATCATCATCCGACACTATTGATACTACTACATCAACATTACTGGCTAATTCAGCAGGATTATTGAACACATGAACCTTAAACTCTTCTGCAAACCTCAGGGCCTTACTCATAGTTCTATTAAACACTCCTACAAGTAATCCATCATCCCTAAGGTTCTTAGCAATCCTCCAACCCATCGTGCCCAAGCCTATTAAGCCTACCCTAACCATAGGTTGTGCTTACCTTAATTAAAATTAAACTTATCGCTCATGCTAATTAAGATTCAATAAACAACTCTTGTTAAATTCACCTTTAAATTGAACTTAAACCGAAGACAACGTTAACCTTAAAATAATAATGGAGGACCCAGTTAAAAACAAGTATTGCCCTCATGGAGACTTAGATTACTAAGACCGTAGATGTAGTACTCATAGCGCTTGAATTGATTTTAAGCCTTATACTTCTTTTCATCTTATCTTACGTAACGAGGAGCATATACATTAGGAGAGCGGGACTGGGTTAATTGCTTGGACAACCAGCGTAATGGCATATCTATAGTATTAGGTTTAAGGCTTTAAATAATGATTCTAACTCATTTCCTTGAATGGGATGTTGTATTTATTTAAGGATGAAGTTAAGATTAAGCTAAACTATATTTACCACCCCTAGTGTTAATTGAGTATGGAGTTGGATCCGTCTGTTGCACGCCTAGCGTACATGTTGTCTATAATATTTCTAGTGCTGGCTCTTTTCGCATTACCCTTTGATATTCACGTTGAGGCTGCATTAATAATTGACCTAGTGGTAATAGTGATGCTCATTGCATTCCTAACGTTCATTATAGTTAACGTTAGGAGGAACGCATGAACACGCTTGCCTTAATGTAACAGCGTCATTATGCCCTAAGTTCGTTTAATGGGTAAACAGGCTAATATCCGGTTACTGCATTAATAAAAATATGTCATCAGCCATCGATAACATTACTAGTAAGGCTTCTGAGAGGAGTGGGACTGGGGCGTTAATAGCTGCGATTAGGATGCTTAATAGGGGTGCTATACGCCATGCCTTATCAGCATTAATGAAGGAGATTGAGTTTAACGGTGAGAGGAAGCCGCTACTTGAATGGGTTATGGCTGCCTACGCAGGTAATGAACCTTGCCCAACTGTAGCACATTTGGCTTCACCGTTCTTTAAGGCCATGGTTAAGTTAACCATGAGTTACTTCCATGCTAATGAGGATGACGTTAAGCAGATACTTAGTGACCCAGCTGTTAGGAGGGGTATTGTTACTACACTTAGGGGTATTGCATTATTTGGTGTAACCACTCCCCAGAAGCTTCCTGCGCCATTCTTCATAGTTTGGAACTTCACTAACCTATGCAACCTTAAGTGCGTTCACTGTTATCAGAATGCCGGTAAGCCACTACCAAATGAGTTAACCTTAGAGGAGAAGCTTAGGGTAGTTAAGGAACTTGATGAAGCTGGCGTACCAGCAATAGCCCTATCTGGTGGTGAACCAACAATACACCCAGACTTCTGGGTTGTATTAAACGAGATGAATAGAAGGGGCTTTTACTCAGCGGTGGCCACTAATGGACTCATGTTCGCCAACATGGAGTTCGCTGAGAAGGCTAAGAAGGCTGGGTTAAGGTACGTGGAGATTAGTATCGATGCTGCTGACCCAGCTGTTCACGATAAGTTTAGGGGGGTTGAGGGGGCTTGGGATAAGGCCGTTAGGGGGCTCATTAATGCCGTTAAGTTAGGCTTCAGTGCCGCATTAGCCTTTACAGTGACCAAAACTAACATTGACCAGGTTGATAAGATACTTGACCTAGCCCAGGAAATAGGCGTGAGGAGGGTCGTCTTCTTCAACTTTGTCCCAGTGGGTAGGGGCCGTGAGAACCTGGATATTGACTTATCACCCGAGGAGAGGGAGAGTTTCATGAGACATATTTACATGGAGATGAAGAGGAGGAACATGGAGATAGTTACTACGGCACCTTACTATGGTAGGGTTGTTAATCAGCTAAGCAATAATAGTGATACAGCCCCAACGCACTTTGTAGTTGCCAGTGACCCAATAACAAGGGAGTTAACCGAATTCATTGGTGGCTGTGGAGCTGGTAGAATCTACGCTGCAATTGAACCTGAGGGAACCCTCACACCATGCGTCTTCCTACCCTACCCAGTGGGTAACCTTAGGACTAGGTCATTTTGGGATATTTGGATGGACCCATTCATGGAGAACTTCAGAGACAGGAGCAGGCTTAAAGGCTTCTGCGGCCGGTGCCCATATAAGATGATTTGCGGTGGCTGCAGGGCTAGGGCGTATGGGTACTTCGGTGATGTTTTAGCTCCAGATCCAGGATGCATATATAATTCCAGGGAGTGGAAAAGGCTTAAGGATGAGGTTGAACAGTGGGCTAAGATTAAGGTTACAGTATCCAAGTTAGGGTTCAAGTAAGGTGACTTAATTAATGAGGGTTCTATTAGCAGTTCCACCAGGTATTGATAAAATGGAGATATATAAGGTCCTTGGGCTTAAGGCGCCACCACTTGGACTGGCTTGGATTGCAGCGGTTCTTGAAAGGGCTGGACATGAGGTTAAGATAATTGACTCACCAACCGAGGGTATTGACCTAGGAACCTTCATTAACGAGGTTAAGGCATGGAGCCCCGATATAGTGGGCTTAACGGCATTAACACCAACAATATATAAGGCTTACGATACTGTTAAGGCAATTAAGGAGTATGATAAGGACTTGCCCATAATGATGGGTGGACCACATGCATCATTCATGTATGAGGAGGCGTTAAACAATGGGGTTGATGTAGTGGTTAGAGGCGAGGGGGAGTACACTACACTGGACCTCATCAACACCATTGAGAAGATGGGAATGAATAAGGATGCTCTCAAGGAGGTTAATGGCATAGTTTTCAGTAGTGGTGGTGAGGTTATTAGGACAAGGGATAGGCCACCCATAAGGAACCTTGATGAGTTACCATTTCCAGCACGTCACCTACTGCCAATGGATAAGTACACAATATTCGGTAAACCAATTAGGATAATTCACGTCATGGCTAGCCGTGGTTGCCCATACGGTTGCTCCTTCTGCTCAACATCATACTACTGGGGTAGGTTAATTAGGTATAGGTCTGCGAAGAATGTCGTGGATGAAATTGAAGAGGCTGTTAATAAGTACAACACTAATACTGTAGTCTTCACTGATGATGAGTTCACCCTAGGTAAGAGATTTGTTTACGACTTTTTAAGGGAGTTAAGGGAAAGGAAACTCGACATAAACTTCTCCTGTGGTTCAAGGGTTGATACTATTGATAGGAGGATGATGAGCGACTTACTAAACCACGGTTGCACAGCCCTTTACTTTGGTGTCGAATCAGCTAGTCAAGACACCATAAATAGGATTGGTAAAAGGATAACCATTGAGCAGGCCATTAAGGTCTTTGAATGGGTTCATGAGCTTAAGGTTAATGCAGTAGCATCATTCGTTATAGGTTTCCCATGGGAAACAATAGATGACATGAAGAGAACCGCTAAGTTCGCCGCTAAGCTTAACCCATCTTATGCACAGTTCACGGTAGCAACACCATACCCTGGCACTCCACTTTATTATCAAGCCGTTAACGAGAACCTTATTGAGGATTGGAACTGGGAGCATTACACGACATTGAGGGCAGTCATGAGGGGTTATAGGTTCACTAGGCAGCAGGCTGATAAAATGCTTCAATACGCCTACAGGGTCTTCTACCTCAGGGCAGGATTCCTTGCAAAAGAACTGTTAAGCGGCAAGTTAAGCATGGTGATTACGGCTATTAAGAATTCAATTGTACCCTGGTTCATTGACAGGTTAATGAAGCGGAATGAGTAAGAGTTGCTTAATAGTGAGGGAATCTTATCTTTGATTAAATGTATTAAGCTATGTGCTTCTTAACACGTGTAGAATTCTCCTTGCCGGTAATAATGCGTTCTCAAACTGTTCTTTACTAATCCTTAGCCCAAGTAAACTAAGCATACTTAATAGTACATTAACCTCACTTGAGAGCTCACCCTTCTCCATGTAATTATGAATTAAGTCTAGGATTGATACGGCAGTCTCTATACCGAAAACCCTAGCAATCCATATTAGGGCATCAGGAACATTAAGGAGAATTACGTTCCTTCCGGAAAGCCGTATTAATAGGTACATGTAGAGTAGGGTCACGTTATTTATTGTGATGCAGTTATCTAATTTACTGCAGTCACGGTTATTCATCATGTAGCTATTGTACACATGAATACTACCCTTATTTTTAGAAATCCTTAAGTAAACTTTGATATCGCCTAGTTCAAGTAGCTTAATGTTCCTTCCCAACTTATTCCTCACCCTAATTAATCTTCTAAATAATTTATATACAGAATCCCTACTGCAATTCCTCATGGTTAATACTGATGTTGAAATTATGGGTAATCCCATGCAGTCTAGGCCTAGTGATAAGCATAGGTTTACCCTATGGTAGAGTATGCGTAAGACCAGGTGAGTAGTGTCAAAGTACGATATTGGACACACGTTATCCGGAATTGATTTATAATCCACAGCAATTAGGGTAAGTAACCTATTTATTAAACATTCTACTTGAACGGAACGCTGCAGAGGCAATATCACCTACAATTAACTGTGGCGCATTAGTAATGATATTAGTAAACCCATTATAATCGCCAACGCGTATATTGTAAAAATGTACCATGGGATTCCAAAGAGTCCTGCAACAACGTAGACTGCAATAGGTCCTACGTGAGCCTCGTTAAGCCATTCATTACCAAGGTACTTGATGTAAATAATCCATGGCCCAGCCTTATCGGTAGCTATCCTTAACACTGTTCCATTACTAACTAAGGTACTCATACTACTTATCTTTCCGCTTGAATTAACAAGGATTGATGCATTCGCGTCTGTTGGTAATCTATTATTAGCTTTAATTAATACAAGTATTACTATTGAGCTGCCGGAGGCTATTGTACCATTATTAAGCACCCTAATTAATACTCTTGGATTCGCCTTAATGACCTTTACCAGTTCATTAAAGCCACATGATAGGTAATTGATATTACCAGGCCAGTACACTGTAATATTGTATACCCCAGGATAAGGTGGTACGTATGATTCTTGAAATTTACCATTAGTTACGTAAGCCATGATTAATGATTTATTCACGTAAATTGGCACTTGACTAATTGGTGCGGTTACATTACCACTTATTATTAGCTTATCCCCAACAATTAATGATCCATTAATGTTCACATTGATTAAACAGGGCGCCCTCAGTACCATTAGGGATGACTCAACTGCTGATGGTAGGTAATTCTGGGAACCCGGGTAATAGAGGGTTAAGTTGAAGTAACCTGCTCTATTTGGTTTCACGTAGGTGTAGCCCGTACCGTTAATTACATTAATGTAGCCGATGAATGTCTTATTTAAGTATAGGTAAACTGAAGCCGTTATGCCTGGGCTTAGGTTAACCGTCACCTTTAATGAATCTCCATAAACTATGGTTGAGTTAACTAGGTAGCTTATATTGACCTTAGCTGGTTTAACAATAATCTTAGCCTGGCTTGTTATTGAGAAGGATTGGGATGGGGAGTAGGTTACGTAAACTATGTAGATCCCAGTCTCATTAGGCTTAAATGACAATAACGCGTAGCCACTTGAATTTGTGCTCACTGAACCCAATGCAACATTGATCCCATTTAAAGTAACCTGGTATTGAAGGGTTTGATTAACTATACTGTAGCCATCGGCGGTTAAGTTAATTAACATGCTGGCTAATTCCCCATACGTTACATAAAGTAACCCAGGCGTAATACTCATGGATGGTTTAAGTATATTAAGTAGGATTATAGTACTGAAGTAGTACGAGTAACCCCCATAATCAGTCATCGTTAAGGATACGTTTAGAGGCATTGGACCCGGCTGAAGAGCAAGCAACCCCACCGTGAATTCACCATTACCCTTTAGGGCAATTGGACTACCAGTAATGCTTACTGGAAGCTGAGGTGATAATGGTGAAACGTAAACATACTCCTCAGTAATTGGGGCCGGCACATTAACATTAATGATTACCCTAGAATCAACACCAAGCGGCACTGTTGAATTAGGTGAGGTAATTAACGCTACTGGCTGATACGCAGTTATGTTGAATTTAATTAACCCAACCACACAACTACCGTAAGTGAATAATGCTTGAGCACTATAAGATCCACTATTAACTATGAAGAAACTACTGCCGGTGACTTGGCCATTAATCATAATCCCCATAGTTAAGTTGCTTAAATATGAACCATAGAAGCTTACGCTATGCCCAGTTATAACAGGAATACTTGAACCATTAAACACCCTTAAGGAAACTGAGCCATAGGTAAGGTTAATGGAGTACCATGGCTTCACTGAATAAACCTGAAATGAGTACGTGGAGTAGGATTGCCCATTAAACGTTAGCTGCGCTGAAACTGTACCATTTATGAACATTAATGGTTCCTGGAACACGTATTCCCCATTAATAGTAACATCATAGGATGAGGAAAGAGCACCCACACTGCTGACTAGCCTTAATTTAACGGGCTCAGCTGAGTAAAGTAAAATGTTTAATACTGGTGATGAGTAAGGTATGATTACCTTAGAGTTATTAACTGGTGATGTGATTAAGCCACATTGCGTCACATAAGCACTAATTATTGTTGGCTTATACATTATTAGACTGTAAGACTTACTGGTGGTGAAATTGATGATGCTTAAGGTAACGTTAATTGAGTAATTACCGTATGGTAATGAGTAGACTGATACATTAACCAGCTTATAGGAGCCAGCAGTGAGGTTAAGCGTTGTTGAGTATGAGTATACGTTACTAATTCTAACACTTAATACTGCACTTTCATTAATGGGCGCGGTGGAGTTGATTATTGATGCATTAACTACTAGTGTGAATGAGTTTAGGGGGGTTGATACTACATTGTTAACTGGATATTTAACCCAGTTCTCATAATTTAAGCTAACTAAATTAACGCTAAGAGTGATGTTAAGTATGGGTTTAGTGAAGTTACTTGCATGGGTTGAATTAGTTAAACTACTGGTAGCTGGGTTAAGCTGCGGGTTAGCTATAGTGATCAACGACATTACCACTGCGAACATTAATACTGCTAACAACCCCCTCATACTTGACTAGTAGGGTTAAGGGATTCCTTATTAAGCATTATTCAAATCTATGAACTGGCCGCTTGCCCTTCTTTATTTACTTGAGTTACCTTAGCCTTAACTATGCGTGATGTTGGGGCGAAGCCTACGTAGTCCTCAAGGCTCCTTGGGACAAGGTAACCAGGTGACCTAACCCTAACACCATTTATTGATATGTGACCATGAACTATTAACTGCCTAGCCTCATGAATAGACCTAGCCATACCCTTCCTATACACTATGGTTTGAAGCCTGCGTTCAAGTATTGCCGTTACATCAAGGGCTAGCACTGAATCAAGTGGCATACTAACATCGTTTATTAACCCCATTCTAAATAACCTATCCTTAAGCCTCTTCTCAGCCTCCTCCCTAACTTCCATCGGAGCTGAAAGTATCTCCCTAGCCCTATGCTTAATACTCCTTAATAGTGCCCTAGCTAACCAAAGCTCCTTCTTATTCCTCAAACCATACTCACCAATTAGCCTAAGCTCACTCATCAATAAGTCGCTATTCCACAGCCTCTTCGGTTTCCCCTCAACATACTTCTTCTTAGGCCTCTTAGGATCGCCCATTACGCTCAACGTGAGTATATGGTATATAAATATTTCCCAGCATAATTAACATTAGTATTAATGAAAAGCTTGAACCTTATCCTTTAAGGCGTATTCACTAACCTTAAGTGAGGTCTCGGTACCACTTGCTTTATTCACCATCCGCTGGTTAATCTTTGAAGTTTCAATAGTCCATAAGGACAATGGAAATATCGGTTTCAATCCTATGCGCAAGATATTTCGCATCCATTGGGTGAAAGTTAATTAACTCTAGTAGACTTGGAAGTTAGGTGCATTAACCATGAATAATGAGGTGGCTGTATGCATGGGGCAGATTAAGGTTGTCTTCAATGATGTTGAAGGTAATTTAAGTAGGGCTGTTGAAGCTATTAGACGTTCCGCATCCATGGGTTGTAGTATTGTTGTTTTACCTGAAACACTGGATATTGGTTGGCTCAACCCTGATGCGGTTGAATTAGCTAAACCAATACCTGGCCAATATAGTGATATCCTGGTAGACGCCGCTAAGTCACATGGAGTATACGTTGTTGCTGGTTTAACTGAACGCGACAATGGTAAGGTGTATGATTCGGCGATTTTAGCCTCCCCAAGAGGTGAACTAATGTGGAAGTATAGGAAGATTAACTTAACCCCTGAGGAGCAGGAAATATATGAGGTTGGTGATAAGGTTGGCGTAGTGGATACTGAGTATGGTAGAATTGGAGTAGATATTTGCATAGATAATGCACCCAGTAACCTAGTTTTAGCCCACTCAATGGCAAGGATGGGGGCAATCATGATACTTTCACCATCAGGCTGGGCGGTACCACCCACGTATGATTTAAGTAAGGAAAGCTACTTAGATGGATCATATGGGAAGCATTGGATTGTCTCATACACAACAATGGCTAGGTTATACGACATGGCAATTATCGGTGTAAGTAGTGTTGGCGAGATGAGTAAGGGTCCATGGAAAGGCTGGAGACTAATAGGCTCATCATTAGCAGTAGGACCTGGGGGAATTATATTGGTTAAAGGCAAGGAGGGTCCTAATGCGGAGGATTTAATAAGAGTTAACGTGAATGTACCCTTAAGGCAAATTAAGGGTACTAGGTATGCTGAATTCCTATGGAGTAGGGGATACTTCATGCCATAATTAAATTCACTATGCTCATTCTCAAACATCCCACATTGCACATTATTCCATATGCTTGCTTAGTGGTCATTAAATTGCCTAATGCGGTTTCAATGCATTAATTAAGATTAATTAGTCCTGTACATTCTCAAAGTAGTGTCATAAGTGAATGCAGCAAATGTTAATCCACCATAAATTACGAATACTTCATTATGAGTATTTTCATCAGCTTGCTCATAATCTATATAGGGACTACTAACCTGTGCCTTAACAATTCTATTCCTTATGTTTCCTTTAGGTAGATCTAATGTGAGATTATTCCTTGGTATGTTCATTTTACTCACCTCGAGTTACTCCCCTCTCATAGGCTTTATAAACCTTTCTCCATCGCTGTTAACTTAATTCATAGTCAATATATGAAATTCCATAACCAATATAGACTGATGATTTTCATTAATGAGACTTAAACCAAGCCTAGTTTAATCATGCATCCTCCTCAATAATCCTTAACCCAAGTAGTCTTGCTAATATCTTTAAGTCCCCTCTCCAATCACCGTAGAATACAACCCTATGCCATCCAGCCCTCCAAACCCAATTCTTAGCTAGGGCTTCAACATTAGCCTTAGCCACTAGCTTTGTGGCGCACGCCCTTAAATGATACTCATTATCAATCGCCCTAGCAGTATGTATGGCTAGTGTCCTCTCCTCTGGGCTTAAACCAACAACTGTTACTGTTTCATTGACGGGTAACCTAACATGTATTGAAAGCTTCTTACCACCTCCATGGGCTGGTGTTATTATGTATGGGCTTAACTCCATTGAGTCAAAACCCTTAGCATTTATGGGCGCGTAACAGTGGAAGTAAACTATCTCACCCTTACTCATGTCTGGCGCTGGGTCATTTATAAAGCCTGGAACATTTGCGTAAAACTTCATTAGCAGCATTAATGTTCCTGAAATTAAGTCCCCCTCACATATTGATACTATCTTGTCCCTGAGCGTAAGCTCCATGAAGGGCAAGCATGGCCAAGTATCCAGGAAGCCACTGTTATAGAGAACTATGTCATCCATGGTTACTGCATCAGCCTTATAATCGCTGGCAAGCCTCCTGAGCGCTAGGTAAAGCTTAGCTGGCTTAATTAAATCATCAATAGTGTGATCAACAACCTTTTCAGCATTCTTAAGCCACCTCTCAGCAATGGGCTTAGCCTCCTCATCAGTAACCTTACTGTAGTACTTCTCATTAAAATGCCTTATATCAACTAATTCTATCTTAACACCGAATATTGACTGAAGGTAAGCGCGTAAGCCATAAAGGTCTATGCTTAACGGGTACTCTAGGTGCATTAAATTCAATTCATCAGGTCCAACTACTGCAACAATTTTAGAATCCCTCAATCTGCCTATGGTCTCAAGCATCCTTACGTACTTATCAAGTAAACTTAAGCTGGATAAGTCCCTCACAACAATACCAAACACTGGTAGATTCAACTTAAGAGCCCTAGAGTATTCCATTAGGAATTCACCAGCGCCACCGTAAGTGTCAGATATCAGTATTGTTGGGATACCCCTCGATAAAATTGGCCTAACAATGCTTGGTATACTCCATGAATTAAAAACCAATACGCCAGTAGTGTCGCCTGGTAACCTAGACACTGTACTTGATGCTTCATTAATACTTGAGACCGTGAAGAAGTCAAATTCAATGTGAGGGAACTTTTTCTGTAGGTACTGTTTGACATTATCGACGAAATCCTTAGAGGTACCTATTAAGAACACAGAAAGCCTCATATTACATAAGGTAAGTTTCCTTAAAATATAAGTTTTACTGCAATAAATGTAAATACTATTTAATACTAATATAAAGTTTAATTAATTCACTGATCATTTAGTAAGAGGTCGTTAAGTTTAGGATTTAATGAATTTATGCGATGCCATTTACCTACCATTACTCCTTACTAAATAACTAACATTAACTGGGGAAACCCTTATAAACACTGTCCCTCTTCAAGAACTTCAGCGGCGTAGGGAAGCCTGGTATCCTGCGGGGCTCATAACCCCGAGGTCGGTGGTTCGAATCCACCCGCCGCTACTTCCCTAACGTTAAACATATGGCTCAGCTCCGTTGCATATGGTGTTCATTAATTGTTACTGTAGCATAAGCTACATCTTGGTAAATAACCTTAGATTCATTACTATGCTGGCCCCTGGGAGACTAGACCTAGGTTATTTCATTGGAGCTTACTTGGGTGAATGCTTAATAAGGGAGCCACACTCTACTCATGGCGATTAGGCGTAATGAGTAGTGTAATGGATCAAGTTAGTAGAATGGGTACGTACTTCATAGAGTTTGAAACCCCATTCAGTTGGCATTTGAGGGCTGTTAACAGGGTTCTTTACTCAGGTGAGTCAAAGTACCAGAGGATAGCTGTTGTTGAGTTTAAGGATTTAGGTAAGGCTCTTGTGCTTGACGGTAAGGTTCAGAGTTCATTATTTGATGAGTATGTTTATCATGAGTCCCTGGTTCACCCAGCAATGGTACTTAATGGAAGCCCAGAGAGAGTACTCATAATTGGTGGAGGGGAAGGCGCCACTGCCAGGGAGGTGCTTAAGTGGGATACTGTTAAGGAGGTGGTGATGGTTGATATTGATGAGGAGGTTGTTAAGGTCTCCAAGGAGTATTTACCTGAGATGCATGGTGGATCATTCTACGATAGTAGGTTTAAGCTAATTATAGGTGATGGGAGGAAGTTCCTTGAGGAATCCAGTGAAAAGTTTGACGTAATAATAATTGATGCAACAGACCCATTGGAGGGGGGTCCATCTTATCTTCTTTACACCATCGAGTTCTATAAACTCGCTAAAAGTAGACTCACAGCTAACGGGGTCCTAGCCACCCAGGCAACTAACATGGCTTATGCCTTAAGGGTTCTATCAGTGATATACAGGACTATTGGGACCGTTTTCAGTAAAGTGAGACCGTATCAGTCATACATGCATTCCTATGATGCCCCCTGGGGATTCATAGTAGCTAGCGATACTACTGATGCGCTTCAATTAACGCAGGTTGACGTTGATAATGCCTTAATGAAGCATGTTAAAGGGAATACTAGGTATTACGATGGGTTAACCCATGTTCACATGTTTACTTTACCTAAGCACATAAGAATAGCCCTTGAGGATAAGGAGGTTAAGCCGGCAACGGACTTGAACCCAACCTTCATGCCTATGTAATTTAAATTAACTTCACTGGTTGAAGATACTCGATTAATTAATTTAAAACATTAATGCTGAACTGAATTAAGGGCCAGCATTAACACAAATGCAGGTGGATACGAGATACACGTGAATTAACCGCTAGTAGCCGCTGTAATGAATTGGCATACGCCAATCAAGCCCAATAGTCCTTAACCCAACCCTAGGCACCACGGGGGTTCTACGCTTATGCTCAGTTGTGATTACTCTCCTCCATACCTGCTCGATAAGGCTAAGCGGCTTCCCTGTAGCCTCCTGCGCCTTCTGGGGGCTCATTCTTAAGTCTACTAAGGCGTGGAGAATCACATCAATATCTGCGTAGCTAACACCTAATTCACCCTCAGCGGTCTGGCCTTCCCATAGGCGTGGGCTTGAGGGCTTTGTGACTATTGATTCAGGTAAGCCTAAGTGCCTCCCAAGCATCCTTACTTGGCTCTTGTAAATATCCCCTATTGGCAATATATCTACACCACCATCACCATACTTAGTAAAGTAACCTATTAGTAGCTCACTCTTATCTCCAGTGCCTGCAACTATCATACCATTAATGTTTGCGTAGTAGTACAGTATAGTCATCCTGATTCTAGCTAATATATTGCCATTGGCGACTACTTCGTTTTCACTAAATGCAGGTATTGAGCTTGAGAATGACGCCCTGATGGAGTCAATGTTCACTATATAATACCTTATGCCCAATATTTGGGCTAATTGAACAGCGTCCTTAACATCCTCAGGTGGCGTTGTCTTAAATGGCATTATTAAGGCAAGAACCCTATCTTTGCCTAAGGCCTTAGTTAATAATGAGGCTGTAACACTTGAATCAACACCGCCACTAAGCCCTATAACAGCGCCCTTAGCCCCAGAACTGTTTACGTAAGTTCTTATGAAGTCAACTATCCTCCTTTCAATGTAATCATAGTTAACGTTAAGTAACTTATCTAGGGTGATCCAGGGCTGCATATTAGGCTACGCTACTTAACCTAATTAACGCTTTCGTCTTAAGTTAATGACATTAATGATGTGTTACGCTTAAACCTAAGTATTATTAGGTGTATTTAACAGCTGCCGCTTTTAACTAATCATTAATCTTATTGCATATTACTGAGCAGTTAATATGAATCAATACGAGTGTTTAGGGGTGTTCTAGAGTGAAGATTTTTTAACTAGTGGGTAGTTTAGTGTACTCGTGTCAATGTACCGTAGGGTTATTAGAATTGGGGAGAAGAGCATAGGGGTAACGTTACCTAAACAGTGGCTTGATTCGCTAAATATTGGGCTTGGAGACTTAATAGAGGTTAAGGCTGTGGAAGACATGTTAATAATAAAGCCTGTTGTTTCTGAACATGGTTCAAGCAACACAGCCGTATTATCATCCGGTGAGGGTTCTGATGAAGCCATGAGGATAATAATAGCTGGCTACATTGAAGGCTTCGATGATATAATGGTTAAGGGCCCCAGGGAAAGCATTAGGCGGGCTTACCAGACTATTGAATCAAAGTTACCTGGCTCACTCATACTTGAAGGTGAGGAAGGCATTATGGTTAAGGTAGCTACTTCAGAAACAAACATAGATCTTAAGATGGTTATAAACAGCACCTCAACAATACTTAACGCTATGTTTGATAAAATATCAACATACCTTGAATCCGGCGACTCATCACTACTTGATGAGGCTGTTGGAATGGATGACCAGGTTGATAAGCTTTACTTCTTAGCCTTAAGGACAATTAAGAAGTTGTCCTTCAGGGATCCTAAGGAGTCAATAGATGATACGATAATAGTTAAGAATATGGAGCATGTTGCCGATGCCCTAGATAGAACAGCCAGTACGCTTAAGAGAATGCAGAAGATTGAGCCTGATTGCGTAAAGGAGCTTAACAATAGGATTAAGGATGTTTGGTCATATACGCTTAGGGCAATAAACTCATACCAATCAGGGTCTAAGGAGCAGGCATTAAAGGTAATAATGAGTAGGGAGGAATTATTAAGCAGAATGTTTAACCTAGTGAGGAAACCATGCAGTGAGGAGATGGCTGGAATAATGCATGAACTGCAGTTAATAATAGCCTTATCAGTGGACATTGCTGAGGCAACATTCTCTAATTACGTTAGGTCAGTTACTAAGAGGCAATCTAGTAAGGAGATTAATGAAAGCAATGATGAGCAATCTATTTAGACCTAGTATTGAATAGCCTTGAAGGAATCTAGGTTAATTTACGTGAGACCAAATATAGTGTTAAGTTAAATTAAATTAAGGCAAATATATTAAAGTATGCTTGATGCTTCCCAAAGCATCTTTGATGCAATAGACCTATCCCCAAGATAATACCTCTCATGGGCTGCATCAGAAAGAGCCACTGAGGCTAATGCCCTAAGAGGCATATTAACATAGGTGCGTGTAATTTCCTTAACCCTAAGCCGTAGGTCACTTGCCCTCATTATTAATGCTGGCCCAATGATTACCATTGAGTCACCTAACTCCTTAACCAGGCTATTAATCCTGGAGATGCCCCTTTCAGTAATAGTAATCATTGTAATCCCCTTATCTCCACTATACCTATCAACTAAGCCATCACTAATCAATGCTCTTAAAGAGTCCCAAACATCACTAGAGTACCATGGTGGGTACTCGTAACTTACCCCTAGGTGGTTTCTGAGGAGGTACATAATTATGAATAATCTTAGGGCCTCCATTTTTGCTTCACTCAATATGAGTAGGATTACGTCACCAAGGTTTATCCTTCTAAAACCTGGGAGACCACTAAGTTTACTGACTTTACTCATTTCAGTAAAGGAGCTAGTACCCATTTATTAAAGTATCCACGGAAAGGTTTATTATTATATTTCCTTTAACTCAACATTATGGAGTACCTGGTGGTCAGGTGCCCTAAGTGCAGTATGCCTTCAGCAGTGAGACTTGGTTCAGTAAGCCACATGTGTCCCTACTGTGGCAGTAGGTTTAGGATAAGTGAAGGCACCATAATTGCTAAGGCTAGGAATGGTAGAGAGGCCAGTGAACTCATAAGAAGGATACTGACCCAGTATCATTAGTATTACTTGGATTAACCAAGGCTAGTGAATTCATCAGCCCTCGTTATTAACCTACCGTACTCATAATCATTAAACCATCCGCATCCCTGAACCCTCACCCTTATTATGCCTGAATCTAAATTAATAATGGCCATGGTTCCGTCCTCACCATTAGAACCCATGAGTGAACCCGGATTAACCACTATTGATTCACCTAAATCCTGAATGCTAGGCTTGTGAGTGTGCCCAGTTAACACTAATCTAGCGTTAAAGTAATGGGCAATCCTCCTCAAATGCATCCTAGCCTCCTTCTGATGCCCATGAATAATGAGGACCCTTAAACCCTCAAGGTCAAGTAATTCCTTATCAGGTAATAATACAGTGTCAGTTTCACCAGCAACTGCAATTAAATTGCCTAGCTTCTTTAAATCGCTTAAAACCTGTTCATTAGATAAATCACCCACGTGAATTATGAAATCGAAGCGTTCACTCTTAATCAACCTCACTAGGCAATTCTCAGGTAATGAACCATTGACTACGTGCGTGTCACCAATTACAATAAGCTTAATCATGGTTTAATAGTCCCCTAGACGTATTAAAAACTACCTCCACTGTTTTAGGAATCTTTATATTTAAAGCCACCGAATATTAAGTATGGGTAGTAATTGCCAATGTGAGGAATTGAAGGAGCTACTGGAAACTATGAGGAGAATTGAGGATAAACTGGATAGGGCTGGTTTATCAGTGTTGGCTGATGTTGACTTATCGTCAACATTATCATCACTAATGAAGCTGCTAACCGAGCCTAAGGTAATTGATTTAATAGACAAGTTAACCAAGATACTCAACATGCTGAGCCTAATAAACCCATCACTACTCATAACGTTAACATACTCGCTAAATTGCCTCAACGCAAGCATGAATAACGCTGATTTACTTAATCCACCTGAAGTAACCATTGATGACTTAGTTAAAGAATTATCTAAACCTGAATACAGTAGGGCACTAGGCATTATGCTAATAATGCTTAAGAACACAGCTAAATGCATTGAAGGAGGTACTCATGCTGAAGGGAGTAGTACTTGACTTAGATGGTACACTTGCGGATACAGCTATAATACACGGTGAAGCGTGGAAAATGGCATTAAGGGACCTAGGTGTAGTGGCTAGTATTAATATTAATCAACTACTGGGTAAGAGAGCCCCTGAAATAGCCTTAGAACTAGCTGGAGGTAATTTAGAGCTTGCGCAGAGACTCTTGGAGAGGAAGAATAGCTACTTCAAGAGACTCGTAGGTCTTGCAAAACCCAAGCCCTGCGCTATTGAATTATTGAAGACTCTAAGAGGGATTGGAGTTAAACTGAGTGTCGTAACTTCATCAAATAGAGTTTCCGCATACACAGTTCTTGAAACGGTAAACATGATTAATCTACTTGACTACATCATAACTGGTGACGATGTTAGTAAGGGTAAGCCGGACCCGGAACCCATTAATAAGGCGCTTAGCCTAATGAATAGTGAGCCAGAGAGCACCATGGGGGTAGGGGATACTATACACGATTACGAGGCTTATTTAAAGGCTGGCTTAAGGATCATTGTGATAATATTGAATCCGCTAATGATTAGGCACTTAACTCAGTTTGAGAAAGCTATAATTATAGATAACCTATGTGTACTACTTAATGCGCTTAAGGTAATTTGGAGTTAAAAACACCTTTCAGCCCTTATGAAGCATCCTATCATTATGGGTTTAGGAGAAGAGGGGTATCTTACTTCTTTTAGGTGGTCTTGGTATAAAGACCCATAATACGCCTGATACGAAGGCTAATGCCGACACAACTAGCATAGCATGTTCAAGGCCGAGGGATTGACCATATGTTGCGGAGTAGTATTGGGCAAGGAGCCCAGTTAGTAATGAACCAGCCACGTTTCCTCCCGTCACCGCTACATTCCAGACTATGCTTGTTGCCCAGCCAACTAGTTCTCTTGGGAATAAGTCACCTACAACTGCCATTATTAGTGGGAAGTTGCTTAGGAGGAACATGAATGAGAAGAACGCCATTATTAGGTTACCTGTGTATATGAATAGTATAAAGAAGATTGCGAAGGCGAATGTTGACAGTGAAGCCATTAATCTCCTACCAATCCTATCGCTTAACCAACCTAGGAGTGGTTGACCAATTATCGCCGATGACAACACTATTGCAAGGGTTACCCCATAATTAACGCCTAGACTTATGTGAAGGTTCTTATTAAGGTAAATACCTATGAATGTCTGAACCCCTTGCCCAACCATGTTCCTAAGCATTGTGATTACGGTTAAGAGTACTATGAGGCCTATTGAAACTCCAAGACTCCTTGCATAGGCCATGGATCCCCTATCCCTAGTAGGTGGGTCAACATCGAAGTAATTGACACTATATAAGAGAACTGCTACACCAAGTAGAATTGCTACTAGTGAGAATATCCATAGGTTAAAGCCTACTATGGCTCCAACACTGAAGACTGCTATTGACGCTAATAGTGGGTACAATGATCTACCTAGGCTACCGAACGCACCGTTAATCCCTAATGCTAGTCCAGCGTTACCACCATACTCATGCGACAACACTGCACTACCCACTGGGTGGTAGTAAGCTGCAGCTACGCCAGATAATATAATGCCGGTGTAAGTTAAGTATAGTGTATGAGTTAGGAACCCCAATGCCACTATGCCTATCGCTAATCCCCATAGTACCATACCAATTGACATAGCCCTCATATGTCCCCCACTCCACTTAATTGTTAAGGGAACTAGTGGGCTAGCTAAGGCGGAGACAAGGGCGTAAAGTGAGGCTAGTAGACCTATTATCGCGTAGTTAATACCCATTTCACTAAGTATCGGGAGTACTATACCTGGTATTAGCCACATGTTTCCATCGTTTATAAAGTGACCTAACGCAGTTAAGCCAAGTATTGTACCACCTCTACTTATTGATCTACTAGTGCTCATGAATTTATTCGGGCGTCCCGAATACTTTAAAAAACTTACTCAGTAAGTATAAGGCATTGATCAAGCTATGGTCACTATAGGCTGGCTACAGTTAGGTACACTATACTTGAGGGTATGTATAGTATTGCTAAGTATGTTATAGCAGTGTGCTCGAATGGAACGCCAGTATCTAGTGCCGTTAATGTGGCTAGTATGGTTAATGACATTATTGGCGCTAAATAACTTATAATGTAGAATGGTACTAGGACCTGCTCCGTTACATGGGTAGTGAAGTAGTAGAGTAGACTCATTAGGCTTACTGACACTGATATTGGGACTAGGGAAACCATTACGTTGGCTAATTCCCTAAGGTGGGTAATCATGGGTTTTAACCTATATGAAACAATGTAATCCACCATTATGTATATTGCTAAGGAAATTACACTAACATACCATGGTAATGCTGAGCCAGCGTAAGGAAATAGGAGAACTAACTTAACGTTAGCAATCCATGACATTAATACACCTAGTAGAACCAGTGGTGTTGATATTGCTAGTAGTATTAATGGGTTAATGTAGTATAGGTAAACCCAGGCTGATCTCAGGGAGATTACGTTAAGCATCTTATAGAATGTTGATAAGCCACGCAGCATGTCATTAAACTCACTTGGAATATTCCTAAGTAATTCAGAACCCTTATCCGTTATGAAGTACTTTCCATTCCTCTTAACAACAATACCCCTAGCCCTCATCTGCTCAAGATCATAAACTATTATAGATAATGGCATGTGGGGAACAAGCCTAGTAATCTCCTGAACACTCTTAGGCCCATCCTCAAGTAAGGCAAGCAGTGAAATCCTCCTAGGCGTTGACACTAAGCTAGCTAAATCCTCAGCCACACATAACTGGGCTTGAGCTAACTTTAAACAATTACCGTTTAAGTAAGTTTTATTAAGTACATTACAGTCAACAGAAGTGTTAGAAATGGAGGACCTAGATAACGTTAAAAGAACAATACTAGCATACATTCAGAGGAAGCGTGCAGTTAAGTTAAGTGAATTAAGGCAGTGGGCCCTAGAGAACAATGTAGGTTTACTCACCCTTTACTTATCCTTAAGTAAGCTTATTCAGGAAAGACAAAAGGACTTAGTACTAGGTCCTCCTGAACCCTTGATTAATAGTAACGTAGAGCTACTGGGTAAGGTGCTTAACCTTAAGTTACCCAGTGAGATTATTCTGCAGGATAAGTCTAGAAGGAAGGAGAATGTTAAGGTTAGCCAACGTAAACGCATTAGGGGACAGAAGACCCTCCTGGATATTCTAAATAATGAGGAAGCCGCTGAAAGAGGGCAGGAGTTAAGGCAAGCAGCAATCAATGAGACTAAGGAACCTATTAATGAACAGACCCAGGGCGCTGAAGCAACTGTTGAGGGTCAGGAGAAGCAAGGCGAGTCTGCATCCGTTAAGCAGCTTGAACAAACCACGCCTACTAATGTTGCTGTTAATCAGCCTATGATTCAGGAGCAAGCCCAAAGTACTGGTAATGAGACTATTGATCCATCTCAATTAACCCTATCACAATTATCTCAGTTAGTTGCGTCGGAACTAAAGATAAGTGTTGAAGAAGCCACTAGGTTAGTTTCATCAATTGGACAGTACTTAAACAGGTACTGGAGCGTTGGGTTAATTAGGCTAATTGAGGATACTGCAAGAGGCATTAATCCTGATCTAGTTCAGAGGGCACTTAAAGTCCTCGAAAGATTAGGCTTCCTGGAATTAGCTAATCCAGGTATTGTTAATAGAAGGAAGAACATTAAGTTCCCTGTTTCAGACGCGAAGATAAGTGACCTAGTTTAACAATTTCCAGAACCATTCACTATTAGGTGTTAATCCTTCACTGGAGTATTAAGTCATTGAATCCTTTGGGGGAATCTTAATTCTCTAAAATTTAATAAGAAGCATAGTGCACGTTGTGAAACGGCTTTAGACAAAATGATGTAATGCTTTTAATCACTCCCTGTGGTGATAAATTAACTATGGTTAGGTTATTCATAGCCGTAGACTTATCAAGTGAGGTGAGGAGTAAGGTAATTGCATTTAGGGATGCAGTATCCAATAGTGGTGCTGACGTTAAGCCTGTTGAGGATGAGAATCTTCACATAACTTTACGCTTCCTAGGTGAAGTTAGGGATGATTTGCTTACTGAACTTAAACATAACTTAAGTAACTTAAGCTTCAACAGCTTCAGAATGCATGTGAAGGGTACTGGGGCCTTCCCTTCAATATCATCTCCAAGGGTTATTTGGGTTGGTGTTGAGGAAGGTGAGGATCAGCTTAGGGCTCTTCATGATGCTGTTGAGGAATTAGTGGGTAAGTATGGGGTTAGTGATGAGAGGGAATTCACGCCCCACATAACTGTGGCTAGGGTTAGAGGTAGGGCTAGTGTGTTAGGTAAGTTGATTAACCAATGGAGGGACTTCGACTTTGGATGGCAGACTGTGGATTCAGTTACGCTTAAGAAGAGTACCTTAACCCCAAGGGGGCCTATATACGAGGATCTGTTAACCATTAGGCTTAAGTGAGGATTAAGGGGAGGTAATCATTAGAGTTAGGTTTTTAAGCATTACCATCATCTCTAGTTTGAGTAGTATGCCGCAGGTAAGAAGGAGGGAGAAGGCTGATGAGGTGGAGGAGCCTATTGATAATGAGGAGGATACTGAGGTGGTTGCTAAACCACCAGTGGTTACTGTACCTCAGTCTCAATCGCAATCATACGATGTTGAGGAAATTGAGGGTGTAGGTAGGGTTACAGCCCAGAAGCTTAGGGAGTCAGGCTACAATACAGCCCTAGACGTAGCCTACGCTGGGGTTAAGGAGCTTGCAGATGTTCTTGGTAGTGAGGATAGGGCTAGGCAAATCATAGCTGCTGCCCAGAGGCTTGTTGGCTTAAACAACTTCGTGACTGCCCTTGAGGTATATGAGCGGAAGAGGAATGTTCAATACATTTCAACTGGTGTTAAGGCTCTTGATGAATTACTTGGTGGAGGGATTGAGACTAGGGCTATAACTGAGCTTGCGGGTGAATTCGGGTCAGGTAAGACTAACTTCTGCCATCAGTTATCAGTAATGGTTCAGCTCCCTGAGGATAAGGGTGGTTTAAATGGTAGGGCTCTATTTATTGACACTGAGAATACGTTTAGGCCTGAACGCATTGTTCAAATAGCCAAATACAGGGGACTTGATCCTAAGGAAGCCTTAAAGAACATTTTCTACGCGAGGGCATACAATAGTGATCACCAAATGCTTATAGTTGATGAGGCTAAGAAGATAATTTCCAAGGAGAACATTAGGTTAATAATAGTTGACTCATTAGTTGCACACTTTAGGTCAGAGTACCCAGGTAGGGAGAACCTTGCTGAGAGGCAGCAGAAGCTTAACCACCATATTGCTCAATTACTTAAATTAGCCGACATATACAATGTTGCAGTGGTAGTCACTAACCAAGTAATAGCACAGCCCGACATGTTCTTTGGGAATCCATTGAAGCCAGCTGGAGGCAATGTTATAGCTCATGGAGCCACGTACAGGATTTGGCTTAGGAAGGGTAAGGAGAACATTAGGGTAGCCAGGATTCTTGATTCACCAATGCACCCTGAAAGTGAGGCAACATTCAAAATAACCGAGGAAGGGCTTATTGATGGTGAACAACAGTAGCGAATTAGCGTTGCATCCGTAGCATTATTAATTCGTTAATTGTAGTAAACAGTTTAGGCAGTGGATTCTACTGTTATGTTAATAGTCAGATAATTTTATAAACCAGTTATTGACTATTGTTATGAATGAGCTTCCCACCAACATACATGAGGGTAGTGGAGACGCTGCTGGAACTATATAACATGCATAAAAGGCCGATAAAAAGTAAGGAGATTGCAGATAGGTTAGGGATGAATGAGGGTACTATAAGGAACATTATGGTTGCCTTAAAGGCAATGAACCTTGTGGACAGTAAGACGGGGCCATATGGTGGATTCATACCATCACAGAAGGCGGTTGAATTCGTTAAATCACCAATGGTGATTAACCCAGTTAATGATATTGCTCAAATATACGTTAATGGCAAGCCACTTAACGTCTACGCCACAGGCATTGAGTTAGTTAACGTATTTAATCCATACATGAGTAAGGCTATAATAAAGATCCTTGGAAACGTTAAGACGATTCACCCAGGTGATAATGTTAGGATTGGGCCAACTATAAATGCTAGGATAATCGTCGAGGGTATTGTATTGGAGGATAATCCATTATCTAAGGAATTAGTAATAGTGATTAAGAAACTTCTCGCAATACCGAAGATTAAGGTGCTTGACGTTATGACGAAGGAATTAGCCGTTGTTAAGCATGATGAACCCTTGACAAGCGTTGCTAAGGTAATAGCAGATAGGAAGATTAGGGCATTACCCGTTGTGAACAATAATGGTGAATTAATGGGTTTAATAACAAGCTCAGATATTGCTAAGGCCTTTAGTGATGGAGCCTTCACGGCATTAGTCAAGGATTACATGAGGCATGAAGTTCCCATAATAAGTTGGGACAGAGATATTTACGATGCCATGAGGTTAATGATGAGTTACAACATTGGTAGATTAATAGTGATTAATCAGGAGCAGAAGCCCGTGGGCATAGTGACTAGGACAGACATATTAAGGTACTTAGCACCCTTAAGTTAATGAAATGTGAAATATGCCTAATCAATGAGGCGTCAAGGGTCTGCAGGATATGCGGTAGGCATGTTTGCCTTGATGATTACGATGAAGATAAGGGTGTTTGCTCAATATGCAGTAGTACACTATGCTACATATGTGGTGAGAGGCTTGCCGTATCCTTATGCGCAAGGTGTGGTAAACCAATCTGTAGGGTACATAGTATTAGGGTTGGGTTAGTTAGGTATTGCTTAAATTGCGCTAAGGAACTAGGTATGCTTAAGCAACCTAGTCACTAATCCACGTGCATTCCTAAGTAAATCCTCAGCAGCTAATTTACCAGCCTCCTCCGGGTCTACCGCATTAAGTCTAATTGAGTTAATGAACTTCTCAAAGCCATCAGGATCCACTATCCCATAAGTGAAGTTAATGCGCTCGCCATCAAGTAACGCTAAACCCCCTAAAGGTACGTGGCAGCCTGCCCCTATTCTACTTAGAAAGGCGCGCTCAGCTGCAGCTTCCTTGAAGGTTTCCTCATCATTACTGCGTCTCAGCACTTTAATTAAATCCTCCCTGTCCCTTCTAGCAACAACACCGATTATACCTTGCCCAGGGGCTGGTGGCATTAACTCAGGGCTTATTTCACTCACATTAACACTAATGCTAAGCCTCTCCAGACCTGCAATAGCCATAATTAATGCATCGTATTCATTATCCTTAAGCTTCCTAATCCTTGTATCAACGTTACCCCTAATTGGCTTCACGTTGATGTCGCGCCTCAGTGAAAGTAAGAATCCCCTCCTCCTGAGACTTGATGTACCTACTGTGGAGTTAGAGGGCAACGTATCCACGTTATACTGCCTGAGGGATACTAAGGCATCCCTTGGATCATCCCTTGGAGGCGTCATCGCAAGCACTAGATCATTACTTATCTGCGCCGGCATGTCCTTTAAGCTATGTACAGCCACGTCAGCCTCCCCCCTGAGAACCGCATGGTTAACCTCCCTCTCGAAGATCCCCTTAACCCCAATTTCGTAAAGCGGCTTACTTAAATTAACATCACCAGTAGTCTTAACTATAATGAGCTTAAACTCAACATCCTTATTAAACTCAAGTATTCGATCCATCACTATTCTAGCTTGCTTAATGGATAATGCTGAACCCCTTGTGGCAATCCTAATAATCATCAGTAACGTTGCTCATGGCTTACTGATAAACCTTTGCCCCATAAACCTAAATGACACGGATTGCGTTAGTTACCTTAGGTGCCTTAACGCTAGTCTCCTCAGCCTCCTCATACGCTATTCTACCCAGCATCTCCCACTCATTAAGGGCAACGTTAGTCCAGTCGAATCTCCTAATGAACATTAAGCCATCATTAGCTAACTGCTCCCTATACTCCTCATCGTTAAGTAACTTAGCTGCAACAAGAGCCATGGAGTTAATATCCCTAAATGGTACCCTTAATACTGCCCTAGTCCTGTAGTTAAACCTAATTGCAGGTATGTCATAAGTAATCACCGGCACACCATGGGCTAAAGCCTCAATAATAACTAAGCCTATTGAATCTAACCTAGTCGGATATATGAATACCCTTGCCCTAGCTAAGTAACTCAACAGTTCCCGTCTCGTTAAGTTAACCCTAACTTCAGTGAATTCACTTAACCCCAGTTTCCTTAACCTTGCCTTAACTACCCTTGGTGTATCATCATCAGCAGCACCCATTATCACTGCCTTAGGCTTAAGCCCCATCCTCCTATGCATAATGTTTAGGACTCTAATAAAGTCAAAAACACCCTTCTCCCGCTTTAACCTACCGAAGAACACTAGGTCAATGTCCTTATCACCGCACCTCCAACATGACTCATCAATACCCACACCTGGATCAAGTACCTTAACCCTGGCGCTTAAACCCATTAGCTTCATTTCATAGGGTATTGACTTAGATACTGAAAGCACAGTCTCCCCAGATAACACTGCCTTAGCTATTAGGTATTCGAATAACTTATCCCCAATGTAACCCATGCCGTTTAGCCTCAGGTTCAGAGACATTAACCTTATTGGGTTCATTGGTAAATCAATGTCAATAGCCCCAATTACTGGGGTTAACTGTAGTAGGGCAGTCCACTTAATGCCAATGCTCTTAAGCAGCATCATCATGCCCACATGCTCGTGTGGAACATAGAATAAGTCAAAGTACTGTAAATCCCTCTTAATGTTACTTACAGCATCATAAATGTACTTTGGGTAAGCGTAGAAGTGGGTTATCTCCATGGGTGGTAACTCCACGGTATTATTGATTACGAAGTCCCTGAACCTACCCTCAAAGTAAACATCAAGCATGTTAAGGAGCTTAACGTAGTAATTCTTAGGTATTAGGAAAGTAGGTCTCCTAGGGTACCTGGAGGACGCTTCCAGTATCCTCACATGCCCCCCAGTTAGTGAGGATAATATTGTGAATAACGCTACCTGCATCTCATGAACCATTGCGGGCCTATTTTATTAATATTTCCGTGAACACGCGTCAACTTAAAGTTAACTCACGTGCACTGCTTCCCAGGTGAATAATGCATATATAGGTAAAGGAACCTAACCCCCATGGCTAGGAAAGTAGTTGTAATAGGGGCTGGGGCTGCAGGTGCATCAGCGGCGGCTAGGGCTAGGAGGCTTGACCCTGAGGCTGAGGTGACTCTCATTGAAAAGGGACCGTTAATTAGCCATGCACCCTGTGGAATACCATACTACATAGGTGGTGTTGTTAAGGATGCGGGTGAATTAGCCATATATAGTCCAGAGGAGTTTGCTAGGGAGAGGAGGATTAACGTTAGGGTTAATGCTGAGGCTATTGACATTGACTCAACGAGGCACTTAGTGCTTACTAGGGAGGGTAATGATGTGGTTAAGTATGAGTGGGACGCATTAATAATAGCCACTGGGGCTAAGCCAATAATACCCCCAATTGAGGGAAGTGACCTAAAGGGTATTTTAACCCTAAGACTCCCCCATGAGGCGCCTAGGCTTAGGGAGGAGGCTCTGAGGGCTGGTAAGGTGGCTGTGGTTGGGGGTGGTTACATAGGCCTTGAGTTAGCTGAGGCTTTAAGGGCTTTGGGTAAGAGGGTGATGCTGTTTGAAATGATGCCTCACGTATTACCGACAACATTCGATGAGGATATGGCTAAGATAATACACGAGGAGTTAACTAGGAATGGTGTTGAACTACACCTTGGTGAAAGGGTAGTGGGCTTTAAGGGGGATGATGAGGTTAAAGGTATCTTAACGGAAAAGGGTGAGTATGAGGTTGATAAAGTATTCATGGGTGTTGGGGTTAAGCCTGACGTGGACTTAGCCCTAAAGGCTGGTGTTAAGCTTGGTGAAACTAAGGCAGTCTACGTTAATGAGTACATGGAGACCAGTGTTCCAGGCATTTACGCTGCGGGTGATGTGGCTGAAACGTGGAGTATGATAAACGGGAGGAGAATGTATGTTGCCCTCGCACCTCCAGCCAATAAAATGGGGCAAGTGGCAGGTGCCAATGCGGTTAAGGGTAGGTTCCTTAAGTTTCCTGGAGTGCTTGGAACAGCAATAACTAAGGTGTTCAACCTTTACGTTGCCAGAACCGGCTTAACCGAGAGACAGGCGAGGGAGTGGGGGTTTAAGCCCTATTCAGCGACTGTTAAGGTTAAGACAACTGCCCACTATTATCCAGAGGGGGGCAGTGCTACGATAAGGCTTACTGCAGATGAGGATTCTGGTAGAGTTATTGGAGCTCAGGTAATTGGTACGGATAGGCTTGTTGCCGGCTACATTGACGCGGCAGCAGCCTTAATAGGCAAGGGGGCTACTGTCGATGACTTCTTCTTCGCAGACCTATCATACTCACCACCAACTGCGCCAGTGTGGCATGGATTAATAGTTGCTGCCAGGGTTCTTTCAAGGGGGAAGTACTAGAAATGTGGAGGAGTTACGGCTAAGGGGGTGTCAGGTGGGTAGCCGCCTAAGTGACCCACCCTCATACGCCCCACTTTAAATGCGGTAAAGCGGGTTTTAATAACTAACTCGAATCAGGGTGTTTGGTCAGTTACCTTTACCTTCTTCTGGCTTCCATACATTTCAAATATCTCCTTAACAGTGGTTGCGTCCTCAGGTCTCTTATCAGTCCTATACCTACCAGTGAACCTTGGGAACCTTATCGCTAACCCAACATCACCCTTAAGCATTGTTGAGCAGCAGGTGTGGAGAGGGGACATTGTTATCTCGGCGCCGGTTATCTCTAGCACTAGACCTGGTGTAAACCACACGTCGGGTTCCATCTTAGACACAACCCTGGGGTGCCTATGGGGTATTTTATATGGCTCAAGCATCTGCGGTAGCTTCTTAAGATCCTCGTCGGTGAAGCCGCTTCCAACCTTACAGACCGTGTAGAATTGGTCTGAGTCAGGGTCGTATGCAGCTAGGAGGAGTGCACCGTAGGCTCCAGCCCTCTTGCCACGTCCCCAGAATGCGCCAACTACAACTAGGTCCATTGTGTCTGATAGTTCACTCTTATAATCCCTCTTATACTTAATCCATAACCAACCCCTAGCCCCCATCTCGTAGACTGAGCCTATTTTAATTGACTTACACATAACGCCCTCACAGCCTGATGATATTGCGTCAAGGAAGAATTTCTCAAGTAAGTCAGCGTCATCAGTTATTATCCACTCAGCGTGGTATACGTGATCATGAGGCTTAATTATTGAGAACAGCACTTTCTTCCTATCTGGTAAGGGTAGGTCTGTTAAGTCCTGTCCATTAACGTACATTACGTCAAATAAGTATAGGTTAATGGGATACTCCTCAATAGCCTCCTTAATATTGTGCTTCCTCTTCCTATGCATTAACTCTTGAAATGGCTTAAACTCACCAGTGTATGGATCAACAGCGACGCCTTCACCCTCAACTATGAATTCCTCTGCGTTAATCGCCTCACGGGCGTATTCAGCTACATCAGGGTATTGGTTCGTTATGTCCTCCATCCTCCTACTGAATATCTTAACTGTACCATCCTTAAGCTTATGTATCTGCATCCTTTCCCCATCATACTTAAATTCACACATCGCAACCCCACCCAACTTGTTCAAAATCTCCTTAGGGCTACTCAGCCTCTCAGCCAGCATTGGTTGTATTGGTACACCTGGTGTAACCCTAATTGCCTTAACAGCATCCTCACCCCCCTCAGCCAGGGTCTTGGCTATCTTACCGAGATCCGGGTAAACGTGATAAGCCTTCTCCAGTAAATCCCTATTCACATCGAAGGCGTCTGATAAGGCGTCTAGGATTGTCATGTCAGCTACCCCTAACCTCAGTCTCCCTATCACGAACCTAGTAATGTACTTAGCCTCATCTGGTTCAGCGTCAGTTAGTAGACTTGATAGTAACTTAACCTTAGTATCCTGTGCACCCTCCCCAGATGCCTTAGCTATGGCCATTAGGGTGTCGTAAACCTTACTAATCGTTAATGTTTTCCTAACGCCAGTACCAATGAAGTCGAATATTGTTCCACCAACACCCTTACTCTTCTTAATTTCAATAGCCCTCTTAGCCACCTCACCAGCGTCACCAAGCTTCTTGTATAATTCCTCAACCTGCCTCATTGGTAAGCCTGTGGCCATTGATATTGCCTTAAGCGTAAGCCTCTCGGCTAACCCTAGCTCCACGCCTTCCCAATCAGGTCTAAGGCTACCTAATAGGAAGTATATGACCTTATCAATTACTTGCGGGGGAGTCTTAGTAAGTAGGCTTGAAAGAGCCTTAGCCATAACGGTCCTTTGCGTTGTAGCCTCCACTAGCTTAAGTACTGATACAATGTTGGAAAACTCCAGGTCCGACTCCACGTTTTCTCTAAGTAATAGATATTAATTAACCTTACGTTAGGTTACTGAATTCACAACCGCATGGAGCCCCTTAATGTGATATTAAGTATTATTCTATTGTGAAGTCCGTGAACTCACCCTTATAGTTACTCCACTTAATGTTTAATTCCTTAATCTCCACAACATTAATGTTCCTCAATGACTCTACGAAAGCCCTAATATTACCCTCCTCACCCTCCGCAATTATGGAGACTGAACCATCCTCATTATTCTTAGCAATACCAGTTAATCCAAGGGATTTCGCATTCCTCCTAACCAATGGCCTAAAGCCAACACCCTGAACTTTCCCCATAACCACTATTTCAGCCCTTGCAAGCCTTAATGCGGGATGCCGCCTAGCAACACCCTGAAGAATGTTGGACGCCATGGTGAGCTTAGCAAGCATTGCCTTATCCTTAATGTACTTAGACACATAGTCTGGGACAATTAAAGCACCCTCACCTCTTCCAATAACTTCGCCTATGACCATGGGTTTTAAACCCGGTATTCTTCCTAGTTCAGTAAGCACATCATCAACTAGCTCACTGGAGACCACTAGGGCAACTGCTCCATTAGTGCCTGCCGTAGCGTCTGCAATAACGTAGTTCGATGCCGCAAACTCAGCCACCTCAGGGCTTATTAACGGTATGTTACTTAGCCTAATTTTCACATTGGCGGTTTCCGCAAGCTCCTTAAACACAAATATCCCTGGTCCACTGATGTCTATTGTTGCCGCTATGTGTGCATCACTGTTGAATTTCCGCCCAATTTCAGGTAAGTGCCCGTATATTACCTTGGCAACATCAATATTCGGCTTAGCCATTTGGCTTAGCGCGTATTCCTTAATCTCCTCAAGCTCATCAACACTCATAATCTCCTTCTCAAACTTATCATATAACTCTTCGTCAACGTGAAGGGCAACGTAAGTCCCTATAATGCTTAATTCACCGAATGGCCTTGTCACAACAATCTTAAACCCCTCCTTAACCTCACTGTAAAACATGGGTGGTTCCCTATCAAGCCTACTGGCCACTGTGGAGCCTATCAATAAGTAGCCTAAATTAGGCTGCTCAACTTCATGCAGTTTCCCACCTAACTCATTAACATAAGTCTTCACCTCATTAAATAACTTATGATTATACTCACCTGGTGCATCATAGATTGGGTAAAACTCAAGGTCTTTAAACGCACCCTTAGAGAATAAGTCATTAAGGGCGTTATTTAACGCCACTGAGACTTGCCTACGGGATGCTATTTCATCCATAGGGTCTATGACTTGTATTGTATCATTATTAACTAATGTATATGCATCATCCTTAATCTTCGTCTTAATGAAGTCCAGTACATGAACGCTTGCATTAGGTTGCGTACTCACTATGCTGTGTCCCTTACCTATCACTATTTCTCTATTTATCTTAGCTAACTCCCTGAACAACTTTATCATAACGTTGGCGAATGAGTCTGGGTCACTGGCATTGCCTTGAAACGCCTCAACAAGCAGTATTAATGAATCTGGGTTAAAATCATTAATGCTATTGATTGGTAACTTCGGTGAATCAACACTAGTTATAATTCTCATTACCTCCAGTTCACTTCCCTTGAGAACGGCCACATCCTCACGTGGGGCTATCTTAATGTTTAATTCACCTAATTCCCTTTTAACAATAGATAACGCTGGATACAGTACATTATAAAGGTCAACCTTAACAGAACACCCTAATGCAAGTGACGCTAAGTTAACCCCTATTGAGGCATATTTGCCAACGTGGTTCAGGAACCTGCTAATCCTCTCCTCCTTGCTTACTTTCATTAGCATCACCACTACTTGAATTGAATTTAAAGTAATGATTATGCTGCATTTTATGCCTAATTATTTCACATCTAAAAAGAAATCAACTTAAACCCCTACTATGAATACGCAGTATGAGATAAACGTTAGTGGTATGAGTTGCCCCACGCCATTGAATATAGTAGCAAGAGAATTAGTTAAAGTGCCTATTGGATCAAGGTTCGTAATAAAGACTGATGACTACGTGTGCTACATGATGCTTCTAAGATTCTTGAAAATACTGGGTGAGTCCATTGAAAGTAATGTTGAGCATGATAACGCTTACATAATCGTAGCAATTAGGAACTCTTAGTGTAGAGACTCGGTGGAAATGCCGTGATTAATATCATTAATTTAATGACGGTATACTTTTAACTACGCAGCTTGATCTGGAGGATATGATTAGGCTTAGGGAAGGTAGCTCTGAGGCTATTATTTATGAGAAGGGGGCTTACCTATATTCATGGAGTATTGGGGGAAGGGATGTGATCCTAAAGGGTAATCTTGATGCACCAACTAGGGGAGGTATGGCTATATTAATACCGTACGCCAATAGGGTTAAAGGAGCTGAATACGTGTTTAATGGAGTTAAGTATACGTTGCCTGTTAAGTGGTGGCCACCTAGGGAGGACCATGCAATCCATGGTCTGGTCCTTGATAAGGATTTCATAGTGAAGGAATCAACCGTTAACTCCGCCTTACTTAACTACGTGCTTAGGCATAGTGGATACCCATCAATACTAGATATCCTGGTCAAGTATGAACTCGGTGGTGATTCATTAAAGGTGAGTTTCACAATAAGGAACATCGGATCCTCAGATGCGCCACTCACAGTTGGGGCTCACCCTTACTTCCTAGTTTCCAGTGACTGGAACATAAGGACTGGTGGGGAATCATATCAATGTGAGGCAGTGGATAAGATACCTACAGGTAGGTTAATAAGGCGTGAATTAAGTAAGGGTGAGTGGGATGACTGCTTCATTGTTGATGACCCAATTGAATTAACCTCATCATACTCAGGAATAACCATAACTAGAGTTAACATGAAGTACCTCCAAGTCTACACTGGTATTCCTAATGCAGTAGCTGTTGAACCCATGAGCGGAGCACCTGACGCATATCATAATGGAATGGGTCTCATAACCATTAAGCCCAATGAGACTAGGGAATTCTCATTCACAATAAAGGTAACTAGGATTCCTACTTGAAACGTTTTAAATACCCTTAACTACTATAGCTTAGGTCGCAGTGACCGGAATTAGGATAAGGCCAGAGCTATGCTTAGCGTGTAAGGGATACAGGAACCTATGTGGATTACCCAAGTGCCCACTGTTGGAGAGAAAGATTACGCTAAGTCGAATTGAAAGGTATATTAACGGCAATGTCGATGGCTCCTCACCACCATCAGTAATAATCGGTGAGCATGGGTACCCATCAGTGAGAGTTATGGTTAGTATACCGCCTGGTGTGCATGGTGATGCAGCCTCTAGTTACGATAATCCAAGTGAATGGTGGGGTAAATTAAGCCTATTTGACATTATTAGGCTTAGGTCATCTATGGTTGCGGCCTCAACCACCGTTAAGGTTAATGAAGTCAGTAAGCTTTATGATAATGAATTATCATTGGCGTCAGTTTCAGAGAAACCAGTGGATATGGAGGCTCTACTCAAGGGTAAGTTAACTGGATTCAGCATTAATGAATTACTGGCACCCACGCCTCCCTCCGCGAGGGCTTTAAGGATAAGGATTAACAATAACCCCAGGGTACCTAAGCCTATTGAGATGTTAATTAACGATGATGTTGAGGCCGGTGATGCAGTTTGGGAAGCCTATAGAGCGGGTATAGGGGTTTACCCACTGGTAAGGGCATTATCAGTAGGCATGTTGGGTAGGAGAAGAAGTAGGAAACTAGTGCCCACTAGGTGGGCTATTACCGCAGTGGACTCAATAATAGGTGACAAGTTAAGGAGCAGGGTTACTTTAATGCCTGAGTTAAGTGAGGACTTACTCTTCTACGGTGAGTACCTTGGTAACAGATTCATGATAGTGCTTAGGCCTGGTGCATATAGGGCTAGGTGGATTGAAGTGTGGTACCCATCCTCAGCCTTAGTCTTAAGTAATGAAACTGCGGTGCATGTTGTTGACGAGAATCACAGGGGAAAAGTCAGCGATATGGATGGGGGCTTTTACGCTGCTAGGTTATCTGCCTTAGAGTACCTTAATAGTATTGGTAGATCAGCCGAAGTGATCATATTTAGGGAGGTTTTACCTGAATACTTCGTAACTGTAGGTAATTGGCATATAAGGGAGACTGTTAAGAGGGCGCTTGAAAATGGACCAATTAGGAGAGGTAATGAAGTTTACGCGGCCCTAGTTGAATTACTTAAAAGTAAGGATGTCATTAAACTTATGCCTAGTAGGCATAGCCGCATTACTGATTACATGGGTGTTAATTATGGTTAAGATAAAGCTAACGTCTGAAGTGGAAACATTGATACTTCGTAATGCACCAGCCATAGCACTTCTAATACTTTTAGTTATGCTTTACGATATCCTAGTTAGGTACATGTTCAAGATGCCGATAGGTGTGGGTACCTCATTATCAATACTACTATTCCTTCTACTGGTTTCATCAGCAATGGTTCTACTCACTAGGGTGTACGTCAGGGAAAGGATCATAACTTGTAAAAGCGCTAATGGATTAGTGGGCGGTATCACTGCACTATTGTATATTTCAATATACTCAGCATTAACCTATCAATCATTCTACGCCATGGCTACATCCATACTAATGGGTATTGCGTTAGGCTTCGGAATGTATATGACAATCCTAGTTGATGTATCAATATGCCAAAGGATACCAAGCATTAGGATTAGTTTAATTGATCCGCAACTCGAGTTCAATAAGATAATCCTAGTGAGGAATAGAGTTACAGTGGGGAGCGGTAAAGGCAGTGATATTATTCTGCCAGTTAAGGTAACGGACCTATCCATCATAATAACTAACGATAAGGGTAAGGTTACTGTTACGGGTAAGGGGTTAATGATTGAGGATAAGGGTAAGCTTAAAGGCGTTGACTCTATAGTGGTGGAACCAAGTGAATCTTACGTAATTTGGATTAACAACATTAGAGTTAGGATAACTCGCTTAAGTTAAGCCTCCGTCAATATGCGTAGGGATGCGTATAAAAGCATATAAACACCTATTAGATTGAATGCCGCAATGCAGAATAATAAGGGTAATACAACACTTAATGTTAAGGACCTGGGGACAGAAACCACTAGGCATGTGGAGCAAAAGCCTGTTAAGAGAATTAGGATAACTTTCATAGAATCAACGGTTGACTCACTTAAGAACACTGCAGTAGACCTTGACGTGGTTTACTTCGATTCAATAACTATAGGGAGGGCACCAGACAACATAGTGGTTGTACCGGATATAACAGTCTCAAGGAAGCACGCAATGATATCCAAGGATCCCAGCGGCTCAATAGTACTAGTTGACTTAAACAGTAAGAACGGCACATACGTGTACAATAATGGTGTTTTCGAACGCGTTAATAAAGTTGAATTAAGGGATGGGATAGTGGTAAGGTTAGGAATATACACTATATTAAAGATAAATCTAATTCAAGGCTAATTTAACTATGGTCAAGCATTAGTTACGTATCCTCATTAGTTTGAACCCACACTGCATCTAACCGCAGCTTCATTAATCATTAAGACCCTTGATTAAGCTAATCCACTGGTTAATGTGATGGAGGGGCCGTGAAAACGCTGAGCACCGCAATAATCTCATCAATGCTTGGACGCATTTGAGGATCCACACTTAGGCTTCTTAGTATGATACTGGCAATCGGTGGAGGTATACGTGGATCCATGGGTGGCGTAATGCCCCTTAGGGTATACTGCTGCGGGTTGAAGCCCATGAGCATCTCGTACATTATTAAACCCAGGGAGTATACGTCAGCCTTATCTGTGGCTGCCTTATTCATAAGAACCTCGGGGGCTGAATACGCCAGTGAGAATTGGGATATTTCAACCCTCTGCCCTGCATAAACTCTTGAAGCCCCCAAGTCACCAAGCTTAACAACTCTCCTATTCTTATCCTTAAATAAAACGTTCTCCGGCTTAAGATCAAGGTGAAGCATACCCATGCTATGTAGTTCCTTTAAGGCAACAGCTATCTCGTAAGTTATCCTAACGGCCTCAGCTACATCTAACTTACCTTTCTCCCTAAGGTAACGTCTTAATGAACCATACTCCATGTAATCCATGACTATGTAAGGTGGATCCTCCAGGTAGGACTCAAGGTTCCTGTAGGGTAGTTTATCCTCATTTATGTGTATTTCATATACCTTAACCACCCTATCACTGTTAACCAGTAGGTAGCTAGTCATCTCCCTCTTAAACGATTGAACAACCTTTAAGTCACTGGCCAATGGAGTATTACTAGGACTAGTGTACCTAAGAACCTTAATAGCGTACTTCTCATTACCGTAACGACCCAGTAATACGTAACTGAAGCCTCCAATATCAATAACCTTCTCAATGTAGTAGCGACCACCAATCCATGCATCAACCCATGTTTCAGGCGGTGGCACACCCTTATGGAACCTCACCCTCCTGAACGTTGCTAATGCTGGGATTAGGAGAAAAGATGCTTGCGGTATGAAGACGAGTGGAATCGATGATAATGCAACAGCTAAAGCCCGCTTAAGCCTACTTGACTTAATCAGCGGTATTGTTAATACAAAGCTAGCCAGTATGCTTGGTGCAGCTTGAGATACGTTGGCATTTAATCTTTGGCTAAGGAGAATTAGCACTAGGGGGGATATTGAGAGAACATACATCACCCAAGGTGGGTACTTGTAGGTTGATTGAAGGGGACCACTGGATGCCCTCACTGCCATATACATTAATAGTAGGAAACTGAATATAATGTATATTAAGGAGTACGTGTTAGCTGTTGAAGTGACCACGAGCACATAATAAGCACCAAGTAGAAGGTAACGTAACCATACTGGTAGTTGAATGATTGTTAGTAAAACAGCCATTGAAACGCCTACCATGACTATTAACTCATTTACGAACCCTAGTGAATTAATGTTGCTATAGGTTATTAAGGCTAAGGCCAAGTATAGTGCACTTATTGTTGCGTAATTCTTAGCGAAGGGAAATAGAAGCACAGGGAGCATTGTTAACGTGGTTACTATTATCATAACCATACCTTCATTAAAGGTTATCCCAATGGCCGTCGTTAATACTGCTAAGGCTGAAGTCTCCGCAATCCTCTCAATTAAATCATAGTAACTATACCTTAATTCACTGCGCATTTCAGCTAAGCACCCCATGTAGGGTTTATTAACCTAGAGCCTAATGAAAAAGTAATGATGATTGAGGGTGTTTTAGTGGAGGGTATTGATGAGGTGATGGGATTAATTAAGGATAAAGTCATGATTGAAGCTCCAATAGGCCTTAATAAGGTTGCTGTGGCATTATCGAGAATAATCACTGAGAAGTATGGTGTTAAGGAGGTTATTGTAAGTGGTAGGAATGCTTGGGGGGCATGCGACATAATTGCTCCCCCACCTGGTTTTGATCTTATACACATTGGCCACGCATTACCCCCAAATATTGCTTCATTAATGAGGATGAATGGTTACGTTGCCGAGAAGAATGGTGTGAAGACAGTGATTACTGGTAAGGGGTTTAAAGCATATATTTTACCAGCCTACTATGTACCTGATGATGATGTTGTTGAGGCATTGGCTAGGAACCTAGGAAAGTATGAGGGTTCATTCGTCCTTTACCCAATTCTTTACAAGCTTTACGCGGAATCTCTGGCTAAGAGGATACATGGTACCGCATTGGGGCCATTCACCGGATGCTTCATGCCCGTTAAGGCTGATAAGGTTGTGGTTGTTTCAGGTGGTTACTTCTACGCATTGACTGCTAAGTTAATTAACCCAAGTTCAAGAGTAATGGTGGCTGATCCACATAGAGTTATTGTGGAGGATATTGAACCTGTTTACAGGAAGTACATTAGTTTGAAGGTTAATTCCCTGCTTAAGGCCATGGAGGCGAGGAGGATAGCCATAGTATTAACTAGTAAGCCAGGTCAAGGTAACATTAACCACGCATTAAGTGTTAAACGCAGGCTGCGGCAGAATGGAAAAGACGCCTTCATACTTTACGTTGACGAGGTTTCATCCGAAACTATAAACAATATTGATGCTGACGCAATTGTTATTGAGGCTTGCCCTAGGATATCATTAGATGACTTGGATAGGGTTAATAAACCACTTATAGCACCACTTGAGGTAAGGTACATTATTAACGGTAAGATAAGTGAATATAAGGCGGCGGCAGTAACCCTAATACCACTTAATGATGGGCAATAGTTTAAAGTCCTCCGCTCATATATTACTTGATTCATTATTAAAGGTTCCTTAAGATACTTAGCATAGTCTTAGCGTTCTCCAACATCCAGTGGTCATTATTGAAGAAGATATATACCTTAACTGGGTTAAGGGCCATTATTTCATTAGCGACTTCACGTAATTCACCATCACTATAATTGTGGAAGTACCAGTTACTTCTTCCATGCATCCTTAGGTAAACTACTCCATTATTAGACCCTACCCATTTAATATCCGGGGAGTCTACAGACACCACGGTGACTCCGATTTCATTAATAGTGTTAACTACATTATTATTGAACCAGCCGCGTTCCCTAAACTCAATCGCAACCTTTTCACCACCTCCTATTTCACTTATAAAGTCATGAAGCCTATTTAGGTTATCATCAGTGTACTTGAAAGATGGGGGTAATTGAATTAGGTAGAAGTCAATACTATTATTAAGTGGTTTAAACAATTCAATCATCTTACGCCACTCCTTAAGGGCATTACCACTGAGTTTAGCTACATGGCTAATGTACCTATAGGCCTTAATTGACCATCTTAGTGCCGAAGCCTTATTAACCCATGAGTTAACAACTTTAGGTTTAGGTAACCTATAGAATGATGAATTCAACTCAACTGCATTCAACCCACTATACTTAACATACCAATCTAGGGAACGACCCCTATTCCAATTGTATAACCAACCTGAAGTACCTACGTAAATTTCCACGTTAATCACCCATTATAGTAATCTAAACCCTTGCCTTTTAAGGCATCTTCTCTTAGCTGACGGCTCCCTGTCTTGAAGGGTGGGGTTCTATACTCATTAGGGCGTCCCTCATGGCTCAAGCACCCCTCACAGGCGTGGCATCACACCTGCCAGACCCACAGCGCACTAACTTAAACATAATGCTCGCAAAACGCCTAATAAACCATACCCCACCACTAAAAAGCGAAACTTCTCATTAGATTTTATGAGCCCGTAACATATATGCAGCATAGGTGAAGACGGCTATGTGAAATAAAGGATTTATTATTAATGTACTAATGCCCACTGATAATTATGGTTCATAAGGTTGTTGCACACGTATCAGACTTAGAGAAGGTTAAGGCGGCGTTGATATCATGTAGGAACCTGCTTAATGATGTAAGTGATGTACAGCTTGAGGTTGTTTTTAACCAAACCGCCGTTAAGGCATTAGTTAAGGGTAGTGAATATGAGGATGATATTAATGAGCTTATTAGAATGGGTGTTCTGATTGTAGCGTGTAGAAATGCAATGAGGCTAAGTAACATTAATGAGGGGGAATTAATTAATGGTGTTGTAACCGTTAATGCTGGGGTAGGGGAAATTGTGAGGAAGATGGCTGATGGCTGGCTGTACTTAAGATTGTGATTAAGTCACTGTATTATTTTCTGAGTTACTCCCATTGGCATAATCCTTTGAAAATCATTGCCCTGGCTTACTTTGAGGCTTCTTCTTAGCCTTAGTAGCCTCCTCTATCCACTCTATCTTCCCTAGGAAGGGTTGCCTCATCGTCATTGATACATTCAACCTAACCCCATTGGCAGTTGATACGTAACTAACCCCCACTATCCTTGCTCTTACCACATCCCCTCTCCCAACCTTCTTCTGCCTATTCTTCTCCCCCATGAAAACACCGCTTTGCCTATCAAAGAGAACAACGTTTTCATCCATTACTTGAGATCTATGTACAAAGGCTGTCAGGGCACCAAGCCTAACGTGAGCACCATACTCCTTAACATCCACTACATCCCCTTCAACAATCTCATTAATTAGTGGAACAAAGACAAGGGCCTTAAATGAGACCTTGTGGTAGGTTGCACCGTCACCATAAACTATCACACCCCTCTTATCAACCTTAACGTCGAAGACTGCTACGAAGACTCCTAACTCCCTATCCACCCTACCCTCATAATTAGCCCTTAATTGCTCGTAGGCAATCTTATCAATAGGCTCATTAAACACTGAGGGGGGAACCCTAATGTAGTCCTCTACTGTTATTACCCTAAACACACCCCTACATGGATTAGGCTTATTTAAACCTTGCACCATAAGGCCTGCATAGGGAAATAAACCTTAAATAAGACTTAACAGTAAAGAAATGTTTATTAACACATAACTTAGTAGTGAACCCTTATGCTAGGTTATACGAATAGGATTGCGAGGGTTAATTTAAGCATTGGTAAGGTTTCAATTGAGGAAACGCCTGGGTGGCTAATAGACACCTTTATAGGTGGTAAGGGTTTCGTCTACGGTATACTATCCAGGGAGGTTAAGCCTGGCACTAACCCGTTATCAAGCGATAATAAGATTGTTATAGCTGCTGGCGCATTAGCTGGATTAGCCCCAGCGTCAGCGAAAACTATAGTGGGTGCAGTAAGCCCACTAAGCAACTTAATTCACGACACTAGCGTTGGAGAATGGTTCTCATACATGCTTAGGGGAGCTGGTTTCGATGCATTAATAATTGAAGGTGCATCCAATGAACCAGTGTACCTATGGGTGAATAAGGGCAAGGTGGAGATTAGGGATGCCTCAAGGATTTGGGGAATGACCACTAGGGAGGCCACTAGGGCTGTTAGGGAGGAGACTAACAGGGCTGCTTCAGTAATGGTTATTGGACCAGCTGGGGAGAACTTAGTTAAAATATCTAACATAATGGTTGAGGGTGAGAGAGCCGGAGGTAGGGGTGGTCTTGGGGCAGTATTCGGTAGTAAGAAGCTTAAGGCAATTGCAGCTCACGGTGTACCAGACATTAAGGTTGCTGACCCTGATGGGTTCCTGAAGGCAGCCCTCGACATATACAGGAGGTTCCAAACATCACCTAATACCTCAGAGTCTAGGGAGTTCGGCACAACCAATGGTTTAATGTACAGTGGCTCAATAGGGACAGCGCCAGCCTTCAACTACGGTAGGCCAAGGCTTGAGGAGGAACTTGCACGCAAACTCACTGGTGCACATTTCAAAGAAATCGGCCTTGAGGTTAACTTCCCACAGAAGCCCATTAAGATAATTGGTGCATTATGCCCAATTAAATGCTCAAGGTGGTTTAGGATACCTGGTGAAGAGGATTACGTTAAGCCTGAATACGAGACACTGGGCCTAATAGGCTCAGCCACAGGGGTCTTTGATGAGAGATACTTCCTCAAGGCTAATAGGTTAGCTAATGACCTCGGCTTGGATGCAATAGGTGTTGGTAACGTTATTGGGTGGGCCATGGAGCTTTACGAGAAGGGCTTACTAACAAGGGAGGATACTGGTAATGTTGAGTTAAGGTTTGGTAATGGTGAAGCCCTAGTTAAGATGATTGAGGACATAGCCTATCAAAGAGGGTTAGGGAAGGTATTAGCACAGGGTGTTGCAGACGCCGCCGAATTGCTTGGTAAAGGGGCAGAGTACGCTGTTCACTTTAAGAAGATAGCCTTACCGGCCTGGTACCCTAATGGCCCATTAAGGGGACTGGTGATATCATACTTAACGGCAGACGTTGGTGGAAGCCACCTTAGGGGCTGGCCACAGATGCATGATCCAGATACGCCACTTAAGAATACTGTGGAGTCAATGATAAATGATAGGGATAGGAAAGTTGTAATGGATGCGATGGGACTCTGCGTGTTTAACCCATACTCAGTGGATGATATGGTTAAGTTGTATAACTTAGCAACTGGTAAGAACATTAATGGTGAATACGCACTAAGGGTAAGCACTAGGATAGATACGATAGCTAGGATATGGCATATACTGTTAGGTTACGTGGATGTGTGGAGTCAAGTACCAAGGAAGATGATTGTTGATGAGCAGGGACCGAAGTTTAAGCGTGAGGAAATTGAGGAGGCTGTTAAGGAATTCTATAGGCTGAGGGGTTGGGATCCTGAAACTGGTTTACCAACCCATGAGTATTTGAAGCAACTTGGTATTGATTGGATGATACCGTATAGGGATGAGGCTGAGAGGGTTCTAAGGCAGTATGCTCCTCAAAAGTAGTGTTAAACCAACGTATATGAAGTAGACTGCAAAACCCATTATTGCAATTCCCGAAATCACCCTAACAATAACTTCATACTTACCCCCAAGGTACTTCTTCCCAGTGTATACTGCCAGTGGATACGTGACTATCCACATTAAAATACCTGTGAATAAGCCTGCAATACTGAATACACCCATTATTGATATTAACGTTAACCCGGCTGATAACCACCAGCCTATTTGGTAAGGATTCGTGATGCCCATGGCGTACCCTTTAGTGTAATTCCTAATTACACTGCCTAAGCCATGAACACTAGTAGTAATGTTAGAGGACCTTAACATTAACACTGCTAAGTATATCATTACGCCGCCACCGATGAAGTACACATATGATACGTAGGGCTTCACAAGCCTATACAGGAAGTAGGTTAACACCATTAGGGTTGCGTCAGCTGACATTGCCCCAGCCCCCACTGCAGTACCGTGAAGAGGAGTCTTCAGGGCCTCAGCAGCTATTAACGCATTCATGGGACCTGGTGGTACAGCCAGAGATAAGCCTAGGGCTAAGCCAAGTAGGTACTCATACACGGCGTCAATCATTACCTAAGCTTAGGTTGGCTTAACTTTTAAACATTGAATGAACCTCATTAAAGTCGAGGCCCATAACCAGTGGTTCAGTGGAACATTAACGGCGCATACTTACTTACGTATGGGTACTTGCCTAAGGCCCACTCATCCACGTTAACCCCAACCCCACTACCCTTAAGTCCTGTTAAGCTTACTTCCCCATCCTTAACCTCTACATCTATATCATATATGTCTTTCACCCAAGTCAGTGGCCATTCAACAATAGCTATGCTACTCATTACTGAAGCCGCGTGAAGTGTGTATAAGTGAGCTAGTATTGACTTATGAGGCCTATGGTGAGGGGCCACTGGTTTACCTAATGCTGCAATTGCCTTAACAACGTCAACGAACTTAATTAAACCCCCCACCTTAGATATGTCTGGTTGAACATAAGTTAACCCAATATGTGCCAATTCCCTGAACCCATGAATATAGTACTCATTCTCACCAGCCGCTATTGGCACTGGCGACTTATTAGCTACGTAAGCGAGTAGTTCATAGTCATTTGGAGGCCATGTTGGTTCCTCAACCCAGTAAGGTTCATACCTATGCACCTTATTCAGGAAGTCTAACGCCTTCTCAGGCTTATCGAAGGCGGCGTTTAAGTCTAATGCAACGCTAATACCATAACCAATGTTCTCTCTAATTGCCTTAATGGACTCAAGGGCATCGTTAACATGTTGATGAAGCTTAACAGTGTTAAACCCGCTATTTAATGCCTTATTAACAGCCTTAACAACGTAGTCAACTATTGAGTACCTGGGGAAACTGGCGTAAACCGGCAACCTATCTCTAACCCTGGGGCCTAGTAAGTCACTAACCGGCTTATTAAGGTACTTACCTAGGGCATCCCATAGGGCCATTTCAAGACCCCCAATGGTACCCGTCACAACACCACATAGACCCGCTGTAAACAGGAGCTTCTCAAGTCTACTAATTAACCTGTATATATCGCTTGCATTTTCAATTAATTCACCGGTAACCGCTGGGGTTACAACATCATTAAATACCCCAACGTATGAATCAACGATACCACTACCGTAAACCAGTACCTCACCCCAGCCAACAACATCGCCCAACTCAACCTTAACGTATAATTGACGACCCCAGGCTTCCTGAAATACGGTGGGTGGATCATCAATGTACTGTATTGAGATGGGTATTGGTTTAACTGTGGTTAACTTAGGCATTTCAATTCACGCACTCACGTATAGTTTAATGGGTGAGAATTCATCATGCTGCAGGGTCTCAGCTGCAGTTAACCTACCATTCATTACCCTTAACGCGTAGTTTAGTATCCTGTCTCCAGCCTCCTGAAGGCTTACCTTAAGCTTCAGTAGGTCGGAAACATCAACATCAATGTGTTCACCCATCGCCATGATAGTCTTCGGGTTAGCTGAAATTTTAACCACCGGTATTATTGGATGACCCACGACATTACCTTGACCAGTGGTGAAGAAGTGCAGCACGGAACCCTTAGCGGCGAATAGTGTTACAGCCTCGGCTGCGGCTGATGACGTATTAACGAAGCATAGGCCCGCATTCCTTGGTACTGGATCAAGGTAGTCCGCAACGCATGTAATTGGCCTAGTGCCCAACTTCTGTATGTTACCAAGTGCCTTCTCCTCTATTGTCGATAAGCCACCCTTAATGTTACCTTCAGTTGGCTGTGAACCAAGTAGGTCAACTCCTTCCCTCTCAATAACCTCAATGTACTCGTTGTAGATTCTCATGAATTTTTCCCTTAATTTAGGATCCTTTATACGGCCGGCAACAATATCCTCTGCACCGGTTAATTCTGACGTTTCACCAAACATTACGGTGTTACCTAGGTCCACTAACTTATCTACAGTATACCCTAATGCTGGGTTTGAGGCTAGGCCGGATGTAGTGTCCGACTCACCGCACTTAATGCTAAACATGATGCTTGTTAAGTCAACCTCAGTCCTCTGTACTTCCCCAGCATCCTGCACAAGCTCCTTAGCCTTCCTAGCAGCCATCTCAATAGTCCTTAAGTCACCGTTACCCTCAATACCAAACACGTACACTGGTTTACCCGTCTTAGCTATCGCATCCGCAACCTTATTGGCCCAACTATCCTCAATACCAATAACTATGGCGCCATAGACGTTAGGGTTAGCCCCTGTACCAGATAGTACATGAAACAGTAGGTCCAGGTCCCTACCAAACTGTAACCTACCGTATGGGTGTGGTATGGCTACGGTACCCCTAATTAACTTAGCTACACCTAAGGCTGCAGTGTTTGATAAGTCATCAATAGGTATTACGGCTACGTGGTTTCTTACCCCTACGCTTCCATCGGGCCTAACGTAAGCCTTAATGGTTGGGTACTTGTTTGCCATTGCGATCACCTCTTTTTACCTAAATTACTCCATCTTAGTGATTTTAAATTATGTATATGAACATGCTCCCCCACCTTAATGTCCTTCACCGCAACCCCAATCACCCTACCATACTTAATAACCCTTTCACCAGCCTTAATGTCCCTTAGGGCTATCTTGTGACCAAGTGGAATATCTTCCATAGCCTTAATTACTGGTCCATTGGACTTATCCTCAATGTATATACCTTGAGCCTCATCCCCAGCCTTAATATCCTCTATAGCCACACCCACGTTATCCTCCCTATTATGTATTGCGAATTTAGCCATAATAGGCGGTTAACTGTAGAGTTTTATACTTTTCCGTATACATTAAGAACTGAATATAACTATTGAAGTGTTTACTTAAATATTTAACATTAAAGTTAAGCATTGAATTAAGGAATATTTGAATAATATCTAATGCACAACATTTAAATACTAATGCTTGGGCTATTTCAATATGAGCAGTGAAAATAAGGTGAACTCCAGTAAGGAACCATTCTACTTTAAGTCGTTTGATAAGATAATAGGAACCGCTCATAATGTCTCTGAACTAGCCAGCGAGTTTAAACGTCTATTAACCTCCAATGAGGAGGCCTTAAGTTACCACTTAAGGGAAGGGCATATTACCCAGTGGCTCAGGTATATTGGTGAAGATGAACTAGCCAATAAGTTACATGGCGTTACTGAGCCTCACAGGGCCCTTGAGATAATAAGCAACCACATAAGTAGAGTTAATTTAAGTGAAGCTAAAAGAACCAATAGCCCGCAAGCTAAACCCCATAGAAAACCCAGTGCAGGTAAGCGGCGTTAGTTAAAAACCACTTAATTAGCTTCAGTAACCAAGGTCTTAATGTCGTTTAGGATTATTGGACGTGAGGGAGTTTTACTGGCCGTAGCTAACTCCATAACCGGTATTATATGGGGTGCTAATTCAGTCGTATTATCGATATATATGCTTAACACGGGCATGAAGCCGGCGATAATAGGTACTGTTCTTGGTGTTTTCTCACTCATGAATGCTCTAGGGTCATTAATTACCGGTTATCTTTCAGACTTCATTAATAAACTAAACCTATTCACCGCATTCTCATTAGCAAGTGGTTTACTAATACTGCTACTAATGACTGGATTACCACCTGTAATAGCTGTTGCATATTCACTCATGGCGTTACTTAACCGTAACGTGATCTCAATTGCCATTGTTGGTGAATACGCTAAGCGAAGGGGGGTATCTAGTGAATTCTTCAGTTTATCATCATCACTTAGCGTAGTCTTTAGCGTAATTGGGTCTTCAATAGCGGTATTACCCAGCTACATGGGTAGGATTGGGTATGACCTGATCTTCATTATTGAGGCATTATCAGTGTACCTATCAATTCCAATAATGCTCAAGGTTGTTAAAAGAATAGGCATTAACATGTCTGAAGTTAAGATCAGTGGGGTTAGTTTAAGGGAGTTGAGGGAGTTAAAGTCATCGTGGCTACTTAAGAGACTCCTACCTGAATCCTTAATAGGGCTTGGTGCTGGTGTTATAATACCGCTCTTTAGCCTATGGTTTTACTTAAAGTTTCACGTTAGTCTCAGTAACCTAGGCATAGTATATGCTGCGTCAAATGCAACATTAGCCTTAGGCACATTAACAGCACCTGTAGTTTCAAGGGTACTGAAAAGTAGGGTTACATCAGTAATATTACTTGAAGGCTCAGCAACAGGCATACTGGCTTTAATGCCAATTATAGTTAATCTACCTGCATTACTGTTCCTTTTCATAGTTAGAAACACATTAATGAACATGGCGAACCCTCTACTAACATCATTAATCAATGACCTGGTACCTAGGGAGGAAAGAGGGAGGGTTTTCGGTGTATGGAACATGATATCATCGATACCACGTGCCCTAGGTCCTGGAATAGGGGGTTACTTAATAGATTCAGGCTACTTAGACTTACCACTATACATAACATCACTATTATACGCAATTGCAGTGATCTTATTCTACGTTCTACTTAAGGATGTTGAGAAGATGAGTAAGGTAACCGCAGTTAGGTGACCTCACATTAATTAAGGCACCGCAGAACCTTTAGCAATTGGTGAAAAATTCTACAGCTTAAATTAATACAACCCTAGCTTTAATAGGTAGACATGGGTATTTTAGATAGACTGGGTGTACGTAAGGTTATTAATGCCTGTGGCACACTTACAGTGCTTGGTAGTAATAGGGTTGATTCAGAGATTTTAGGTGCAATGAAGGAGGTTGCGGATTCCTTCGTAGACATGAATGAACTCTTAGTTAAGTCAGGGGATTATATTGCTAGGTTGCTGAACGTTCCTGGAGCCTTAATAACAAGTGGTGCTGGATCCGGCTTAGTACTGGCTATTGCAGCTGCAATTACTGAAGGCGACATTAATAAGATGAGTAGGTTACCGTTCACCGATGGTTTAAGGAATGAAGTGGTGGTGCAGTATCCGCATACTGTAGGTAACCCATATGTCTACTTCATTAATATCCCAGGCGGTAAATTAAGGATTACTGGCTCCCCAAGGGGGGTTAGTGAGAGTGACATTAGGGGTGCCTTAAATGATAAAACCGCCGCAATTCTACATTTCCAATACGAACCACAGGAGGGTGAAGTAACTTTAAGTAAGGTTATTGAGATTGCGCGTGAATTTAACATACCGGTTATAGTGGATGCTGCAGCTGAACTACCTCCATTAATTAACTTAACGAGGTTTATTAGAATGGGGGCTGACCTAGTAGTCTTCAGTGGGGGTAAGGATATTGGGGCACCTGGTGATACAGGCTTAATCCTGGCAAATAACCTTAAACTACTCAATGCATGCAGGTTAATGAGCCCATTCAGCTATATTAGTGTTAATGGCCAGACCAGAGTATTTATAGGTAGGGTTATGAAAATTAGTAAGGAGGATATTGCGGCTTTCATTGCAGCACTGGAGAGGTACATAAGCATTAACCATGAGGAGAGGTTAAGTTTAATGAATAAGATGGCTGATGAAATATTAAGTGAATTAACGGCAGCATTCCCAAGTCTTAAAATTGAGAAGAGGGTGAATCATCCTGGGGAGAGGATAAGGCCGGTGACTGTACCTAAGGTTGAGGTTAAGTTACCGGAAAATTACACGAAACTATACATTAGGCTACTGAAGGAGGGGAATCCACCGATTTATGCATGTGAATGCGACGGTAACTTATGCATTAACACTCATACTTTAAGGGAGGATGAGGTTAAGATAGTTATTAAGCGGTTAAAGGAGGTGATCAGCATGAATCCACCAAGTAAATAACCATCGGCTTCAAATTAAATTAGACTTAACCTATATTTGTTAATTCCAATTCTGAATCTTATTAGGGTTAATTATGCCTTAGGTGAGATTATGGAGGGAAGCTTTATTTATATGTGCTACCAAGCCTAAATTAAATGATAGAGAACCGGAAGGATGAGCATCTTAGGATTGCCGCAACGAGTAATGTTGAGGAGGGTAGTTCACTTTTTGATGAAGTTCAATTGATTCATAATGCCCTACCTGAAATGGATTTTGATGACGTTGAACCAGGAACCACAATCTTCAGTAAGAGACTTAGCTTCCCCTTCATAATAGGGGCCTTAACAGGTGGCACTGAAACTGCAGAGAGGGTTAATGCAACCTTAGCTAAAGCTGCTGAGGAGTTAAACGTAGGAATGTACGTTGGGTCCCAGAGGGTTGCTATAATGAAGCCTGAGACTGCAGGAAGCTTTAAGGTTGTTAAGGAGAACGCCCCAAGCGCCTTAAAGATAGCTAACCTAGGTGCGCCTCAGGTTTCAAGACTAAGCGACAGGGAATTAATTGACTGGGTTAATGAAGCTGTAGACATGATTAACGCTGATGCTGTGGCAATTCACCTTAATCCAGCCCAAGAATTGTTTCAACCTGAGGGTGAACCATGGTTTAAGGGCGTGTTAAGTAAACTGAAGCTAATTAGGAGGGTTACTAACAGACCCCTGATAGTTAAGGAGGTTGGTAATGGCATATCCATGGAGGTTGCTAGAGTACTTGCGGATATTCCACCGGATGCAATCGATGTGGCTGGTCTTGGAGGAACATCATTCATTAAGATTGAGTCCATTAGAAGGGGGGACACTACTGAAGCTGACGTGTTCAGGAATTGGGGTATACCAACACTTCTATCAATATGCGAAGTCAGCAGTGTTTACGATGGTTTAATATTCGCCTCAGGGGGAGTTAGGAATGGGTTGGATGGAGCTAAGGCAATAGCCGTTGGTGCTGATGCCTTCTCAATGTCAAGGCCCATGCTTCTCTCAGCGCTTAAGGGTTATGATTCGGTTAAGGAAACCATTAATAAGGTAATGTGGGAGTTTAAGGCAGCAATGTTCCTGACAGGCTCGAGAAAGGTGAATGATCTTAAGAAGGCACCGGTTGTAGCAAGCTTACCCATACTCCTATGGCTTATTCAAAGGGGGGTTAGGTGTAAGTTAACCATGAGCATATATGATACTTTAAAGCCAATAGCCAGCGTCCTAATAAGTAACTTAATTAATGAGTGAATTAAACACTGAGGATACTTCATCCACGAATTAAATGTGAGTAAAGCTGGTAACTAGAGCCTTATTGACTCCCTTAAGCCACTTATGGCTTTTCTGAGTAATTCATCAAGACTACATGAATATAATTCAATCATGTCAAGCCCTATCTTGAGCTCATTTAACTTATCCAGCATCATATCCGTTATCTCATAAAGATTACCACCCTTTATTTGATTCCCAGTTAACACCGTCTCACCGTTAACATTAACCCTTACTCTTTGCCCCTCATTCTCCAGTTCAATTAAGTAGCCAACCGTTGTTAATTCGTAAATGTAGTAATCCGTGGTATAGAGTTTAAGGAAGTTCCTGTACTTAGCTAGGTTATTCATAAGAGCACTAACTACATCAGCAGGTTCAGGTAACTTAAACTTATACTCACTGAAGTATTCGACATAAACATTGGAGTATATGTCAATTATGAAATCAACTGGCACATCGCAGCCAAGTATGTACGCAATCTTTAACTTAGCATTGTAGGATGGGGTTACATCCCTCTTAGCCTTCACGTCTAATTTACCCCCCTCAAGTGAGACGTTTAGGATGAAGTACTTCATTAAGGCTCTCTTATTCATGTGGTACACTATCCATTCCTCATTCCTCTTACACATCGTGATTAACTCATACTCACTACTAGTCAACTGAACGCATTCATTAAAATGCTCAGTGGAAACCTTATTGATGCTTATTCCTGGTTCTAAATTATTCATTAAATCCTCTACATTAGTGACTACGTACTCTATTATGCCTGAATCAAGCCTATAATCATACTCATTTAATGGGTAATACTTAAACACCTCCTGGGGGAGAAGGGGTTCAACATAACCTAGCGTAACGATCTTACCTATGAAGGCCTCCTTAATTACATCCTCATTAATAACCTTAGCTAACGCCTTTAATTTAACCACATTCACTGCACACTCACCTCAGTAAACATCTTTTAAGTATTTAAGCTGAAGGCGTTAAACTAGGTTTCAAAATATCTTAACTGATGCTTAATTTACATTAAACATGTTAAAAAACCTTAAATGAGATATTTCTAATCAGCTGAGTTGAGGCGTAATGTTTTAAAGTAGTGGGTATTAGCGATGCCTTATGCCTATAAGTGACCCTGAGAAGCTTAGGATAGCTGTTGAACACAGGTTTGGTTACTGGATATGCAGGAGATGCGGGGCACGGAACCCTATTGGGGCTGAGAAATGTAGGAGGTGTGGTAGTAAGGATTTAAGACCAAAGAGGTTTAAGCATTAATCCTACTCTGCTCCTTACTTCCACTATTCATTAATTCACTTAGACTGGTGGGTATGCTTAATCCCCACTTCTCGAAGGCTTGCCTAATGCTTATTACCCTGCAGTCACTGGTTCCGTAAGTTTCACTAAGCTTTTCAACACCCCTGCAGTAATCAGGGTGGAGTTTAGTTAAATTAACCCAAATCCACCTGGATGTCACCGGGAACTTATCCATGACGGTAGTGAACATTAACCAAGCTATTAACCTAATTTCATGGAATGCCCCAAGCCCTGTTCTAAGGGGTATGAAGTTTAGGAAGAATTCCCTAGCGTTCATTTGAACCCAAATCCTACTAGCCATGGCATTAGGTAAAACATACCTAGCATCCTCCGGTGCTTGGCTTCCCCTTAAATTAACGTAGCCCTTAGCTGCAGAGTCAATTACGTTACTCATTAGGTTTAATGCGTCAGGTGGTATAATGAATCTTAATTGACCCTTAACGTAATCCACGTACCTCTGGCTCTCCTGCCAATAGGAGGCTATCCTATGCCTAATTAACTCGTGGGTTAAAGCTCTACTACCTTCAATAAGCCATTGTGCGCCCATGAATTCGAATACGCTTGAATGCCCATCCTTAAGGAAGCTCAGTATCCTCCTTCTAACAATACTTTGATCAGTCCTAACTCTCTCCAATGCCTTATCAATTGAGTAACCCCTGTATATTACGTCAGCCATAGCTGCAGTAATATCCTCACTACCCCAGGTGGTTAGCAGGGTCACGGATGGCTTAATTAAGGAGTAAGCCACGTTAAATTATATTCGCTTAGGTTTAAAACTTAATTGTTCGCTTCAGGATATAATTCAAGAGAATTCGCTACTTAACCAAGTGATCTAAGTACTCTAACCATCTCATCAACATCCATGTTACTCATCGCTAAAGGTATCTTCTCCCTCCTTGCAACCTCAATGCCTAAGTAATCTGGCTTATCTAAGCCATGAAGCACTACTATAGATGGCTTAAAGTCAACGAAAGCCATCATAGCCTTTATAGCTACTAAAGGTGACCTACCGTACCTAGTATTAATGAATATTGCGGCTCTTTGGGTTGTTGAACCATACAGTTTAAGGTACTCGTATGATGGCACATCTAACAGTAATTTAATACTGTCAACCATGGTGTATCCGTGAATATCCATTCTTACTGCTGGAGGCACTACAAGGGATGCGTTTATGGCCTTTAGAAATGTTTCAAGACTTATTGGATTAACGTAATCCTTCATGTCAATTATGGCTAAAGTGTACTTATCACCAACGGATAGTTGTTTGATAAGTAATTGAAGCCTTGAACCACCCTTCTCAAGCTCAATATCTATTAAGGCTCTGACGAATTTCTTAATGAAGTATGACCCAGGTGACTTTCTCCTACCTGATTCATAATCACTGATTACGCTAGGGGTGGTTGATAATTTTATGGCTAATTCAGTCTGAGGTATGTTAAAGTACTCCCTCCAGCGTTTTAGCTCCTTACCTGGTGAATCAGCCATCACTATTGAACCCGCTATTAATGTAGCGACTTTATCCACTACCGTATTTTCAATAGTTTCCTCCACGGTTTCTATGAGACCAAGCTCTTTAATACCTTTTCGCTTAATTAGACATGAGCAAGACAAACAGTCTAAAAATGGTTTTACTAACAAATCTACGGCAATTCATCCTTTAGTCTTCCTTCAGAAGATTTACCACTACTTCCATTACTGTTTTACCTCAATATACCTATGAGGGACCATGAAGAAACCGTGAGGTTCCTATGATTAAAAAGAATTGAAATTGCTAGTATTACATGAGTCAGCCTTTAATTTAACAATATCTATGTTACCTTATATATAAGCACTTAGAGGTAATTGGCACTAACATAACTACAGTAATAATCATCTAAATGTCAAGAAATTGACAGTCTATTTCATTTATGTACTAATATTTTCCAAAATATATTAATCATGATGATTGTTTGAGTTAGTCGTGGTTGCCTATTTTTAAGTAGTTTCAATTAATATAGCAATATTATATATAATATATTATAGCGTAAAATTTATAAGGATGTATTGTAATATATTATTATGTCACCTAAAACTACAGTATCAGTAATAAAGGCTGATATTGGGGGAATACCTGGTCATGCTTGGGTTCACCCAAAGATACTTGAGTACGCTAGCAGTAGACTCAAGGATGCTGTTAAGAGTGGGTTACTAATCGACTACTACGTGTTTAATGTTGGAGATGATATGAGCCTATTAATGACCCATGATAAGGGCATTGATAACCCTGAGATACATGGATTAGCGTGGAGCATATTCAAGGATGCAACCGAGAATTACGCTAAGAAGTTTAAACTATATGGGGCTGGACAAGACTTACTTAAGGAGAGCTTCAGCGGTAACGTAAGGGGGCTTGGGCCTCAGGTGGCTGAGATGGAGTTTGAGGAAAGACCCAGTGAGCCATTAATAGTATTCGCTGCCGATAAGACTGAACCAGGCGCGTACAACTTACCCATGTATAAGATATTCGCTGATCCATTTAATACCGCGGGCCTAGTTATTGACCCGCAGATGCATGGTGGATTTAGGTTTGAGGTAATAGATGTTTATGAAGGTAAGGTTTACCTGCTTGACGCCCCTGAGCACATATACACTATACTAGGCCTAATAGGTACACCTGGAAGGTACATTATTAGGAGAGTCTACAGAAGGAGTGACCTAACCCAGGCCGCTGTAGTCAGCGTAGAGAGGCTTAACCTAATAGCTGGCAGGTACGTGGGTAAGGATGACCCGGTAGCCATAGTTAGGGCCCAGCATGGTTTACCAGCAGTAGGTGAGGTACTTGAGGCATTCGCCCTACCCCACCTAGTGGAGGGCTGGATGAGGGGTAGCCACACTGGTCCATTAATGCCAGGTAGGTTCGTAAGTATTGATCAGGCTAATAAGATAGCCATGGGTCCTAAGATGACTAGATTTGATGGACCACCCAAGGTTGGTGCATTAGGCTTCCAACTGCATGATGGCTACTTAGAGGGCCCAGTGGACATGTTTGATGATCCGGCCTTTGACTTAAGTAGGCAGATTGCGGCCTTCGTAACAGACTACATTAGGAGGATGGGGCCTATAATGCCACATAGGTTACCGCCTGAAGAAATGGAGTACACGACCTTACCCCAAATATTATCAACGCTTAAGTCAATTCCAGTTGAGGAGTATGAGAGGAATAGGTTAAAGTACTTGAGTGAGAAGGTAGGCTCAGTAGTGGTGGCTGGAGGAGGCGTTGGTGATTAAGCTTAAGGTTGCTGTGGGTTTTTAAACCGAGTTTTTACATAATAATCTTAATCACCATTGTTCAATATATTCATTATATTAACGTTAATCATGCTTCTAACCGCATCCTCAAGCCTACCTGCCTCCTTAACCTCACTGGTCGTGTATGTTAAGGCTGAGTCCCCGTTACATGGCTTAACAGGTATTATCCTCCAAGGTTCCCTAGCGTACTTAATAACCACATAAGCCTCCCCACCAGCCCTACTTGCGAATTCAAGCAGCCTATTAACCTTATCACACTGTATGCTTATTGGAGTTGGCTTAGCCCTATACTTAACCTCAAGTATAATCACCTTACCCCTAAACATTGCTACCAAGTCTGGGGCGAACCTACGCCTAACCCCACCCCCACTTGCAGGCGCCCTAATTACAGCGAACCCAAGGCTCCATAGCCAGTTAGCTAACTCCCTCTCATAATTAACCCCCCTACGCCCAAGCGGCATATTACCTACTTAGGCTAGTGTTATTAAGTTTAATAAGTAACGGGTGGTAACAAGCGGGGTTAACATTACCCTACTAGCCCTAACGCCTAAATCTACGTCTCATAAGTAGAAGGGGTAATGGCACTACTGAGGCTATAATCATCATGATCCACGGTAATGATGAATCACTCATAACGGCGGTGAACAATGGGCTTAGCCACATGCCGACAATCATGTTTAAGGTATTAACCGTCGCAAGCCCCATGGTTGGGTTCAAGTCATTAACAACTAGGGCGTAGGAGGCGGTAATCATAAGTTCGCTGGTGTAACCCACTATTAGTGTTGAAGCAATCATGGCGTAGGGATTAAGTGTTATTATGAGTAGGAAGGATGAGGAGCCCAACACTGCTGGTATAATGACAAGGAGCTCCCTCCTACTTGTTAAATCAGCCAGCTTACCCGATAAACCACCTATTAGGCTTGAGAAGAGGAGGAGTGACGTTATTAATGATGCATTAGCTAAGCCTACCCCATGATTAACCGCATAGGTGGGTAGTAAGTTACCTGTAGCGTAATTGGCACCCCAGTATCCGGCAGTCGCTAAACCCACCAGTACCGCACCCTTGCTTATTGATAAACCAGCATCAATAGGCCTATTAAGTGGTGAACAAGTCTTAAGAAGCATTACAGACTCCAGTAAGCCTACCAGGCTAATTGCAAGTACTGCAATCCTCCAGTTAACCATAGTGTAAACAACCCCATAAACCAGCCCAACCCCAGCCCCAGCGCTAAACACTGCATTATATATACCTAGCATTAAACCCTCCCTACCCGGGTATAGGTTAGTCACAACTGTGGCTGCTGTGGAGAAGAATAGTGCAGCACCAATACCAGCCAATAGTCTTAGGATTAGTATCTCATTGAAGCCCACGCTGAAGGCCGTAGCTACTCCAGCTATTGATAATAGGGTTAATCCAATTACCGCAGTTTTAACATTACCAATGTACCTAGCTACAATGCTTGCTGGTATTTGGAATGAACCAGCCCCTATTATGAAGAAGAGGGGGACTAGGCCGAGTTCATAATTTGGTACGGCGAACTCCTGCCTAATTAACGGTAAGGCTGGCGCTAGGTAGTACCAGTAGATGCTGTATATGAATCTGGCAACCATTATGTTGGTCACCGCTATTGCTTTACTTACCATTGGATCCGCGTTAAGGGCCAGCGTTATTAAGCCTTAAACCACATGCCTATGATTAGCCAGGTTTAATGAATCCCTTGAAGGGTTCACTATCCTTAGGTATACTTATCTTAACTAATCCATCATTAAACAACACTAGGAACTCACCCCTAGCTAACCACCCCCCAACAGCCTTTAAGTGTTCATCAACCTCACTTATGAGGGCTGCCCTATACTGCCTAGCATCAATCTCAATCCAAACCTCAAGTATCTTAATATTATTAAGACGGTATAGAATCGGGACAATGGTATAATCATGTTCCCCAGGACCAACGTAATCCATAACCCTAACCGCATAGTCATCATTAAGCTTAACTATAATTGTATTCTCAAGGACCTCCATTAACCTAGCTAACTCCTCACTATTCATTGCTATTACTGTGTTGGGTTGCTTAATTTGTTTTCTTCAATGGGTAAAGTTTAAAAATAGGATATTTATCCCACTACTATGGATCTAAGGACAGTAACCTCACTGGTGCTGGTGGTTATACTGGTTGCGGCTGTGGGCTACTTAGCCTACAGGGTTAATCAACCAGTTAAACCCACCACAACTACATCGGTTGTGACATCAGTAGTAACCACTACTGTTACATCAGCAACAACAGTAACCACCACTTCAGTTAATACAGTAACAACAACCTCAGTTACCACCACTGTAACCACGGCTACAGTAACTAGTACGGCCACCATTACGTCAACAACCACCATTCCGGCTCAATCCCTCAGGATCGCATCCCTGGATCCAGCTTGCTCCCAAATACTATTCTCCTTGGGTCTAGGTGATAAGGTCATTCTACTTGATGTTTATTCAAAACAAATACTGAGTTACTTCAACGTAACGATACCATCAAACGTCACAGTGCTTAACTCAATATGGCCTGTACCATCAATAGAGGCTGTGGTTAATGCATCCCCAACGATAATATGCTACGACCTAGGCTTCTATGGACCAAGTAACCTAGCCTCCTTCTCAAGTATAGGTATACCATTAGTAATAATAAACGGAACCGCTGATAAAACATTCCAGCAGATTGCGGCAGACGTCTACTTAACGGCCAAGGCCCTTGGCGTACCTGAGAAGGGATTAACGGTGGCATCTTGGATAATTAACAATGTTAAGTCTATTGAAGATAAGGTGGCTGGCTTACCTAAACCCACCGTTATATTCATGGATTGGTATAACCCAGTCTACTCACCGTCAAACATAACCTTCATAGGCTATGAAATAACGGTGGCAGGGGGTCTAGACATAGTTAACACGACTATACCATGGCCAACGTTAACGCCAAGCCAAGTAGTGGCTTACAACTCAGACTATATAATAGCCAGTGACTTCATGGGTAACTGTTCATCAACATTAGCGGCGATAATGCAGATCCCGGGGATAAACTACACTAAGGCCGTTAGGGAGAGGCACGTTTACATACTGGGTAACTTAGCTACAAGCCTAGTTGAGGAGCCAGGGCCATTATCAGTTTATGGAGCTGAGGTTATAGCCGCTATCCTGCATCCTGAGGCTTTTGGAATAAGTAATGTACCCCAATGCATAAGTAGTGAATGGGTGATGAGTAATCTAAGGCCAACTTTCCCAAGTCAGGAAGGCTAAGTGACTCATAATGAGTAGTTCACTTGTTAAAAAAGCAGTGTATCTTCTAGTCCCAATCCTACTATTAGCTGGTTTCATTCTAAATCTAATACTGGGTGAAGTTAACGTACCCTATAGTTGCCTAATACACTGCAGTCAAGTTAAGTACAGGATCATAATAGACTACATTAGGTTACCCTCAACTTTAGCATCAATACTAGTGGGTTATATACTCGGTGCCTCAGGTGCCGTTATGCAGGGCATGTTGAGGAACCCCTTGGCTGAACCCTTCACCACTGGTATAGCTAGCGCGGCTGTTTTAGGTGGATTATTGGGATACTTAATGGTCCTTGTCGGTAAGTTAACTGGACTCTACGCAACCCTAGCCATACCCCTATTAGCCCTAGCAATGGCCTTAGCATCATCACTGGTGGTGGTTATGATGGGTTCGAGACTTGGGGTGATTGGCCTAATACTAATGGGTATTCTAATAACTCTACTCTCCTATGCAGTATCAATGATACTTATGCTCATCATTGAGTCCATTAACCCCACAGCCTCAATGCAGCCCCTTTACCTACTTTACGGTAACATAAGTGGAATACTTTGGTGGCAATTCTACATCATACTAGCCTCAGCTGCACCAACAATGCTTGCCTTGGCTCACTCGTCGAGGTACGTGGACTTACTAATGCTTGGGGATGATGTAGCCAAGGCCAGTGGAGTAAACCCAGTGGCTGTTAGGAGGATCCTAGTAACCTTAGTCTCAATACCATTAGCCGTATCCCTAGCCTTCACTGGGGTAATAGGGTTTGTAGGCATAATAGCACCGTATGTGGTTAGGCAGATGACTGGAAGAGGTTCAGGTAGTATTACAATACCAATCTCTGGTATTATGGGATCCCTAATACTAGCCTACTCCTACCTAGCCTCTAGGATAATGGTTAAGGGGTATGTAATACCCATAACGGCTGTAACAGGATTAGTGGGAATACCACTACTAATGTGGATGATAGCGAAGGGTGGTTTTGGTGCATCAACATAAGGTACTGGTGGAGTTTAAGGAGGCTCACATAGGTTATGGATCAAGGATAGTGGTTAGGGGACTGAGTCTAACCGTTGAAGAGGGTGGCTTAACAGTTCTCCTAGGCCCCAATGGTAGTGGTAAGACAACCATAATGAAGGCGATATTTGGTTCAGCAAGGGTGATTAAGGGCCAGTTAATAGTCAATGGTTCAGTGGCCTATGCCCCAGCGGAGTTGGATGGTTTAGTTAACTTAACGGTATTGGAGACTGTTAAGACAGCTAGGAGGGGTTATAGGTGGGTTAATGATGAGGAGGCTAAGCGTGCCTTAAGGGAAATAGGCATTATTAACCTAGCCAACTTAAGGTTAAGTGAATTGAGTACGGGTCAGAAGAGATTAACCATGATAGCTAGGGCCATGGCGAGTGGGGCTGACCTGATACTCATAGATGAACCAACTGCAAACCTGGATCCAGGCAATAGGCGTAGGATAATTGAACTAATACTAAGATTATCTAAACAAGGCACTGTAATGGTGGCAACCCACGATGTAGACATAGCCTTGGCGGCAAAGCAAGTAGTCATGGTGAAGGACGGCTACGTAATAGGTGTAGGGGAACCAAACCAAGTGTTAACGGAGGAGAAGCTAACCCAACTATACGGCATAAGAGCAAGGCTCATTAAGGAAAACAACGAGGAGCATGTAATATTTCCATTATATTAAAAATCATCAAGATGAGTAACTCATGATTTTCCGTAATAATCAATAATAATTCAGAAGCAGTTAAAGTAGAATGGGAAAAGCGAGTCAGTAAACACATAAGTCTTAACCCAACATTAAAAGGTTGTGGCTTTTAATTATTAACTTAGATTAAATACCCTTTAATCACTCACCTTAAGTCCTTAGCCATAATTACTTCATGGACACCATTCAACGTCATATTTTTTAAGAATCCCGCTATCTCATAGTTATGTTTAAGGTAGAATAATATTGCGGCGTGATTTATGTGCGATACCATTAACCATATTTTCCTAACTCCACGTTCACTGCATAATCTTTCAGTTTCCTCTAATAATAGGGATCCAATGCCTCGCCTTGAGTATTCAGGTAAAACACCAATTATTGATACGTACGCAGCATTATAATCACTTATAGTGAAGTTAACACACCCTACTATTGAATCGCCCTCAACAGCCACCATTGTTATACCATCCAATGCGCTCTTCCTCACATTCTCAGGCGATAACTTCTTCTCAAGCCACTGCGATCCAGGTAGCTTCATATACCACTCAAATGCTCTTTTAAGAACCCTTGAACATTCGACTTCATCCCCATCCCTGAACTCTCTTATAGAAATCATGGTTTATTTACACTAGATGATGTTAAAAATTTCACTGGGGAAACTTGGGAATCGTAGAACGGGACTAATCATGATTAGTATAGTGGTTTTCACTGCGTGTGTTTCCGTAATTAATGAGCCTCCTTGATTAATTCAGCGTCCTTAATTACTCTCTCCAATGCATGCTCAGAGCCCTGCTTAAAGTGCCTAATTATCCACCTACCCATTGGCATTAGGAGTGGGTGAAGTTTAATGTTCCATTCGCTGGTTAATTCCCCATTCATAACCTTAATGATATGAGTACCCTTAAATGGGCCCTTCAGGAAATTGAAGATAACCGTATAATCACCCAACTCCACGTATGCCATACCATGGTTTAGTGGGCCCTTAAATGCGAACTTTACATTAACTAGGAGTTTACCTCCACTATTTCCCACTATTTTAACTTCCCTATGGCCATGCCAATACTTTGGGTATTCTTCAATCATAGAGATGATGCTCCATAAGGTGTCCCTAGGTACGTTGATCCTCTTAGTAACCTTGAATTGAATCATCACTAGGTTAATTCATAATTATTAATAATCCCTTCGCGCTTAATGCCTTAGGTTCACTGAATAATGACTAGTTACCCAGAACCCTTAAGTTGACTGAACCTGTCTTGAACCTTTTAACTAGATTAAGTAGTATTAGGTTCCTGAAAATCTCCATGTATGCTTCAGCTGGTTCTGGTGAATGCAACTTAATTCCGTGTTTAATAGCCATATCCTTAACGTTCCTAGTGCAGAGCATTCTAAGTGGGCATGTTGAACAGTAGTCTCTTGCCGAATCCCTGAATATTACAAGGCCATGAACTGGATCCACGAAGGCTCCCTTATTTGGTAGTAATCTGATTATGATTGTGCCATTAACCTCCTCTACAGTGGATACTACGTAGACTGATGCAGCGAAACCATAGCCACTGGAACCTTTAATTAACCATCCACTCTTAATAAGAGTCCTTAAGTGCCTTGATAACTGCCCCCTAGGTACTGATGTTGCCTTAAGTAATTCATTAAACCTACTGATGCCCTTAGCTATTGATGATACTACTGTTAAGTTAATGTCATTGAAAACCACGTTAAAATTACGTTCACTCATCACCACGTAGGAGCCCTCCTCAATACTTGCCTCAAGTCTACCTGGAAGTACAACAATATCAGGCTTAAACTCGGCCATATTTGGGAAGAGGGAAGGCTATTATTATGCTTTAATGACCCTTATTCCCGGCTTAACATCCTTAAACACACATTACACTACATAGTCCATATAACACTTAAAGTCAAGTTAAGCGAGGGAATAGGAGGCTAAAAGCCAGGACTCTTAAGAGTGTTCACTCAATTGAGTTAAGGCTATTAAGGAGGTGGTTCCTAGGTACAGTTATAAAGGGGGCTTAGGCAAGGGGTCATTATGCAAAATACCCAGGAGGCTGAGCAGGGTAGGGGTCATGGGAGGGTTATTGTAGCTGCAGTTAGGATTAGGGGATTGGCTGATGCTGAACCAGATGTTAGGCATACGCTTAACCTACTGAGGCTTAGGCGTAGGTTCACCTGCAGCGTATACGTGTTATCGGATTCAATCAGGGGGATGCTTAAGACTGTTGAAAGTTGGGCTACGTGGGGTGAGTTAAATAGGGATACCTTGATTCAACTGCTTAGGAGAAGGGGTAGGCTTGTTGGTGACTTACCTCTGACTGATGAGTACCTTAAGAAGTATGGGTGGGGTAGTGTTGAGGAGCTTGTTGATGCTTACCTTAAGGGTGAGGTTAAGAGCCTCTGGTGTAGGAGAAATGAGAGGCCAAAGATGATTAACGGTAAGGCCTCCTGTATACCTGGCCTTAAACCATTCTTTAGACTACATCCACCTAAGGGAGGATTCAAGGGGAGTATTAAGAAGCCTTACGGTGCTGGAGGGGAATTGGGGTATAGGGGTTTAGGCATTAATGAGCTTATACTAAGCATGATCTAGGCCTTAAGCCTCTTAACTACTAAACCAGGTGCATTAACCTCCTTAAACCTCTTAACCTTAATGATGGGTCCCCTAGGCGCATAGGTTAATCCATCTATGAAACTTACTTCACAGCATTCACCCCTCACAGGTTTAATGTACATTATTGACTCAAAGTTCCTGTAATCATCAAGGTTACCGTAGAATAATGACACCTCAAAAACCTCCGATAGGATTAGGGCTAATTGAACACCAGGTTGAGTTACAATAACCATTGAAGCTGGTTTACTTAAAATAGGCCTGGAAGGTAATAGGTCCCTAAGTAACTTAACTCCACCCAGGGTTATTACGTAAGGTAGCCTAATTAATGTGTCCTCCCTGATCCTATATAGAACAATTGATGATGGATTACCGTGAAATGATGTAAACATAACTATGTAATTAGCCCCAATGCCTAAGGCCACGGACGCAATATCTATTAATCCACTTCTACCCCTATTAACCTTAACCGCATTAGGTATGGCTAACTCAAGTTCATTCACGAATTGCCTAAGCCTTATTGACGCATCCCTGGACGTGGTTAAAACCACTACCATTCCAGGGAATTAACCAGGCTAAATTTATTAAATCTTCCCGCATTAAACCTACTTAACCATTGCGGTTGCATCGCTTAAACACTTAAAAATGAATCAACATTAGCCGCATCATGAGGAGGGGAAAGTTAACGCTTTGGGAAGCTACCGCAGTGGGTTTAGGTAACATTATTGGCGCTGGAATATTCGTTATGGCTGGTTCAGCAATAAACCTAGCGGGCCCTGGAGCTCTACTAGCCTTCATAATAACCGCCCTCCTGGCCATGAGTGTTGGGTTAAATAGTGCTGAAATGGCCTCAGCATTCCCAAGTGTTGAGGGTGGTGTTTACTCCTTTGCTAGGTTAACCTTAGGTGACTCAGTTGGTTTCCTAGTTGGCCTACTTAGGGTAGTTTCATACATTATAGGTGGGGCTGCTGTTGCATTAGGCTTCTCAGGATACTTAACCTCACTGGATGCGCCACGTTACTTAATTTACCCAACCTCAATCACCCTAATAGTAGCTTTATCCATACTATATAAGGCCGGCTTAAAGATTGCATCTGAGTTTGAGAAGTACTTAACCTCAATAAACATAGCCGGCTTAGCAATTTTCATAGTGGCTGGGTTAATATACTCTGGTCCACTTAAGACAAGTCACTTTAAACCCCTCCTACCTCATGGTTTATTCGGTTTAATCGAATCCTCATCACTAGCCTTCTTTGCGTATTCAGGCTTCAACACTATAGCCACCTTAACGCCATCAGTGAAGGAGGGTGAGAGGAATGTACCTAAGGCAATAATGCTGTCACTAGCCATAACAACAGTAATATATATTCTTGTGGTCTTCACAATGCTGTACATAGCACCATGGCAACTCTATGGGACTAGGCCTGATCCATTAAGCTTCGCCCTTGAGGAAGCTAGGGCACCAATGGCTATTAGGCTTACTGTATCGTCGGTTGCATTATTATCAACATTCACAGTAACCCTCTCAATGATTATAGCTGGTGTAAGAACTATGGAACAGATGGCCTACGATAACGTAATACCAAGGAGCGTTGCTAGGGGCAATAGGCCACTGTTAATAGTCACTATAGCAATGCTTATTTCACTGGCGCTTGGTAACGTTGAAACCCTTGGGCTCGTGGCTAATTTCGGTGTAGTATTCTCATACATAACTACACCAATAGCTGTTATAGTAATTAGAAGGAGGGGGATAACTGGATCCTTTAAGACCCCCATGTACCCAATACTGCAAATACTAGCGATAATACTGTCCCTACTAGTAACCAGTGCATTAGGCTATAAGTCACTTGAGATAGGGGCCATGACGCTAATCGTAGGTATACTAGTTTACGAACTGCATGAGGAGTTTAATTTAATTGAGAAAAGGCACCATAACTCAGTAGCTAAGGATTAGGTTATGGTTAAATTTTAAGGATTATCCTTCCATAGGGGAATTAAGATGAATTAACCCTTAGTTTTAAGCTATATTAATTAATGAAAATTAACAGACATAGCGATTAAATTTCGTAGTAATAATAGCACTATTTCTTAAATAATGTACCTAATATTTCAACCTTTATTATACTTACCTAATTTCTGTGCCTAGGAAGGAAAGTTTTATATATCCTTACTCAAATAAGGGGGTTAATGCGGATTCCGTTCTGCGAGTTCTGCGTGAAGACGAGGCTGTTTTGCAGTAAGTGCCAGTCTCTGCTTAACAGTGGGCAGTATGAGATGTATGACGTAGATGTCATAGATGCAATACTTAAGTTAACCGATAATGATCAGAAGCTTAAGAATATGCTGAGTAATGTGGAGTATTATAAGTCCTATGAGATTGATGACTCATACTTCGTGGCTCTAAAGGGTATTAGGCGAGTGCCGATTAATGTTGTTAGGCAACTTGAGGATAAGCTCTCTGAAGCCCTCAATAGGAGGGTTAAGATAATTGAGTACACTGCAGACATTAATGAATTAGTAACACAAGTAGCCTACCCAGCTAGGCCAACTGTTGCAACAACCTGGCTACCTGATGGAACCAATGAAACTGAGGTTAGGATAATGAGGAGGGATGCTAGGAGACTTAGACTTAGACCCTCCGATATGGCTAGGTTACTGAGTGCCATAACTAACAAGAACGTTAAAGTGAAGGTAATTAGCCACGACCAGTTAAACACCGCGTAATCAGGTGGAGGAGGCTAAGCTAGGCATTAACCTAGCTTGCGCTATACATGGTTAAAGACCCGTAAGCCTCAACGTTACAAGTTAAGTTAACTTTAGTTACTTAATCTTCTGTAAATTAGACTCCACAGCCTTAATAATGAGCCCCTCAGCCTCATCAGTAACCCTACTCCACCTAGCTAACTTAGCCTCATACGTCCTCTTAATGAACGCTGCCTTAATTGGTATATAACCTACGTAGTCATTCACGTAACCAGCCACCATAATTACCTTAAACCCCATGTTCCTTGCTACATTACTTATTGCCATTGCGGACTCAATGAATGGCTCACCAGGTATGGTGACGATTAGCAGGTCCCCAATCCTCACTAAGTTAACTTCAGTCTCTGTGAATCTACTATTGTCCTTAGATACTTCATACTCCTCATCACTGTACATTAAGGTTAAGTAATCCTCATCAGCCCATATTGACTCAGTCGGTTCACTAGGTAACCCACCCTTAGTCATAACTCTTCTAAAAGCCTCCTCATACCTTGACTTAGCCTCCTCATGGCTAATAGTCCTGAGGGGTAGGGTAACTTTAACTTCCTGAACGCCAATAAGTGGAGCAGTTGGCTTAAGGGAACGTACGGCTTCAATCACTGATGATGATAATGAATACCCCAGGTAACTCATGTAGCCCCTCCCCTTCCTAAGTGGATCAATATCGCCTGTTGCTCCAGTTAAGAACATTGATTCAATGCCATTACTGAGGAGTGACTCATACATTACACCAGGGTAATCGGCTGAGAAGCCTAGGTCAGTGTTGCAGACTGGGTGGCATGCGTAATTAACTAGGGCCACTCTGCCTTTACCTAAATTAACCATTAGTATTGGTAATTCACTACTCACTAAACCGCCCTTAAATGACCTATTGAAGCATAATTCCTCAGTCCTTCCTAAACCTATCCTTAACTCAGCCTTCTCCGTACTGTTAAGCTTACGCGCCACGTCAGTTAACTTATCCACAACACTGGTGAACCAGTTATTGTACTCAGCCTTCTCCCTTTCACTATAGGGTAGGGTGTTAGGCCACATTGGTATTATTGTTTCAGGTGCTGAGTGGGTATGTGTTGAGAAGACAATAACCTTATCCTCCTTAACCCCGGTCACCTTACTTACACTCCTCCTAATTAATGAAGCATCATTACTGTATAATCCAAGTAGATCAAGTTGAATCAGAATGATTTCCACATCACTACTTGATATCATTAATAACCTAGCGTATAAGTCATCGTGAACCTTACTTGATGGCTTACCAACCCTATGGGCATATCCCCCTAGCCTAAGCCCAATGGGTGGTGTTATGCTTACTTTACTATACGAGGCTTCAACGACCATAAGCACCACTTAACATTAGCTTAACATCACTTAAGCTTAACTCCCTTAATTCACCCCACCCAGTGCACTCACCCCTAATCCACTCATCAACGTGCTTCACAGTGAAGTCATCATCCCTAAGGTGCGGGTAAGATGAGTAAACCCTGTTGATTTCCTCAAGTTGCCCTGGGGACAAGTCCTCATCCTGGTTAAGCGTCCACCTACCAGTAAGTAGGCGACTCCTCCTGAGAACCTCATTAATACCTGGTATCACTCCCTTGAAGTCATTGGCAGCATCAAACACTGCACCATTAACATCAGTAATTTGGGCGCTTAGGGTTAGTAATTCCTTAGGTATATGCTCTGATTCAGCCACTGACTTAACAAGCCTAAATATCTCCATGGATCTCTTAGTCCAGAAGGACCAGTGGCCAAGTAACCCACCCACTACCTTAACCTCATTAATGCCTCCACGCCTATCAGTGAACTTGAACTTGGTTAATAGGTCAATAATTATATTATCATCATTACCCGTGTATAAGGCAACCTCCCCAACCTTACCAGCATCAGCCACAGCCCTTGCAACATCAATGGTAGCGTACCGGTTGAAGGGAGCGACCTTAATGGCAACCATGTTCTCAACCTCCTCAATAAGTCTCCTCCAGAAGCCGTAACTAAGCCTAACACCACCCACTGCTGGTTGAAGGTAGAAACCGAAGACCGGTATCTCCCTGGCTACGGCCTTCACATGTTCAATAATCCTATCCTGAGACTCCCCAGCTAGGCTATGTAGGCTAACTAACCCAGCATGGTAACCAAGCCCATAGGCTAACCTAGCCTCCTTAACTGCCTGCTGTGTATTACCAACAATGCCAGCCACCTTAACAACCTTACCAACCCTCCCACTGCATTGATCAATAGTCTCAGCAGTAATCTTAAGTAGGGGTTCATACATACCATTCTCATGAACCTTAAACTGAGTAGTGTGGACACCAATCGCCACTCCCCCAGCCCCTGAAACTAGGTAGTATATTGTTAAGGCTCTCTGCCTAGATTCATCAATCCTCCTATCCCTAGTTAAGGCAAGTGGGTGAGCAACTATGGCTACACCATTCCTAATCATATCATACACATCCCGCGGCGGTTCAGGAAAAGCACTCATACTTTGCCTTATGTGCTAGAGAATTTAAACGCTCACGCCTTGGCATAATGAAGTATTAGGGTATTTTCTTAGTTTCCTCAAGGTGCTTCATAAGCTTTGAAGAACATCCTCCGCTTAGAACCCACCTGGGTAGTGAACGCCTCACCTAGGCCTATTAGATTAGTGGAGCCTCATGCCATTAAGCTCGGCAACTACTAGTGAATCCATGTACCAGTGAAGCATAGTCAATGGAAGTTAAAATGAGGATACAGGAGCAAACGGAAAGTTAAATAAACCAGTTTAAGTAACTGAGTTTAATGTCAACTAGGCGTAGGAGGAGGAATACTGGTATGCAACCCTTAATGAGCGCGGGCTTACTTATGTTTAGGGATGTTAAGGAGATTGAGAAGGTTAAGATACCGCCAACAGTAACTATAATGATTGGGTTAGCTGTGCCAATAATAGTCATACTACTTTACCTACTGGTTCCCGTTTAGTACTGCTCAAACCATTAACCATACAGTTCAGGTGTATGGTTTAAAAGCCTGCTCAACCCTATTGCAGTGTGGAGTGCGGTAAGGCTAGGGTTGAGGAATTACTTAAGGAGGCTAATGCTGAGTACAATGAACCAATTGAAACCTACAGGACAATGATTGAGGAGAACTGCTTCGCCCAGGCTAAGGTATTTAGGCTTAGGGATAAGTACCTTGTTTACATGGTTGATGAAGAGCAGGCATGCGTTGAGGTGACTAATAGTCTGGAGGAGGCTAGGGATATTGCTAAACGCTTCACTGACTCAATATGTGTTTAGAGGGGGGTTTATGGTTATTAATAGGCACATGCTCAGTAAGAAGGATATTAAGAAGCTCATTAATGAAGTTCCATGGTTAAGCGAGGTTTATGGAACCATTGATGAGGCTGAAGTCATCAAGGTTAGTGACGTATTGGAAATATATAGGATTATGAATGATGCTGCGCTGGTTAAGGCAATGGTTAATGTAAATAACTCCAATGTTAGCTTAATGTACCCAACACTGCTTGCAGCCAATAAGTACCCATCATTAGTGAAGCATTACCCAGTGGTTCAAGTTGATGAAGGGGCGGTTAAGCCAATAGCCACTGGGGCTGATGTAATGAGACCTGGAATAAGGGAATTAATTGGGTCTTTTAAGACCGGTGACGTGGTCTTAGTTAAGAGTCCTGGGGGAAGGATCATAGCTGTTACGGTTAGTTTATACAATAGTGATGAGGTTCTTAACATGAGTAGGGGGAAGGTGCTTAAGAATATTCACCACATTGATGATGAGGTTTGGAGATTAATGAGTGAAGTGCATGAGCATAAGTAATGTAGTAGCGTCCTATAATGAATTAAGTAAACTTGATTTAAGGGTTCTTAGGGTAATTGAGGTTCTTCACAGGAATTATGAATATGTCCCGGTTAGGAGGATTGTCAAATACATGAACTTAAGTGAGGAGGTTATTAATAAGTCCATTTCCAAGATGAATAAGCTTAAACTACTGGTTAGGAGGGGTCCTGATAATGTTAGGTTAACTTTCCCGGCATACGACATATTGTCAATCCACACTATGGTTAAGAGAGGCGTCATAGATGCTATAGCCCCTACGCCTCTTGGGGTTGGTAAGGAATCAGACGTTTATGCCGCTGAGTCATCAAGTGGAGATAAGTATGCGTTGAAGTTTCACAGGATTGGTAGGGTTAGCTTTAGGAATACTAGAAAGTATAGGGTTTGGATTGGGGAGAGGAGGCACATTACTTGGCTTTATGAAGCCAAGATATCAGCCCACATGGAGTACATGGCCCTTACTGAGGCCTATAGGGCTAAGGTACCTGTACCAAAACCCAGGGCTATTACGAGACACTTGGTGGCTATGGAGTACATTAATGGCATTGAACTGTTTAAGATTAGGTTAAGTAACCCAGAGAGCGTTCTTGAGCAGATTATTTCAGCAATCGAGGATCTCCTAAGGATAAACGTAATCCACGGTGACTTAAACGAGTACAATATACTAGTTAACCCAAGTAGCGAGAAGATAACGATAATAGATTGGCCACAATGGATGTACGCTAATGTTAAGGGATCCAAGACTATCCTCATGAGGGATCTCAACATAATACTAAGGTACTTCAAGTCAAACTACGGGTTAAACATAAGCATTGATGCCGTCATGGGTAGGCTAGCGCCCCTAATACCAAGCAGTGAATTACCACCAGAGAAGGTGTACTCTAGGTTAATTAAGAGGATTACCTCCCTAGTTAGTTAGATTAATTAGCAAGTAACCTAGTTAACGCGAAGCGCTTAGTAACTTATTTAACTCCACATCCTTGAAGAGCATCCTCCTATATAGTGCTATCGGGTAATCTGCATGAATCAATTTATCACGTTTCACATCATTATCCTGAGTAAGCACTACCCTACGGTCTTGATGAAGTACATATGCGTTGAAGGGCATTAGTAACTTAGTTAGTATCTTATCAATCATCTTAATCCCAGTAACATTCATGTATAGGCGTACATATATTTTAGTGCTGGTTGCATTAATAGGTGCGAAGAATGCCACTATTCTCATGCCCTCTGATACGTAGTTCTCCCAAAGGTTTGGGTAAATGAACCATAAGTAATTCCTTAACAAGCTTACATCTATTTGACTACTCCTTAAGGGTCTTTGACCCCTATCTACTTCATTAAATGGGTAAACAATGAAGGAGTATTCATCGATAATTTTAACTAATGGCCCATTCACAAGCGTCCTACCTCCCCTACCTATCGTATTATAATGAACGAAAGGCAAGTGAAAAACATCCAGCTGATTCTCAACAGCCCTAGGTAAAGATACACCCCACACCTCACTTATCTCAGAGTACACGGTTAATCCCCTCATATCGTTAAAGAACCTTGGTGAATCACTTGGATTACCGTCACCATACCAAATCCAAATGATGCCATAATCCTCATGCACTGGAATAGGAAAAGCCTTTAAGTACTTAGGCATTTCCGATGCACTACCTAGGGCAGGGATCTTGACAACATTCCCTGAACCATTGAATTCAAATCCATGGTATGGACACTGAATGTTACCGTCAATCACTTTACCTAGAGATAACTTGGCATGCCTATGTGGGCAATTATCAAGTAGTGCATTAACTTTACCTGACTCATCTCGCCAAAACACTAAGTCAAGGCCAAGCCTTCTAACACCAAGGGGTTTACCCTTCCTTAATTCATTTGATGAAAGAACTGCAAGCCACATATATTAATGAACTCTATTTAATTCCTATAAAAGCATTACATCGTAATTACCTTAATCTATGGTTCTTAACCAGATCTTAACGTAGCGGATTATACGAATAAGGTTCCATTAATGAGCATTATAAGGTTAAATTGACTCCGTGAACATTTCTGCGAAAATCCACTTAGTGATTCTAACGTGCATTAATTTACTTCATTGCTTGATTAATCATTATGTGTGAATTAAATTGATAAAGTAGATTCATGGCCTTTAATCTCAACTATTAATCATGAATAATGATTAACTTAGACCGTAGTGAATTATTTAGCTACTGAGTCTTTAAGACCTCATCAATTCTCTTTAAATCGTCTTGGCTTAGCTTCACGTTTAATGCCCCTAAATTGTCCTCAAGGTGCTCCATTCTGCTTACCCCTATGATGGGTATTATATTGACTCCGAACCTCTCCTGCATGCTTATTAACCATGCCAATGAGACTTGACTTAAGGTAGCTCCCTTGGACTTAGCTATTTCATTAAGCTCAAGGAGAATCTTAAGGTTCCTATCATTGAAGTACCCTTGTAGGCCACTTGATATTGCTGCCCTTGAATCACTGGGTGTGGTCCACTTCTTAGTGTTGAAGTCAACGTACTTGCCTGTTAATACTCCTTGGGCTAGGGGTGAGTAGGCTAGTATTGCCATGCCGTACCTCTTGGCTACAGGTATCTTGTCTCTCTCAATATCCCTACTGAGGACATTGTAAACCTCCTGCATTGTTGTGAATGGCTCTAGGTTATGCTTATCGGCTAGTTCCATGAATTCTACTATGTCGTGGGCTGGGTGATTGCTTTCACCAATGTAGTTGACTAAACCATCCTCAACAAGGTAGTTAAGAGTCCTAAGAGTCTCAATCTTAGGAGTATCAGGATCGGGGGCATGTATTTGATATAGGTCAACGTACTCTAAGCCAAGTCTCCTTAATGATTCCTTAATCTGCCACCTAATGTGCTTCCTAGACAACCCCTCACCATTAGGCCAAGGAGCCATCTGTCCCCTAACCTTAGTGGCTAATACAATGGACTCCCTGTCCACAGTCTTCAGGAATTCACCAACGACTTTCTCCGAGTTGCCTACGTGGTTAAGGTCGACGGGCGCCATTGCCCCATGGTACCTGTTAGCCGTGTCGATGCAGTTGATTCCCTCATCATAAGCCCTCCTCATGATTTTAATGGTTGTATTAACATCAACCTTATGAACACCGTACTCATCCCTCTCATTAAGCCTAGGCAGGTACCAGGTGCCTAAGCATAGTTGCGAAACCTTAACCCCAGACCAACCAAGCTTAACATACTGCATAAGTCAGCTACTGGGCCTTAGTTTTTAAAACATTTCATGTCCAATAATGTTCACTTTAGCGTTTATAGCGCAGTAATGCTTAAAAATAGTTAACTGAACTACACCTATGAGGGACGGTAAGCTCCAATGGGTATAAGTAGGCCCGCCTTGGGCCTATATTTAACTGCAACATACCCAAGCAGTAGACGCTTCATAGAAGTCCTTGATAAGATAAAGGGCCTGGTGGACTTCCTGGAGATTGGTATACCAACCCGTGACCCTAAGTATGATGGGCCAGTTATTAGGATGGCTCATCAAGGCGCTGAACTAATGGGGCTTGAGGCCATTAAGGTTGTTGATGATTACAGTAAGTACAGTAAGGTACCAGTGCTAATGGGTTACATTAGTGACTACTATAATTCACTTAATGATGTGGCTAAAGTTGCTAGTGATGTTGGAGCAGTAACAGTGCTATTCCCTGACCTAATATTCGACTACCCTGAATTAATAGATAAATATATTGAAGTAATGAGGAGCAGTGGATTAACACCCAGCTTCTTCATATCAAGTAAAACCCCCTATAGGTTAATTAGGAGACTGAGTGAACAGGAACCATTATTCATATACCTAGGCCTATACGCTGCCACCGGCATTAAGTTACCTATTTACATTGAGCAGAACGTGGTGACTATTAGGGGTATTTTAGGCGACACCTTCCTAGTTGTTGGCTTCGCAGTTAATAATCCTGACATGGTTAGGTCATTAGTTAAGGCTGGGGCTGATGGTGTTGTTGTTGGTTCAGCGTTCATTCAAAGAATTAATGATCTTAATGATGCCTTAAACTTCCTTAAGGGTCTTAGGGGTGGTTTACCATGACTAATGTCCCAGCCTACTGGTATAATATTGCAGTTGACCTACCTAAACCACTTCCACCACCAATGGATCCATATGAGGGGGAATCCAGGATAGCGCTACTTAATAGGATAATGCCAAGTGAGCTTCTTCACCAAGAGTTCACATCATTAATGTACGTACCTATTCCTGATGAGGTTAAGGAAATATACATGAGGCTTGGTAGACCCACACCACTAAGGAGGGCTAGGGGGTTGGAAAGGTTAATAGGCAATGGCGTTAAGGTGTATTATAAGTTTGAGGGTGCATTACCAGGTGGTTCACATAAGCTTAACACTGCCGTACCACAGGTTTACTATGCCCTTAAGGATGGCGCTAAGGAAGTCGCCACTGAGACTGGGGCTGGGCAATGGGGCTTAGCGGTATCCATAGCCGCCGCGTTAATTGGGATTAAGGCTGTAGTCTTCATGACTAGGAGCTCCTACTTGAGTAAGAAACAGAGGGTCATGTTCATGAGAACCTACGGTGCCACTGTTTACCCAAGCCCCAGTGAGGTCACTAAGTACGGTATTGATGCGGTTAAGGCTAATCCAAATCACCCAGGTAGCTTAGGTTTAGCAATAAGTGAGGCAATAGATTATGTACTTCAAGGTGAGGGACGGAGGTACATTCCAGGTAGCGTCCTTGAGTTTGTCCTAATGCACCAGACCGTTATTGGGCAAGAGGCCCTCAGCCAAATACCGGAGGAACCTGACCTAGTGGTTGGCTGCGTTGGTGGTGGAAGTAACTTCGCCGGCTTAACATACCCATTCATAGGCGCTAAACTGAGGGGTGAAGGCTTCGACAAGACTAGGTTTCTTGCAGTTGAATCCAAGGCAGCCCCAAAGCTAACTCAAGGTAAGTATGAGTATGACTTCCCAGACTCAGGGGGATTACTACCCATGATTAGGATGCTGACCCTTGGGCACAATTACGTACCACCACCAAGCCACGCCGCCGGGTTAAGGTACCATGGAGCAGCCCCAAGCCTATCACTACTCGTTAGGGAAGGCATTGTTGAAACTAGGGCATATGCCCAGGAGGAGGCCCTTGAGGCTGGAGTCCTATTCGCACGGAGTGAGGGCATTATACCAGCTCCTGAGTCATCACATGCAATAAGGGCTGTTATTGATGAGGCTAAGAGAATGCCTAGGGGTAGTGTAATACTGTTCAACCTATCTGGGCATGGGTTACTGGACCCAGACGCCTACGAGAGGGTGAGTGTGCAATGAGGCCATTCCTAGAGAAGATAGCTAGGGGGCTTGAGTTAAGCCTTGAGGAGGCATACAGCGCTGCCTTAGCCATACTTAAAATGGAGGCAAGTGAAGTTGAGACTGCTGCCCTACTCATGGGGCTTAGGGTAAGGGGGGAGGGTGCCTTTGAGGTTGCTGGCTTCGCTAAGGCACTTAGGGAAACCTGCCTAAGGATACCGGTCAATGACCCATACGTAATAGACACAGCTGGGACAGGGGGTGATGGGTTAAGAACCATGAATGTGTCCACTATTTCAGCATTACTAGCAGCCTACTTAGGCGCTAGGGTTCTTAAGCATGGGAATAGGAGTGTTTCATCATCCTCAGGTAGTGCGGACTTCCTGGAGGCACTTGGCTTTAACATAAGTGTGAAACCTGAAACTGCATTGCTCATGTTGAATAAGTACAGGTTCTCATTTGCCTTCGCCCCAATGTATCATCCAGCCATGAGGAATGTAATGCCCATTAGGAAGAAACTTGGCATAAGGACAATATTCAACCTGATAGGGCCCTTAGCTAACCCAGGCCTAGTGAGGAGGCAGGTGCTTGGTGTTGCTGAACCTAGGGTAATGGACATTATTGCTAAGGCAGCGGTCCTACTGGGTTACGATCACCTAATCCTAGTCCATGGTGAACCAGGTATTGATGAAGCCTCAGTCTTCGGTAAAACAATAGTCTACGAGATTAAGGGTGATTCAATGGATAAGTACACTATTGAACCCAGGGACCTAGGCCTTGGGGTTCATGAACTGAGGGATGTGGTTGTATCAAGCCCAGTGGAGAGTGTGGAGAAGGTGAAGAGGGGATTAATGGGGGTTGATAGGGCTGCCTTAGACTTCATAGCAGTTAACACAGCCATGGCGCTTTACGTGGCAGGTAGGGTTAAGGATCCTAGGGATGGTGTTGAGGCTGTTAGGCAGATTACCGGTAATTCAAGTGACTTCTGGAGTTACATTAATGATGTTGCAGCAGTGAGTAAACGTGACGCTGCTTAAGGTATGTGGGTTAACGAGGAGGATTGACGTGGAGTTCATTGATAAGTACGCCGACTACGCAGGCTTCATAATACACTCAGATGTTAAAACACCGAGGCTACTGAATCCCCATGAAGCTAAGGATATGGCATCAGTGCTCTCCAGGGCTAAGCCAGTGGCTGTGGTTAGGGGGCTTGAGTTAAGTAATGCCCTAGAATTAGCAACTAGGTTTGATTTCCCGGTTCTTCAGTACCATGGTGTAGTTAAAGGTTATGAAGGTGGCGTTAATCTTGCACCAGTCATAGAGTACACTGACTATTCCTCAACGGTTAAGGCTATTCACGAGTACTCTGGGATTAAGGGGATAGAGTACATTCTTATCGATGCCCCAAAGATGGGGTATAGGGTATTTGAATACGGCTTAAAGATACCCTTAAGCATTGTTGAGAAGGTTGCGGGTTTAGGTAAAGTTGGGGTTGCTGGGGGTATTGGACCAGGCAATATTAAGTTCATTATCAAGTATAACCCATACCTAGTTGATGTGAATTCAGGTGTTGAATCAAGCCCCGGTATTAAGGATTGGGAGCAAGTGACAAGGGTCGCTAAGGTGATTAAGGGTGAAGGTACCCCTTGAGGAATTACCTAGGCCTAGGGAACTTGCTAGGATGCTTATTGAGAATGGGGAAGACTACGTCACCCTACTTGAAAGTGGCCCAGGCTTCCCTGAGCGGGCTAGGTTCACCATAGTGGCTTGGGGTGCTAATGATTTAATCAACATTAACGGTGACTTGTACGATGAACTTAAGGCGCTTCACCGGAAGCTCGGCAGGTTTGAGGACGGTAACATAGCCGTGGGTTACTTGTCCTATGAAGCAGTAGCATCAATAGAACCCCACTTGGCTAATGTAATTAAGACTAGTGACTGGCCTCAGGCAGAGTTCACGATACCTATGAACGTGGTTATTTACGACTACTTCCTAGGGAGAGCCTACGTTAAGGGTGAGTTACCTAGGGGCAAGCCTAGTGATGGGGGTGAATTTAACGTAACAAGCTTAATGGGTGCTACGGACCCCGTTGAGTACATGAAGTGGGTTTCAGAGGCGTTGGAGGATATTAAGAATGGTGAAGTGTTTCAAGTTGTTCTATCAAGGTATGAGGAGTATGGGTTCACTGGAGACTTAATGACCCTCTACGGGAGGTTGGCTGACCTTAACCCATCCCCATACATGTACTTCATGAAGATGGGTAATAGGCACATAATAGGTACAAGCCCTGAACTACTCGTTAAGGTTGATGGCCTTAGGGTTGAAACACACCCAATAGCTGGAACCAGGCCTAGGGGGAGGGACTCGTGGGATGACATTAGACTTGAGGAGGAGTTACTGTCAAGCATTAAGGATAGGGCTGAGCACATAATGCTTGTTGACTTAGCCAGGAACGATATAGGTAAAGTCTGCGTTTACGGGAGTGTTAAGGTTAAGGAACTATACGCTATTGAGAAGTACCAGAGCGTGCAGCATTTAGTGTCTAGGGTTGAGGGCACGTTGGCTAAGGGGAATGATGTAGTCGACGCGTTAGTGGCCACATTCCCGGCAGGCACGGTTAGTGGTGCACCCAAGCCAAGGGCAATGGAACTTATAGCTAAGTATGAGAATTCCCCAAGGGGACCATACGCTGGCGCATTAGGCATTATGCATGGAGGTGGGGGTGAATTCGCAATAATAATAAGGAGCCTATTCGCCACTGGCGGTACTATTAGGATTCAGGCTGGGGCAGGTATAGTTTATGATTCCCAACCAGAGCTTGAACTTATGGAGACTGAGCATAAGTTGGGTAGTTTGAAGACTGCTATGGGTGGTCATCATGGGTGACTTAACCGTAATAATAGATAACTACGACTCCTTCGTATACAACATAGCTCAGTACGTTGGGGAATTAGGCAGTAGGCCATTGGTCTTCAGGAATGATGAAGTCACGGTTAAGGTTATTGAGAGGATTAAGCCTGATAGGATAATAATATCACCAGGACCTGGTAATCCAATGAACCCAAGGGACGTTGGGATTTCAAGTAATATTATTAGGTACTTCACCGGTAAAGTACCAATATTAGGCATATGCCTAGGCCATCAGTTGATAGGGTACGTCTTCGGTTCAACAATAAGGAGAGCTAGGGTTATTAAGCATGGTAAAACTAGCATAATTAGGAGAGTTGCCTCATCACCAATATACAGTGGCCTACCTGATGAGTTTGAGGGAATGAGGTACCATAGCCTAGTTATTGATAAACCATCAGACTCCCTAATAGTAACCGCAGTGTCTAAGGATGATGGGGAAATCATGAGTGTTCAACACGTTGAGCACCCAGTAATTGGTGTTCAATTCCACCCTGAGAGCGTTGGCACTCAGTTTGGTGCTAGGATAATTAAGAACTTCCTTGACTTAATTTAAAGTAAGGCTTAACTAGGCTATTGCCGTTATTAATGAGTAAAGCATCCTCCACTGCACTGAAATACCGTACGCAATTCCCGCTAACGCAGCCATTATTACCCAAACCTTAGCCTTAGGCTTGGCCCTACTCATGGCCAGCACCAGGACTAGGGGTACTAGGGCTGCAAACTGCATTGTGTAGTAACTGTAGAGTGTAGTGTCGCCAAGTATGAACACTAGCCAGTAACCCAACCAAATGGTTAAGAGCATGACGGGTATTGATAATTCATTTATACTTAGTTTACTAAATAACCTACTCCTCAAGTGGGGTTCAATTAAGGCTAATGAGTAGGCCACTGCAACTAGGTATGCGCCCGGCAGCCCCATTGCATATAATGGTGGGGTCACATTGTTAACGAAGGAATCAATGCCTATTAGCCAGTCGAGGGGATTAGAGGCCACTGGACCAGGGGGCCTTGGCTCAGTAAACCACTTTAAATAGAAGAATACGTCTGATACGTAATTGTGAAGACCCCCAACTAGGTAAACTAGGGGTAATTGGGGTATTATGAATACTATGAAGGCTAATGCAATGTAAATTAACCCCCAGATGCCGTTCCTCCTATAAGTCTCCAAGTAAGCCCCAGCGAAGACCGTGAAGGCGCCTGGGTACTTACTTGCCACTGCTAGGCCACTGGTTATGGCTGAGGCAGTATACCTCTTAGTGAAGTACATGTATACTGTTAATAACGTGAAGAAGCCTACATAAACGTCGAGAAGGGCTATTATACCCATATCCCTAAACGTTGCGTCCATTAGTAATGCCACTGATGCCAAGGAAGCGTAGGCAATGTTACCACTTATTCTTAAGGCTATGTAGTAGACTAGTATGAGCATTAAGGCTGATAGGATCATTGATGGCACCCTCCAGCTAACTGGCTTATCGCCTAGCAGGAGCATTGAAAGCACCATGAAGAGTTTACCTAACCATGGGTGTTCAAGGTTAAGGTAGGTTACGATACTTTGCTTATCGGGGTAGTAGTAACCAAACCTAACTATGCAGGTTGAATTATCCAATACATTTCTCAATTGAGTGTAGGTAACGTTACTGTACCAGGCCATGAGGTAATCCTTATAGTATATTACCGGTGAGGCACCGCTCACATTGCATGGTGGTGATGGGGCTAGGGTCACCCCATACTTGATCAGGTACTTGCCTAAACCAACCTCATTTATGAAGTTCCTGGCGGCGGAAACATACCAAATCTCGTCACTTGTATAGGAGTTTAAGTGGGGTTGAATAGCCACTAGGTAAAGCGTGAAAACCACCAGCACTATGGCTAGTGGTAGCCACCTCTTCAATAGGCTTAACATCGCCATAACGTAGGTTTAAAGCCTAGACTTAATAATTATTTTTCTAATGAACCCATGAACTTAGCTTAAATCATTATTAACTTAAAAACCCATACTAAATAAGAGCGCATGCATGAGGTTAAGAGGGTTCTTAGGTTCAAGCCCTGGATAACGGAGGACGACGCTAAGGCTGTGGTGGATGCCTTAATGAGTGGTAATTTAGTTTCGCCATATGGTAAGTATGGTAAGCTACTTGAGGATGAACTAGCCAAGTACTTGAATATTAAACATGCATTAGCGGTTTCAAGTGGAACAACGGCACTTCACTTAGCATTAAAGGCTATTGGAGTTGGGCCAGGGGATGAGGTTATTGTTCCAGCCTTCACCTTCCTAGCCACTGCATCGGCTGTATTGCACTCTAATGCAGTGCCAGTGTTTGCTGATATTTCCCTTGAAACCCTTGGCCTTGACTCAAGCAGTGTTGAGTCTAAGATTAGCGATAGGACTAAGGCAATAATAGTGGTTCACATGGCTGGTATGCCGGCTGAAATGGATGACTTAATTAAGGTAGCTAAGGAGCATAACGTATACCTAATTGAGGATACTGCCCAAGCCCTAGGTGCAGTATATAGGGGTGTTAAGGCTGGTGCCTTAGGGGACTTAGGTACATTCAGTTTTTACCCTACTAAAACCATAACCAGCAGTGAGGGTGGTGCGGTATCCACTAACTCCAGTGAATTGGCCAATAGGGCTAAGCTGCTTAGGAGTCATGGGGAAACCGGTAAGTACTACTATGAGGAGCTGGGTTATAATTACAGGATGGGTGAGCTGCAGGCTGCATTAGCCTACTCTCAACTCCTTAGGATTGAGGAAATAATTAAAAGAAAGGAGACTTTTGCCAATGCCCTCACGGAGGAGTTAAACAGCCTGGATAATAACCTACTGATATTACCTAGGCCTAAGTCGTATGTTAGGCATGCCTGGCATATATACCAAATGCTCCTCACTGATAAGGTTAAGGCGCCTCGGGATAAGGTTGTTGAGGAACTTAAGGCTAAGGGTATTGAGGCAGTAACAGTAGCCTACCCTATCCCACTCTATAGGACACCGTTATTCACTAATAAGGTTGGTCATGGTAAGGGTTGCCCATGGTCATGCCCATTCTACGGCAAGAAAATAAACTATGAACCATTACCCAATACTGAGGAAGCCACCAAGAGGGTGATTGGCATTCTTATTTCACCTTACTTCACCGAAGATGATGCCTTATACGCAGCCAGGGTAATCAAGGATACACTAATGGAGTTAAAGTAACCATTAATCACCTCTCCAATAATGCAACAATTACTCACAAAGAGGTTGAGAAGCCTCACCTTTTATGGCAGGGTTTATTAAACCGTTTAGTCGTGATGCCTTAGGTGTTAAGGCTTAGTGAAACTAGTGGGCTATGAACCATGCTCTACCAAAGGCTGACAAGCGAACCTAAAAACATAATACCACCCCAGTGAGGAGCTCCGGAAAAGCGACGTAAAACCACGTTTCCTCAGAGTCAACGCATATCTTATACTTCCTTAAAAATGCTGTATAATTAATTTCACTATGTAGACGATGCGTTTACGCACACTAGATAATGTAAAATACTGAACATGAGCGCTAATGCTTAAATCTCCTTAACTCAGTGAGGAGTAGTATGAGTATTAAGTTTGATGTAATAGATGTTAAGTACCCATCCGATTCAAACATTATAATAGGGTACTCTCACTTCATAATGACTGTGGAGGATCTTTACGAGGCCCTAGTATCCTCTGTACCGGGCATTAGGTTTGGTTTAGCCTTCTGTGAAGCCAGTGGTAAGAGACTTATTAGGCATGAGGGGAATGATGAGGAGTTGAGGAAAGCAGCAGTGGATTTATGCTCAAGGATAGCTGCTGGCCATGTGTTCGTGATATTCATAAGGAATGCCTACCCAATAAATGTCCTTAATGCCATAAAGAACGTTAAGGAGGTTACCAGGGTACTGGCAGCTACAGGTAATCCCCTTTCCATAATAGTTGCTGAGATTGCCCCTGAACGTAGAGGTGTGATTGGTGTTGTAGATGGTTACTCACCCCTAGGTGTTGAAGGCCCTGAGGATGCTAAGGAGCGTAAGGAATTAGTTAGGAAATTCGGCTACAAGATGATGCCCTAATTGGTGATTAAACTGAACTGTGAAGACGCCTATTGGGAATTGAGGAACAGGGTTGAGGTGGCTTGTGGCCCATTATCAATGTTCAGAAGGACAATGGGTATTGGTGACACTGATGACATTGCCATCTACGTAAATGATACTAGTAAGGTACCGGGGAACTTAAGAATCTTTAAAGTTGGGGTAGTGGGCTTCTCCAACAGGGCAATCTACATTAGTGGCTTACCGCATGTAAGCCTAGAAGATTTTATCTCATCATTGCCGCTTAACGGTATTGAGTACTGGGGATTAATTAATAGAGTTAACTTAACCCATATCAATACACCACTATTACTTAGGTTATCTGAGGAAGCTGGTACATTAAAATATATTACTAAGCTGCTTAAGGATGCTGGAGTTCTAATTAATGCATCTTAACTACTAAGGAGAAAATAAAATAGATAAGTATTGCCCCTTGATCTCAAACACAATACATAATACCCAAATAATTAATACTTGCCCTAATTCCTTAAAGAATAACATGTACATGCATGAATAAGCTTTAATATGCTAAGCCCAGCAGTGGAGTGCCCAAGCATGGACAAAGAGTGTGGACCCCTAAACCGCTGCTCTAGACGACCAATACTATGTTCACCTTATTTACTTCAGTGAATGCAAGGGTGGAATTGAACGAGGAGGTGATCACCCAAACGTGTTAGGACCCAAGAGACTCATACTGTGCTTCCTCGCTATGGAGACTATCACCTATTCAA